>ENA-OUQF01000125-OUQF01000125.1-human-gut-metagenome-genome-assembly--contig:-NODE-125-length-74489-cov-6.195811_pt1 | contig 74489 bp, 69 predicted proteins | sample MGYA00237947_ERZ548826 | MGnify/ENA primary metagenome ERZ548826 (study PRJEB26490, sample SAMN05194701) | human gut metagenome | biome: terrestrial biome; feature: human-associated habitat; material... | reverse complement strand
ATAAAATAAAAAACTAGAATTATTACTTGAATAACTTCTAGTTCTATAATACGAAGATCAATCCGTTACTTATCTACTGTTTGATGATGAAGATGCTTCATTAGTTGGATATTTTTCACTTACAGTAAAACCAATCTCAATCCGTGCTTCAAACATCAGCAAAACAATGGCAAAAAAGCTGTCACGTGTCAGTATTTTAAATGAAGAAACACAGTCCTATACCACAGCGGCTTACTTGATTGCACAGTTAGGAAAGAACTATTCTCTTCCGATGAACAAACAAATCTCAGGAAATATTCTATTGGGATTTGCACTAGAAACTATATCTAGTATCAAATATTCTGTAGGTGACGTTATTGAGTTTCTTGAATGTGAAGATAATGAATTTCTTCTGAGTTTTTATACAAAGAATCATTTTAAGCCATTTGATACTCGTATTACTACTTCAAAAAAAACTGAACCACACACTTTACATCAGCTTTTGAAGTTTATTTGATTATAAACACATAAAAAGCAACAGTCTGATTTGCTTTTAGCACTTCAGTAACTGTTGCTTTTTTCTCTTAATCCGGGAAAAACTTCATCGCTTCACTTATCAACTTAAGACAAAAATTCATTACAAGATCTAATTCTTCTTTTTTCTAAAGATTAACTTCCCTACATAAGAGGATTCATTACATTATTTCTTTTTATTAAAAAAACAACCACAAGGCATATCTGCTACTTCACCAATAGAAGGGTCTAATGCATAGACTTCTTCTAAAGATACAATTCTTGCATCATCTGTAGTGTGTTCTTTACTACACAGGAACTGCCACATACCATCTTCATCATGAGTTATATAAGTAATAGCTCCTTCTTTATTTAATACATGCCTACATACTATGCAGGCAGTATGTGGATTGTCATCAAATGGGAACATATTATTTACTCAACAATAAAATATTTTCGATATGGGGCGTATGTGGGAACATATCTACTGGCTGTACGTCTAAAGGCTTATATCCCTTTTCTACTAAATAAGTTAAATCTCTTGCCTGAGTCGCTACATTACATGAAATATAGACAATACGTTCAGGAGAAAGTGTAGTCAATCTTTCTAGGAATTCAGTAGAACATCCTTTTCTAGGTGGATCCACCATAACACAATCCACCTTTTCATTTCTTTCTACAAATTCAGTCATGAAATGACCTGCATCATCGCATACAAATTCAGCATTTGTAATATGATTTCTTTCAGCATTCTCTTTTGCATCTACAATCGCCTGTGGAACGACTTCTACACCATAAACCTTCTTCACATGTCTAGCGAGAGTCAAAGAAATAGTACCAATACCACAATATGCATCAATAACGACATCTGTTGGTTTAAATTTTGCGTATTCAATGGCCTTAGAATAAAGTACTTCTACCTGTCTTGGATTAATCTGATAGAAAGACTTCATAGAAATCTTATAAGTATTACCTAAAAGTGTATCTTCAATATAGCCTTCACCATATAATACTTTTTCTTCTTCGCCTAATATCACATTATCATGACGTGGATTGATATTCTGAATAATTGTACGTATTTCTGGATATTCATTCGTTAAAATATCAATGATTTCATGAATATGTGGAATCTTCTTTTTATAAGAGATAAATACAACCATAGCTTCATTCTTATGATAGCTTGTCTTAGTTAAGACATGCTTTATATTACCTGATTTAGTAATTTTATCATAAGGCTGGATATGATACTCTTCAAAGAGTTCTTTAATGCGTTTAATGACCTTATTAGAGAATTCATTCTGAATAAGACAATAATCGTTATTAATGATATCGTTTGTACGTGCTTTATAGAATCCAGAGACAATATGACCATCCTGCTTACCAAAAGGAACCTGCACCTTATTACGATAATGATAAGGGTCCATGTCCATCAAACAGTCATTTACTTCCAGATCCTGATGAGCAATCTTTAAGAATGTTTCTTTTACTCTATTTGTCTTAAAAGACTGCTGTTCATGATCTGACATATGCATCAAAGAACAGCCACCACACTGCTTAAAACACTCACATTTTGGCTCTATTCGTTCACTAGAAGGTGTCTTTAATTCCACTACTCTTCCTACACAATAGCTCTTAAGCACCTTGATAACTTCTATTTCAGCCACTTCATGAAGTAATAGATTCTTTACAAAAATAGTTGTATTATCCTGCTTTACAACACCTAAACCATCATGTGTATAATCGATACATTCGCCTATAAACTTATCTCTCTTATTCATATATATCCTCCTCGTCAAAAAAAAGCGATTAGAAATCGCTTTTCATTTTATTGCTCAGTTGCTTTCGCTTTATTTGTTGTTTCCTGATCCTTTACTGATGAAAGAGTAAATCCGATATCATCTTTACCTGCCTGCTTAGTACCATAGATTGGATAATCTGTATCATTACCACCAGTTAGATAAAAATTCACTTCATACTGCTTTACGCCATTATGCTTATTCAACAATTCTGAATAAGAAGATCCTTCATAGGCAGATTGACCACCTTTTGAATCAAGGATTTTCACAACTTCTTTTGAAACTTCTTCTGCAGTCTTTGCAGATGTGCCATTATTAAAGACAATATCTACCTTGAACTGCTTACATGCTGTTTCAATATCAATAGATGCAATAGAACTGTATTTAGACTTTGCTTCATTCATTGTGTCATCTAAAACACTTTTTTGAACTGTTACAAGTCCTTCACAGCGGTCACCGTATACAGGTCCTTCATCCTTTAAAGCACTATATAAATAGATTCCGAATGCAAGTACAAGTACTGCAACGATTCCAAGCACAATATATTTAGTTTGAATTTTCTTTTTTGGTTCTTTAGAAGGTTCAATACCCATTTCTTTAGGAGTTGGCTTCTTTTCAGCTTTCTTCTTAGGTGTCTGGATAACTACTTCTTCTTCATCATCAAAATGAAATCTTTCTTTGGACACATTAATCACCTACTTTACCCTTCTATTTTACCAAAGAAATAAAGTAAAGTATAGTTATTTAATTCTTTCTTTAAGAAGTTCAACAAGTAACTTGTTAACCATACCAGGGTTAGCCTGACCTCTAGACTTCTTCATAACCTGTCCTACTAAGAATCCTACTGCACGGTCTTTACCATTTGCATAGTCTTCAATAGACTGTGGGTTCGCATCTAATACTTCATTAGCCATAGTTTTCAAAGCATTAGGGTCAGAAATCTGTTTCATACCCTTTTCTTCAATGATCTTTTCAGGATCTTTATTTTCTGTCATCATTGGTTCAAAAACTTTCTTAGCCTGTTTAGAAGAGATTGTACCATCTTCGATGAAATTGATTAGCTTAGCAAGGTATTCTGGATTTAATTCAATATCATCATAAGACTGGTTGTTCTTATTTAAGAAAGCCAATACGTCACCTAATAACCAGTTAGATGCATTCTTGTAATTCTTAGTATATTTAATAACTTCATTGAAGTAATCAGACATAGACTTAGTAGAAACAAGAATCTTAGCATCTACCTTAGGAATACCATATTCCTCTTCGTAATGCTTTTCTCTTTCTCCAGCCATCATAGGTAATTCATTCTTAATTCTTTCTACCCAAGCATGATCGAGTCTAATTGGTAAGATATTTGGTTCAGTATAGTACTTATAGTCTACTGCATCCCCTTTAGAACGCATGACTGTAGTGATCTTTTCTACTTCATCATATCTTCTTGTTTCCTGAAGGACTTCTCCTCCAGATTCAATAACTTCCTGCTGACGTCCTGCTTCATAATCGATTGCCTTCTGAACGTTGCTGATAGAGTTTAAGTTCTTGATTTCTGTACGTGTACCAAATGCTTCCTGACCAAATGGACGAATGGAAACATTGACGTCACAACGCATAGAACCTTCTTCAAGCTTTGCATCAGATACTTCTGTATATAAGAATACCTGTCTTAATGCTTCAAGATAAGCACTTGCTTCTTTACCTGAACGGATGCAAGGCTTAGTAACGATTTCGATAAGTGGAATACCTGCACGGTTGTAATCGATTAATGAATAATCAGTTAAATGAAGCTGTTTTGCAGTATCTTCTTCCATATGTAATCTTTCGATATCGATACGCTTTTCTTCTCCATCGACTTCAATCATTAAATAACCATTACGTCCAATCGGTCTTTTATCCTGAGTAATCTGGAACCCTTTAGGAAGGTCAGAATAGTAATAATTCTTACGGTCAAAGCATAGTAATTCATCAATTTCCATATGTAATGCATGGCATACACGAATAGCGAATTCTACACCTCTTTTATTTAAGCATGGTAATGTTCCTGTCATCCCCATGTCTACTTCATTGATCATTGTATTTGGATCTTCACCAAATGTAACTGGCGAAGCAGAGAACATCTTTGAATTAGTCTTTAATTCGCAATGTACTTCTAGCCCGATGACTCTTTCGTAATCCATCTTTAGTCCTCCCTCTTATACTGGTTCTTGAATCCTAATGCTTCTTCTAATGCATAAGCAACATTCAAGACAGTCTGTTCTTCAAAAATACGTCCTGAGATATTAACAGCCACTGGCATATTATCTACAAATCCAGAAGGAATAGAGATAGATGGTGTACCTGCAAAGTTAGCAAGACATAACCAGTTTTCAAGAATAATATATTCATCGCTTAAGTAATCTTCAGCTGCTTCATCAATTAAAGGTGCAACACCTCCACCATTAGGTGCAATGATGATATCGTAGTTTTCATAGATCTTATTTAATTCATCTACAACAAGTCTTCTTACTCTCTGTGCTTTTCTGAACATCTTTTCCTGATTTTCAGTGGCAAGAGCTAAGTTACCTAGAATAAATCTTCTCTTAATATGATCACCAAAACCATCAGTACGAGAATTGATCATAACATCATCAGGTGTATCCCCCTGCTGTCTATCTCCATACTTGACTCCATCTAAGCATGAATGGTTACTTGTTGCTTCTGAGTTCGCAATAATTGTATATGTTGGGAGTAAAGTCTTCATAAGCTTCTTATCCATTTCAACATCTTCAACTGTTGCACCAAGAGACTTTAATGTTTCAACAACATTTTCAAAAGTCTTCTTTACTTCTTCATTTCTTACTTCATTAGATACAGTAGTTAAAACACCAATCTTTAAGTCAGAAATATCAGTTGTTAAGTTTTCTAAATAATGTGGTACTTCTCTATTTGATGAAGTCATATCACGGTTATCTCTACCTGCTAATGCTTCAGTCACAATAGCCATATCACGTACATTTCTAGTAAATGCACCTACATGGTCTAATGAAGATGCATAAGGAATAACACCATAACGAGAGATTCTGCCCCAAGTTGGCTTGAAACCAACAATACCACAGAATCCAGCTGGCTTTCTGATTGAGTCACCTGTATCACTACCTAATGCGAATGGAATAAGACCACTTGCAACAAGTGCTGCAGATCCTCCTGATGAACCACCAGAAATACGTCTTGTATCCCAAGGGTTATGTACTGGACCAGTAAGTGCTGATTTGTTTGTACCACCCATAGCAAGTTCATCCATAGAAGCCTTACCTACTAAACCTACACCATGCTGATTTAATAAATCAACAACATGTGCATTGTATACTGGTACATAATCAGCAAGCATCTTACTTGATGCAGTTGTCTTAATACCTTTAGTGTTATAGTTATCTTTTAATACATATGGAATATGTGATAAAAGATCATCAGTCATAGGTGCTTCAATTGCTTTGTATGCTTCTTCTTCAGTAATAGTTACAAAAGCATTGAGTCTTTCCTGTTGTTTCTTTGCTTCTTCAAATAATTCTTTATAATATTCTTTTACATCTAACTCTCCACTTTTGAAAAGTTCATGTAATTCTTCAATAGTATGTGTCACCATTATCCTACCACCTTTGGAACTCTGATCTGATTGCGCTGTACAGTCTTACAATTCTTTAATGCATCTTCTGTACTAATAACATGATTAGGTTCGTCCTCTCTTAAGAATGTTGTTTCAACCACATAAGGGAATGCGAGAGGTTCTACACCTTCAGTATCAATTTCATCAAGTGCCTGTACATGGCTCATGAATACTTCATACTGTTCTCTTAATGCTGGCATTTCTTCGTCAGTGATGTTGAACATGGTTTTTCTTCCTAGTTTTTTCAACATTAAATCTGTATCGTCCATAATTGACCTCCTACTGTTCTAATATAGATGTCTTTGCATCTTCGCCTTTTTGCTTAATAATCACAGCCATCAATTCATCCTGTGAATACACAAGAACCTTAATATTAAAGTCCTGTGTGAATTTACTATTAATGTTATCAGCAATCACTGAAGTCAGATATAGTAATTCTGTATATGTCTTGATATTCAAGTGTGCTGTGATTTTCATTGTCTGAATTGTATCATTGATGTAGTTGGCTTCACCAACTAAACCAGCCGCTTCTGTAGAAGCCTTCTTCAAGTTAGACTTGATTGTCGCAAAATCTGAAGCAGTGGCTGGATCTAACTTAGATGCACGAGAACTAGTAAAGAAGACATTTTCATGATTAACCTTCTTTAAAGTTCCAGCACTGCCACCTTCGCAAAATGCTTCATAAATATAATTACCATTTGTTTCAGATATTTCATTATTGTTAGCACGATATACACCAATCATAACTGGAATATCTGTTAATTTTTTCTTATTTGAACGGATATACTTATAAATCTTCTTAACACACTGCTGTGAATAGTTTCTTAATTTTTCATCGCTGAGCGTCACTGCAGGTGAAGAAAGTTTACCATCAACCTGTTCTTTAGGATCAAGAATAAGCGCAATAGAAATACCTTTTAATACATAACCAGAACCGCTCTTCTTATAATAATCCTGTTCAGTTAAATTAGATACAAAAACAGGACTCTGTAATCCTTCATAAGTCTTACCACTTTCTATCTGTAATGTATCAGGATATTTCTTATCTTCTTCTTTAGTTCCTGCCACATCTCTTTTTAGAAGATTATTATAATCGGTTGGTGTTAATTCTAATCCTTCTGATAAATAATAATCGTTTGTAGAGAAATGACTTGTGGAAAGAATCTGTAATCCTGAACCGATAGTTACTAAATCCTTTGTATTACTGAAGTTCAAATAGAATTTCTCACTATTTTTAGAACGTCCATTATTAATCATGTTGTAGTAATTACCATCAAATGTCTTAGCAGATGACTCTTTTGTACTACTTGATGTTTTTACTGTTTTGCTGGAGCATCCTGTCGCAAAAATAAGCATGATGCTAACAAGAGCTTTTAAAAATTTATTCATAGTCCGCTAGCCTCCTTAAATGCTGATTCATTCATGATTGAAATACCAAGATCAACTGCTTTAGTATATTTAGATCCTGGATTTTCCCCAACAATCACTAAATCTGTTTTCTTTGATACACTACCTGTGACATTTGCACCCTGACTTGTTAGATAATCTTTAATCTGTTTTCTTGTCATAAGTGTTAATGTACCAGTAATAACGACTGTCTTATCTCTAAATGGATTATCACCTTCCTGACGGACTTTTAAATAATCCATATTGAGTCCTAATTCCTTTAAATGTGCAATCAACTCTAAATTACGTTCATTACGTTTAAATGCTGCAAGAGAAGATGCAATTGTATCACCTACATCCTTAATACTTGTTAATTGTACATAATTTGCATTAAGAAGTGCATCCATTGAACCAAAATGATAAGCAAGTGTATCTGCCATCTTTGCTCCAATTCCTTTAATACCTAAACCAAATAAAAGCTTTTCTAGAGAATTTGCTTTACTATTCTCAATCGCCTCTAAGAGTTTATCCATGGATTTCTTCCCAAAACCTTCAATATCCATGATTTCTTTTTCATGTACACCAAGATGATAAATATCTTCAATACATGTCACAAAACCTAAGTTATAGAACTGTTCGATGATCTTATCACCAAGTCCATCAATATTCATTGCTTCACGACTTGCAAAATGAATCAGCTTCTCAATCTTCTTTGAGTCGCATTCTTCATTCACGCAATAATAAGCGGCTTCATTAGGTTTTCTTACAAGTAGAGAACCACATTTAGGACATACCGTAATCATCTTAAAAGGTATTTCATGACCAGTACGTCTTTCTTTAATAGCAGAAACAACCTCAGGGATGACATCTCCTGCTTTTCTTACAATGACATCATCACCTATACGAATATCTTTACGTATACAATTGTCTTCATTATGAAGCGTTGCGCGCTGAACAAGTGAACCAGCAACTCGTACTGGTTCTAGGACTGCATTAGGTGTAATCTGCCCTGTACGTCCAATTGTGAAGATAATATCTTTAAGTTTAGTAATCACTTCTTCAGCCGGGAACTTATAAGCAATAGCCCATTTAGGTACCTTTGCTGTATAACCTAGTTTTCTTTGTGAATCAAGGTCATTGACCTTAATAACCACACCATCAATATCATAAGGAAGTGTTGGTCTGAGTTTTGCTACTTCTTCAATATAGTTCCATACTTCCTGAATAGTCTTGCACTTACGTGTATAAGGATTTGTCTTAAATCCAAGATCCTTGATTTTCTCTAAACATTCATAATGTGTAGAAGCATTTAATTGAGATGCTTCTGGCACATGATATAAGAAGGCATCAAGGCCTCTTTTTGCCGCCACACGACTATCTAACTGTCTAATACTGCCTGCTGCTGCATTACGACAATTCGCAAAGAGAGGAAGACCTGCATCAGTACGCTCTTCATTCAATCTTTCCAATGCCTTTTTAGGCATGATGATTTCACCACGTACTTCTAGTGGTCCTTTAAAATCAATATGAAGAGGGATAGAACGAATCGTTTTAACGTTATGCGTAATATCTTCACCCACAGTTCCGTTTCCTCTTGTCGCTCCATACTGTAAAACACCATCCTGATATACAAGCGATACAGATAAACCGTCCAGCTTCAGCTCACATATATATTCTGGATTAGGAATCACATCAGTGACACGATCATTGAAGGTATAAACTTCATCTTCATTAAAGATATCACCGAGTGACATCATCATACGCTGATGTGTCACCTTCTTGAAACCTTCTAATACTTCTCCACCCACTCTCTGGCTAGGAGAATCAGTAGTGATCCAGGCAGGATTGGCCTGTTCAATACGAATTAATTCTTCCATTAAACGGTCATATTCCTGGTCACTTACAGTAGGATTGTCCTGTACATAATATTCATAGTTGTATTTATTCAATAAGGCTTTTAATTCATTAAGTCTTTCAAATGACATCTTACTCATTCCTTTTCTTTTGGTATTATAACAAAATTCTCTCGATAATAAAACCGAAAATCAGTTAGATAAGCGCTTTAACGCATGATGATTTCCCATTAAGGTCTTGATTCCATGAGGAACTTCAAAGGCTACATCAATTAGCTGACCATTGACCTTTACTACTACACCCTTGCCAAAAATATCATGATTGACAAAATCGCCTACCTTCCAGTCATCTACACCATTATCACCAATCAAATCAGGATAAGATTCATGAACATAATGACGTGTCTTAAATTTTGAAGGACGCCCTACATGTTCTACAGAATCACGACCAATTTCATCAACAAAACGTGATGTGACCTTAGGAGATTGAGAGACAAAGCTAAAGCCCTGACTATCAGTTAAATAAAGACGCTTTTTAGCACGTGTAAAGGCAACATAGGCAAGTCTTCTTTCTTCTTCTAGCCCTTCATCTCCTCCTTCACTGAGTGTTCTTTCAGAAGGAAAAATGCCTTCAGATAGGCCTGATACAAAGACATAGTCAAATTCTAGACCTTTCGCCATATGAATACTCATAAGTGAGACATAATCACCTGTTTTTTCTTCGTCCTGAGATGTATAAAGCGCAATATCCTGTAAATAAGATTCAAAATCAGGTGTTTCTGGATGAGTCTTCACATAAGTATCAATGGAATTCTTTAATTCCATGAGGTTTTCAACACGATTGTCTTCTTCATTCTGCTTCATTAAAGCAAGATAACCTGTATCCTTTAATAAATCTTCATAAATATCTGCTAGACTCTTATCAGAGACTCTGGCCTTTTCAATTACTTCTACAAGTTCCTTTAAGCCTTTTTTAGCTTTACCACCTACACCAATTTCATCCAAGAAGAAACAGACTGCTTCATAATTGGTAATTCCATGTCTCGAAGCTGTCAAAGTGATTTTTTCTAGAGTCTTCGCACCAATTCCTCGAGATGGTGTATTGACGACTCTTTCAAAAGATAAATCATCACCCATAACGACTAATCTAATATAACTTAAAGCATCCTTCACTTCTTTACGGTTAAAGAACTTGAGACCACCAAAAATCTTATAAGGGATCTGTCTGCGAATCATTTCCTGTTCAATAGAACGAGATAAATAATTCGCACGATAGAGTACCGCAATATGGGATTCAGATACACCGGATTGTGTGATCTTCTGGATTGTATCACAGATATATTTTGATTCTGCATCTTCACTTACTGCTGCATAATGAATCACTTTATCTCCTTCTTCTAATTCAGAGAATAAGTCTTTTTCTAATCTGTTCTTGTTTTTCTTAATAAGATTATTAGAGATATCAAGGATTGTTTTAGTCGAACGATAATTCTGATCAAGAATAACTGTTTTAACATTCTTATAATCTTTATCAAAGTTCATGATGTAATTGACATCACTCCCTCTAAATGAATAAATAGTCTGATCAGGATCACCTACAACGCAAACAATAGAATCCTGAGCAAAATAATGAATGAGGTTATATTCAATAGAACCTACATCCTGGAATTCATCAACATGGACAAACTGATAACGTCTAGACCATCTCGATACAATATCAGGATTATCCTGAAAGATCTTTAATGTATTTAAAAGAAGATCATCAAAATCCATCATATTATGGTCTTCTTTATATTTTTCATACAGAGCATAGACTTCTGCCTTGATTTTTTCTCCTGGCATATTTCCAGCTAGCTGCAGGGCTTTAGCTGGAGTGACAAAGTTCACCTTATAAGAAGAAACATAATTGATCATAGATTTCACACTGATTGTTTTCTGATCAATCTCTTTTTCTTTATATAACTTTTTAATAAGTGATTTCTGGTCTTCTTCATCCATAATGATGAAGTTATGAGGATAGCCAATGGCTGTAGAATGTTGTCTTAGTACGCGCACACATAAAGAGTGGATGGTACAGATTGTTGTACCTAAAGAGGTACCAAGAATAGATTCTACTCTTGTCTTCATTTCATTAGCTGCTTTATTAGTAAATGTGATAGCAAGAATATTATGAGGATTGACTCCTACTTCTTCAATTAAATATGCAATACGATATGTGATGACACGTGTTTTACCTGAACCGGCACCGGCAATGATTCTTAAGTGTCCATCTAGATAAGTGGCTGCTTCTAGCTGTTTAGGGTTTAATAATTGACTGAGTTCCATATTTATAATCCTCCTTATTCGCACCACTTAATATAACATAAAAAAGAGTGCTAGGCACTCTTTATTTATATTGATGTGATTTTCCAATAATATCAGTGATGTTTTCAATACCCATTGCATCAAGTTCATCATTCATTTCCTGAATAATACGAGGACATGCATATGGGTCTACTAAGTTAGCACAACCAACCTGTACAGCACTTGCACCTGCAATCATCATTTCGATCGCATCTCTACCAGTAGAAATACCACCCATACCAATAACTGGGATATTCACTGCCTGAGAGACCTGATAAACCATTCTTAAAGCGACCGGGAAGATAGCAGGTCCTGAATAACCACCTGTCTTATTCGCAATAATAGGCTTACCTGAACGGATATCAAAACGCATACCAACTAATGTATTGATCATTGAGATACCATCAGCACCCGCTTCTTCCACTGCTTTCGCAATTGCCACAATATCAGTTACGTTTGGAGATAACTTAACATAAAGTGGTTTAGTGATGACAGCTTTTACTGCTCGAGTCACTTCTGCTGCCATAGCAGGATCAGTACCAATGGCCATTCCTCCTGCATGAACGTTAGGACAGCTGATATTTAATTCTAATGCTCCAATACAATCTTCTTTAGTTAATTTTGCAGCAGTCTGTACATAATCATCAATACAGCTGCCACCGATATTCGCAATTGCCTTACCTGAATAAACTTCTCTTAGTTTAACTAATTCAGTTTTAATGACTTCATCAACACCTGGATTCTGTAAACCAATCGCATTTAATAAACCAGAAGGTCCTTCCGCAATACGTGGAAGTGGGTTACCATAACGTGGTTCAAGTGTTGTACCCTTTAAGCTCATAGAGCCTAATACATTAATATCATAGAACTTAGTGAATTCATAACCGAATCCAAAAGTACCACTTGCTGGAATAACAGGATTCTTCATATCAAGTCCTGGTAGTTTTACAAATAAATTAGCCATTGATAATCACCTCATCTGAAGAAAGGACTGGTCCTTCTACACAAATTCTCTTATATGGTTTTGTTTTTACTTTACATGAACATCCCATGCAGGCACCAAAGCCACATCCCATTCTTGCTTCAAAAGAAAGAGAACCATTATCTGGGAAGTTCTTTACTAATGCATCTAACATTGGTTCTGGACCACATGCATAGTAATGATCAAATGTTAAATTATTTTCTTTAATGGCATCAATGACTGTACCCTTAGTACCACAAGTGCCATCCATTGTAGAAATATAAGTAGGACAAAGCTTCTTGAATTCTTCTTCATAGAACACATCATAAGAACCATTGAATCCAAGTACTGCAGTCACCTTTACACCTTTTTCAATAAGTCTTTTTGCAAGACCATACATAGGAGGTGTACCACTTCCGCCACCTACTACGATAACTTCATTATAATCAGTATCAGTAAAACCATTACCTAGACCAATTAATACATCTAGTTTTTCTCCTGGTTTCTTTTCTGAAAGAATCTTAGTTCCTTCACCTCTGATACGATAGATTAGTTTAATATGTGTATCATCATAATCTAAAATACTCATTGGTCTTCTTAAGTATGGCTGAAGTGAGTCATTGATCTTAATATTGATGAACTGCCCAGGTGCTGTAATAAAAGAAGCCCCTTCTCCTTCAAGTTCCATTTCAAATAGACCAGGAATTAATTCTTTGTTGTAGTTGATTGTAAGAAAATCCTGATAATTCTTCATTTTATTCCTCCACTAATAATTGTCCATCGACAATATTCATAATTAATTCACCTTTTACCTTCCATCCTAAGAAAGGTGTATTGCATGCTTTAGATTTTAAATCTTCTTCTTTGATTGTATATTCCTTATTTAAATCAAAAGCACATAGATCAGCCTTCATACCTTCTTCAATAGAAGCATCTAGGTTAAGTGTCTTTGCAGGACCAGAAGTCAAGCAGTCAAGAACTGTTTCGAGCTTAATAAGGCCTTCTTCTACAATATATGTATAGATTAATGGGAAAGCATGCTGTAAACCAATAATACCAAATGGTGCTTTATCAATTGGTTTATTCTTTTCATCTCTTGAATGAGGTGCATGGTCTGTCGCAATAACAGTAATGACGCCATCATTAACGGCTTTAATAATCGCTTCACGATCTTCTTTTGTACGAAGAGGTGGATTCATCTTATAGTTAGGATGACAATTCTGGATGTTATCTTCAGTCAAAATCAGATGATGAGGTGATGTTTCACCACTGACTCTTTCACCACGTGCACGGCTAGCACCAAGTAATGCAACTGTTTCTTTTGTAGAAATATGACAGATATGGTATCTGTTGTGAATCTTATCTACAAGCTGTAAATCACGATCTACCTGCTTATATTCACTTGCACTATTGATACCAATTAAGCCATGCTCTTTAGCATAATGACCTTCATGAATGCAGCCACCATGTAATTCAGATTCATCTTCACAATGAGCGACGATGATAGAATCAAGTGCTTTTGCACGTGTCATGGCTTCTTCCATCTTTTCATCTTTCTGAACACCTTTACCATCATCTGAGAAACCGAGAACGATTGGCTGTTTGATATTTTCTTCCATGTCAACAACCTTCTGACCCTTTAATTCTTCTGTGATAGCACTATAAGTATATGTTTTGACCTGTGCATCCTTTTCGCAGCGTTTTGTAAAGTCTTTAATTGTTTCCTGATCATCCATACAAGGTAATGTATTGGCCATTGCAACAATCGTTCCATATCCACCATAAAGTGCGGATGCACTACCAGTAGAGATAGTTTCTTTATGTTCAAAGCCAGGTTCACGAAGATGTGTATGGATATCAATAAAGTTATGAGATAAAAGTGCCCCATGAAGATCAATCACTTTATCTGCTTCTTCATTACATGCACCAATCTTCTTGATGATGCCATCTTCAATCAATACATCTGTATCACTGAATGATTCATGACGATACAAATGTGCATTCTTTAATAATAAACGCATAATCTACCCCCTGTATTTTTTAATTAGTTTTTCTTCAACACATGCTGGTACAAGACCTTCAACACTATGATCATGAGATACAATCTCCTTCACAAATGATGAAGAGACAAATGTATAAGCAAGTCGAGTCATTAAGAAGACTGTTTCAATGCCTTCATCTAAATACTGGTTTGTAAAGCACATCAAAGACTCATAGTTATAGTCTTCTGTTGCACGTAAACCACGTACAAGCACCTGCGCTCCCACTTCCCTTGCATACTCTACAGCAAGAGCACTGCTTTCGTCAATGACAACATTAGGAAACTGTTTTGTTGCTTCTCTTAACATTTCTATACGTTCTTCTACAGAAAATAAGCATGTCTTATGTGGATTAATAAAAATAGTCACATAAAGTACATCATACATCTTAGAAGCACGTTCAATAATATCAAGATGTCCATTTGTGACAGGATCAAATGTTCCCGTATATACTGCCTTTATCAAGATGAAGCCCCCTCATATTTCACGATTTGAAGACATGTGATACCATAATTGTTTTCTTTAATAAGTCTAAAAGGTGCTTCGTATTCAAGCTTCTCTTCAGTTAAATCTTCTATCACGAGAATACAACCATCCTTCAAGTTTCCATTATCCTTAAGTGTATGAATAATATCCTTATTAATCTTCATACCATAAGGTGGATCTAATAAAACAAGACTAAACTGAATGCCTTCTTCCTTAAAAGTTCCTAAAGCCTTACGATAATCGGCTTTCATCACATGTGCATTCGTAATCTTTAAATTATTAATATTCTCTCTAATAACTTGAAATGCCTTATATTGTTTATCTACTGCATAAAGTTCATCCATTCCTCGGCTTAACGCTTCAATGCCAAGTCCGCCACTTCCTGCAAATAAGTCAAGACAGATTCCTCCATCAAAATAAGGACCAATCATATTATAAAGATTCTCTTTATTTTTATCTGTTGTAGGACGTGTCAGCTTAGAAGGCACCGCCTTTAGCTGTCTGCTTTTATATTTACCTGCTATAACGCGCATAACTTCTTCCTATCCTTCCCTTTGCGAGTTCATCACTGATATCATCAAAGACAATTGTAGTGATGTCATCTAACATTTCATTGAGTTCACCATAAGCACTCAAATATGCATTCATCTCTGGTATATTGTAGAGTTTTCTTCTTATATTTGTGATACGTTCCTGAAGCTCTTTCGTATCACAATAAGGGCCAAAACGTGCTAAATCTTCTTTTTCTTCATTTAAGCGATTCATTTCGCGCATCAAAGACTCAACCTCAGGTAATTTAAATACTTGAAGTGAATCATGATATGACTTGAAGCACTCTTCTTCTTTAATTGCTTCTATAAGTTCTTTAATTGATTCATAAATCATAATGATTTCTCAATAGCCTCCTGCTTCTTTTCACGATTATATTTCGCAATAAGAGCCTGAGCCACACCAATACAAGTTAAAGCCATTAAAGTCGATGTACCACCGGCACTAATTAATAGTAAAGGTACCCCAGTCATTGGAATAAGACCAGATACACCACCTACATTGACCATTAAATGTACAAAGAAGTAGCTTGCGATACCAATAAGAGTAAGTTTATCTCTTGATTCTTTCATACAGAAAGCATATCTAAATAATCTATAGATAATAATAGAGTAAGGAATAAAGAATGCCGCAAAGCCCACTAGTCCTAATTCTTCCACAATAATAGAGGAAATAAAATCGTTCTGTGCTTCCGGAATATAACCGAATTTCATAATAGAATTTCCGAAGCCACGACCAATCAAGCCGCCATTTGTATAGCCTACAAAACCATTGATAATCTGATAGTTGGATCCATAAATATCTTTTAATGGATTCAGCCAAGAAGCAATACGTGCCATCTGATGACCTTTTAAGAAATGTTCATGAAATAAGATAAAGACAAGTACTGCAAGAAATACAAGAAATAATCCAATAATCTTATAAGGACGATAATATTGCGATGGAGTCGCAAAGAACAGACAGGCAGACATGACGAGTAGAATCAAGCCACTTCCCATATCCTTCTGAACTTTCCAGCAGATAAAAAATGCGAAAAAAACGAGCAATGCAGGAAAAGCAACACAAAGCACAAATTTACGACGAACGAGTTTTTTTCTTTTTTCAGCTGATAAGCGATTTGAGATACGGACTTGATCAGGTAAAACACCAAATATATAGCTCAATATAATAATCATAACAAGTTTCATAAACTCAACAGGCTGAATAGTAATAGGACCTACCTTGATCCAGGCATGGGAGTTATTAATTGTCCACATAAGACAGGCAAGCATCATGAGTATACATATCACATAAGCTGAAAGCATGATTGTTTCGCTTATGCGACGTGTTTTATAGGCACGTGCAAATAGAAACATACAGAAAAAGCCACCAGCAACAAAGACACATTGTTTCAATAAGTTAATAGTCGCAAAATTATACCCTCTACTTGCCGACATACCTACAGAAGCATCACCAATCATGACAATCCCAAAACAGGCAAGAAAAATCGCACAGGCATAGATGGTTTTATCTGTACCAGTACGTTTAAACATCATCTGTAGCTTCTTGACAAAGTTCATAGTTTAACCCACTCTTCTTCCTGAGCGCGTTTGAAAACTTTATAAATAGAATAACCAGACGCTTCTTCAAAAGCTTTATCTAATTGCTTCTGTAATGATTTAGAGTCTGCAATAGATGTAAAAGTACGGTAATGTTCCATGAATTCTTTAGAACTGATACCTTCTTCATAAGCCTTCTCTACTGCGTTATATAGTTTCACAACATCGATAATTTCTTCAGTTGACCAATCTGGATCTAATGGATAATCGTACATATTAAAATACCTCCTATGTTAAAAATATTATACATGAAATAGGCTTAAAAGAAAATAGGCTATACATAATTGGAAAAAGCGAAGGAGTCTGTTATAAATTAGTGGCGAAAAAACCATAGGCTTGCCTATGGGATGAAAGCCACATAGTTTTACTTAACAGTTTTGTATAAAGTAAAATATATAATGTATGTATAAAAACAGAAAGAACTGTTTAATCAATGGGAAGACCAAAATCAAATAATGTTCAAGTAAACATATCTATTCCTATGACGTGGAAAATAGAACTTGAAAACCTTGCACGTATCTATTGTATTGAGGAAGGCGAGATTATTACATTTCTTGACCTTATGCGTAAGTTTAATAAGAAAAAACTTTTTGGTAAATCTATAAAAAATAGATGCTCTTCTGGGTTCAGGCTGCTGTAGAAAAAAAATTCAAGACCACAGGTGATACATATATAGATATGTCTAATGATTATAGAGCATCACAATATGACCATACCGCAGATGATTACATAAAGAAGAAATTATCTGACAGGATGTATCATTTAGCAGATGGAACTCTAGTACAACGAGATTGGTATTCATTATTTCTGTTGTACTGCTATGATTACAGGACTAAGAATATAGATAGAGACAGATGTATTTCAGAATTTGAAAAGTGTTACAGTAAGGAAGAAGCCTTAATTAAAAGAATTAAGATTAATAGAATCAAAGTATTGAATAGTGGAATCAAAATAGTATAAAATAAACATCAGGGAGACTGATTATACTTCCTTATCGAAAGATAGAAATTTACCGTTAATGTGGTCGTTGGACTGCTTGGTAATAGAAGTTCTTACTTAAATAGATTTATACTTGTATTCCAAAGTCTGAAAATGATGTACGATTACAAGCTAAACTTGACAGTAAGAACCCCACGGGCTTGCCCGTGGGAGTAGTCAGAATGACACAGAGGTGAAACGAAGAATGTTAAGCATGAAAAATGTAATTGATGATAAAAATCCTTTAATTCGTGAAAAATCTAAAAAAGTGACTTTACCATTAAGTGATGAAGACCGACATACTTTAATGGAAATGTATCAATATCTTGTAGATTCTCAGGACGAAGAAAAGGCTGAAAAGTATGATTTAAGACCTGGTGTAGGTATTGCCGCTATTCAGATTGGTATTCCAAAGAGAATGTGTGCTATTTATATTCCTGCAGTAGATGAAGAAGGCAATATTGTAAAGTGCGATCAGTGGGCACTTGTTAATCCACGTATTGTTGCAAGTACAGTAAAGGTCGCCTATTTAAAGAATGGTGAAGGATGCTTATCTGTTCCTGAAGACCAGCCTGGTATAGTTCCTAGAAGCGCTAAAGTTACTGTAAAAGGCTATGATGCCTTAACCGATCAGGAAGTGACTATTGTTGCAAGAGGCTTTACTGCCATCTGTTTACAGCATGAATTAGATCATTTTGAAGGTATTCTTTATTATGATCATTTTAATAAAGAAGATCCAAAAGCACCCATTCCAAACGCAATGGTTATTGAATAATACTCCTCACGGAGTATTTTTTTTGCATTTTAAAAGACAGCATACGCTGTCTAGTAATAATCTCTACATATATTAATCATATCATTCACATAGACGATTCCACCATTGATTGCATTATCTGATAATTGACATTTAAGTTCTATTGGCAGCTTACAGCAATATTGTTCACGCATAAGAGGCAGATCCTGCCTCATGCATAAATCAGATATATCATCAAGTGCCTTTGAAGAAAACATAAATGTAGAAAATAAAGCAATATTCTTCACATGATCACGGTTGAGCTTCATGACAAACTGTTCTACTTCTTTTGGTTTACCAAAGTATGGACAATCAAATCCAAGAACAAGAAGATCTACACAAGCATCAAAATCGTAGTCTTGAAATGAAATTGCCTGTGTTCTTGCAGTTTTTGCCATCATGGTTGCAAGTTGTTGTGCATATTTACTTTTATGACTGTAGACAATCGCAATATTCATAGACTCACCTCGTGGATTCAGTATATCAAGACATTATGAACTATGTAAGAACTTCTCACGTTTTCTTTTATTTATATATAGAATAATATAAGCAGACACAAAACCACCGATCAGACCGCTCACATGACCAGATAAAGATATTGTTGGAACAACAAAAGATATAAACAACATTAATAAAACATTCATCCCTAAGCTTCTTGCAATGTCGCGAAGCTGTGAGGGAAAGAATAGATAAAGAGCACCAATAGCTCCAATGATTCCAAAAATGACCCCACTGACACCACCGCTTACTGTATGTGCTCCTGTGCCAAATAATAAATAAGCAATATAAGGAAGACCAGTGGTAGAAAGCATGGATGCGAGTATCACTATTATATACTTTTTAGTTCCTATTAAATATTCAGCAAAGCAACTTAAATCAAATAATGAGTAACAGTTAACTACAATATGCATAAGGCCAAAATGAATGAAATTGGCCGTGATCAAGCGATAGTATTGATGTGTGACATGAACATAATAAGGATTGAATCCTCCTGCCGCCAAGCCCTGCATGGCATTCATATCAATACTAAATAATAATGTTGTCGCTATATAAGTCATTATACATAAAGCAAGCAATGTATATGTTACTGGATATTTTTTTATATTATTCATGCTTATCCTCAATAAATTCAAATATTGTCATCTGATCAATACTTGGATCATCCTTTTTAATAATAGTTTCATGATTATCTAACACTTCTGCCAGAGTGACATCCGATTTCAAATCTTCATCAGTAAAATGTGCTTCTCCCATTTCAATCAGTCTAATATTACCGCTATAGTCCAATGTTTCATAGACAAGTTGTCTTGTCCAGTGAGAATGAATATTCTGAATAGATGTAAACCAGACAGGTCCACTACCAATATGAGTTCCTGTAACCACTTGTGCAAAGACCATACCACAGATATAAAGATTCTTATCTAATGCATGTGTCACATCGAATAAAGCATAAGGGTCATTGGCACTCATAATCAGAAGTTTATTCTGTTTTAAATATTTAGAATAGAGTCTGATCTTATCAAACATATGATCTGCGACAAATAAAACAGCATTCCCATTATTCGTTAAATGAGTTCTTAAAGCTAACTCCTCCACGCCTTTTGATCCACCCACAACAAGGGTATAACCTTCCTTAGAAACCTTCTTCATGACTTCCTTAGTGACATGACGCATTGTCTTATTCATCACCTGTGGACCAGCAACTGAAATATTAACACCATAACTTAAAGAGAGATCACCTATATAACTTATTACTAAGGGCATCTTGCTTCCAAGCACTCTTAAACAAGCTGGATAATCTTCTTCATAAATAGTAGTAACTCCAATATTCTGGCTTTCTAGATTCTGAAGCGCATAAAAGAGATCAGGCAATAATTTCTGTCTTTTTTCTATCTTACGCGCTGTAAAAGCATCAAGTCCAATAATCTGAATTAAAGTATCATAACTCATGCCAGTAATCATGCTCGGTTCTTTATTTGTGGATTTCAATTTTTTCTCGATTTCCTGCCATTCTTCAGTATTCAAAGGCTGTAGAGAACTTGGAATCAAATCACCACAGCATAATATCAAGGCAAGACTGTTCAATGTTAGTTGTAATTTCATATTCTTGTATTCCTTCTTAAGAGAAATTATACCATAAAAAACACGTATAAAAAAGTGGCCGTTCTTACGAACGGCCTAGTGAAAGGATAAGTAGTTATTACAAAATACCCATTTTTTCTTTAACAGCAGCCTGAGCAGCAGCAAGTCTTGCGATTGGTACACGGTAAGGTGAGCAAGATACATAAGTTAATCCAATCTTATGGCAGAATTCTACTGTCTTTGGATCGCCACCATGTTCACCACAGATACCAAGTCTGATATCAGGACGAGTTGATCTTCCTTTTTCAGATGCAATCTTCATTAATTCTCCAACGCCTTCCTGGTCAACAGTAGCGAATGGATCATGTTCATAGATATTCTTAGAATAGTAATCGCCTAAGAACTTAGCAGCATCATCTCTTGAGAAACCGAATGTCATCTGAGTTAAGTCATTTGTACCAAATGAGAAGAATTCAGCTTCAGTTGCAATCTTATCAGCTGTGATTGCAGCTCTTGGAATTTCAATCATAGTACCAACTTCATATTTCATGTCTAATCCGCTTTCAGCAATTAACTTGTCAGCAGTCTTAACAACTACATTCTTAACATACTTTAATTCTTTAACATCACCAACTAATGGGATCATGATTTCTGGAGTCACTGTATGTCCTGTTTCCTTAGTTACGTTGATTGCAGCTTCGATTACAGCTCTTGTCTGCATTTCAGCGATTTCTGGATAAGTAACAGCAAGACGGCATCCTCTGTGACCCATCATTGGGTTGAATTCTTTTAATGATTCTACTCTTTCCTTTAATGCTTCGAAAGTCATACCTAAGCTTTCAGCTAATGGTTTGATTTCTTCATCAGTATGAGGTAAGAATTCATGTAGAGGTGGATCTAAGAAACGGATATTAACACTATATCCATCCATAGCTTTGAATAATTCTTCAAAGTCCCCTCTCTGGTATGGAAGAATCTTTTCTAATGCTTCCTTACGAGTTTCTACATCTTCCGCAGTAATCATTCTTCTGAAGTTGAAGATTCTTTCTTCTTCGAAGAACATATGTTCAGTACGGCATAAACCGATACCTTCAGCACCAAATGATGCAGCCTGTTTAGCATCTCTTGGAGTATCAGCATTTGTTCTTACATATAATTTTCTTTCTTTATCAGCCCAAGCCATGAAAGTTTCGAAATCACCACTGATGGCAGCAGGAACAGTCTTGATCTTCTGAGCAAATACTTCACCTGTAGAACCATTTAATGATACATAATCACCTTCAGTTAATACTGTACCATCTGGTAATGTTAATGTCTTCTTATCTTCAGAAACTCTTAATACACCACAACCAGCAACACAGCAAGTACCCATACCACGAGCAACTACTGCAGCGTGAGATGTCATACCACCACGTACTGTTAAGATACCTTTAGCTAAGTTCATACCTTCAATATCTTCTGGAGAAGTTTCATTACGTACTAAGATCATATCCTGAACGCCATTTGCATGCGCTTCCTGAACATCTTCAGCTGTGAAGTAGATATGTCCAGTAGCAGCACCTGGAGAAGCAGCTAAACCTGTAGCAACAGCCTTTGCAGCCTTATAATCATCTTTATCGAAGTTTGGATGTAATAACTGGTCTAACTGTTTTGGTTCAACCTTTAATAATGCTTCTTCTTCATTAATCATGCCTTCTTCAACCATGTCAACAGCAATCTTTAATGCAGCCTGAGCTGTTCTTTTACCGTTACGAGTCTGTAACATGAATAACTTACCATCTTCAATTGTGAATTCCATATCCTGCATATCTTTATAATGATCTTCAAGAATATGACAGATCTTCTGGAACTGTTCATAACATTCTGGCATAACTTCATTTAATGTAGCAATTGGCTGAGGTGTTCTGATACCAGCAACAACGTCTTCACCCTGTGCATTCATTAAGTATTCACCGAATAATTTATTTTCACCAGTTGCAGGGTTACGAGTGAAGGCAACACCAGTACCTGACTTATCACTTCTGTTACCATAAACCATCTGCTGAACGTTTACAGCTGTACCCCAAGAACCTGGGATATCATTTAAACGACGATAAGTGATGGCACGGTCATTATTCCAAGAACCGAATACTGCTTCAACAGCAGCTAATAACTGTTCAATTGGTTCCTGTGGGAAATCAACACCTGCATGTGCTTTATAAGCGTCTTTATATACAGCAACAACTTCTTTTAAGTCTTCTGCTGTTAATTCAGTATCGAATTCAACACCTTTTTCTTCTTTAATTGCATCAAATTTATGTTCGAAATCTGATTTTGGGAATCCCATTACAACGTCAGCGAACATCTGGATGAAACGACGATATGAATCGTATACGAAACGTTCATTTCCAGTTGTTGCAGCGAATTCCTTAGCAACTTCATCATTTAAACCAAGGTTTAATACTGTATCCATCATACCTGGCATAGAGATTCTTGCACCAGAACGTACAGATACTAATAATGGGTTCTTTGGATCACCTAAAGTTCTTCCAGTGATTTCTTCAAGCTTTTTAACGTGTTCAACGATCTGTTCTTTAATATCATCTGAGATCATTTTTCCGTCTTCATAATATTGTGTACAAGCTTCTGTAGTCACTGTAAAGCCCTGAGGCACAGGTAAACCGATACCTGTCATTTCAGCAAGGTTGGCACCTTTACCACCAAGGAGATTACGCATATCCTTGTTACCTTCGCTAAATAAGTAAACATATTTTTTCATAACTACTAAATCCTCCTTATGTCTTTTCACTTCTTTTATTATACACGTGTAAGGGCTTACTTGCAAACGCTTTCTTTTCTGTAATTGATTACACATTAAAAAAAAGCCCTATATAAGGGAATTATTATTGTTAAAAAAATAACAACTATTTTCTCTTATCGGGCTAAATGATGGATAATTGCAATTAATTTGTCTGGTTCAAGAGTATAAAGCACATCTGGGTTTTTATTGATTGTTTCATAAAGAAGATGCTGATTCTTTTTATAATCCTCCTTAGAAATAGTAATCACAGGATGTTTTAATACTGTCTTTAGTTGTTTCTCTGTCATATTTGTATCATAGATGTATGAATGCATCACGCCTTTGACATGTGTCAAATGACTCATATATTGATACAAATCATGAACACCTATATGAATAACTGTCTCACAACATAAAGATAAATAGCGAGACGCTATGTCTGACACAATCAAGAGACCACCCTTTTTATTGAACTCATGCATAATGCGATACTGAGATGCACGATTCATAAATTGATGAATGACAAGTTCTGTATTGAATTTTTTCTGATAATAAAGAACAGCTTCATAGCTTTGTACAAAAATCACCTGCTTATTTTCTGAATTAAAATAAGCGTCTTCTGTAATGAAATGCGTACAATGAGAAGTAGCCTGATATTCATGAAGTGTTGTATTAATATTATCTTTTAAGTCTTTATGATGATTAAGACCATATAGAATGCTAGCACAATCAAGGGGCATATGCTTCTTGATTTCTTTAATTTCTCTTATTTCTTCATTAGAAAATTGATTGGATTCCTGATAAATCAGATAAGATACAAAGTTGGTATCAATGACCTTTCTTCTAATATATTCCAATAATTTGGTAGGTGTCGTAAAGAGGATATCTATTCCATTATGAATCGTCTGGCATTCTTCAAAGGTATTGGTTCCTGGATAGGACGTAATAAAACGATATTGTGTGTATTTATTGTATTCTCTCATATCAAAAGAAGAAGAAAGCAGTTCTTCTTTATGTCCAAGAAGAATGATCTGTGTCTTCTCTTCATGAATCATTGAGGCAAGCAGTGGCGGGATGATAGATAAGAGACGGTCTTTTGTTGAATCTATATTCAATATAAAAGACTGGCTCTTTTCAATCAAACGATAGGACTGCTTCTGAACAATACCAGGTGCAATCATCCCCATATCACCTAATGCATGAATGACCTCATCAGGCCATGCATATTTAATATATTTTTTCATTATTTAGATAAAATATATTGTCTCACTTTTGAGATAAAATAAAGAGAACCTGTAATAAACACAACACCTTTATGACTATATGCCTCGTCTACGGCATGTTTCCAGTCTTCATCAATTTTGACTGGGAAATCTTCAGCAAGTTGTTGAGCCGTTGCACGACGAGGATGATCAAATTGTGTGACTGTAATATCCTTTGATAAAGATAACAACGTCTCTAACATATGATGTGTATCCTTGTCACCTAAAGCTGAAAAAATAATCTTGATATCACTAAAATCACGAGCACTTTCAAAGAAGGCCTCCATTCCCTCTCTATTATGTGCCCCATCTACAATAATTAATGGATTTTGATGAATTGTTTCAAAACGGCCTTCCCATACTGCATCATGCATTCCTTTTTCTAAATCTGCATCCTTGAATGGGAATTCTTTTCTAATATATTCTAGAATATTAATCGCAAGTGCACTATTAGTGACCTGGTAGTGAGCTGACGTAGACAAATCAATATGATATCCATGATAATCATAAGAAATAGAAGCTCCATAATAAACACGTTTAGGTTTTCTTATTTCTATTACATAAGAATGATGCTTATGTGCTTCTTCATAGAAGACCTCTAAACATTCAGGTCTTCTTTCCGCTGTCATATAAGGAATACCACGTTTAATGATTCCTGCTTTACTTCTTGCAATACTCGCATATGTGTTACCTAGGAAGTTAACATGATCTAAACCGATATTTGTATTAACAGAAAGTATTGGTGAAATGATATTTGTCGCATCGAGTGTACCGCCTAGACCTACTTCAAATAAGGCAATATCGACACCCTGTTCAATAAAGTACATCACCGCAATAAACACTTCTATTTCAAACTTAGAAAGCTCATATGCCATCCAGTCATCCATATAACGATTGGCATATCTTACAACAGTTGTTTCATCAATAGGTTCATCATCCACTCGAATAATATCTAAACGATTCACTAAAGCTGGAGATGTAAATGTCCCTACTTTATAGCCGGCACATTTAAGAACTTCTTTTGTATAGTTTGTTGTAGAACCTTTTCCATTTGTTCCACCAATATGAACACAAGTTAACTTAGTCTGTGGATCATAGAAGTCATACATGAAGTTCTTAAAGTTCGTTAAAGAATAAACACGGTCCTTTTGTGCTTCTATAAATTCTAATACCTGATCATAATCACTAAAACGAGGAAGTACTGGAATAGTCTTCTTCAATAAATAACGACCATTTGATTCTACATCTACTACATAATCGTGCTGTTTAAAGAAAGAAAGATGTTCTTCATCTGTATAAGCAGTTAATTCTTTTGTCACAAATCTTTCTGCTAGTTCAAGAAGTTCTTCCTGTACAAGTGTATCCTGATAATCTTCAGATACATAAACAAAAGAAATATTAGACAAATCAAGTAGTTCAAGTATGCCTACAATCACTTCTCCACTATATGCAAGAAAAATCATCTTACATGGGTCTTTTAAAGCCCTTGATGTTTCATAATAGTCTTTTGCAAGAAACTGCACAATTGCGTCAATATCCTCTCTAGTCGCAATCTTATATTCAAAATTTTCATTCATATTAATCACCTGTTGACTATATTAAAGTAAAAAGGATGGTTTGACCATCCTTTTTTTCTCAATTATTAAATTTTCTCGAATCGATCAACATCAACTACAAATACTGTAGCACCACCAACAAGTACATCTACCATGATTGGTGTAAAGAATTCACCCATTTCTGTAGGTGGAACTGTAGGTTCTTTTTCGACACGCTTCTTGGCATTTGCTTTAATGATTTCAATAGCGCCATCTACCTTATCATCATTTGTTCCTACGAAGAATGTTGTATTTCCCTTCTTCAAGAAACCTCCTGAAGTGGCTAATTTAGTCACAAAGAAACCACCTTCAGTTAAAGCGCTCTGAACAGTTGAACTATCATCATTATTCACAATCGCAATTATCAGTTTCATACTATTGACCTCCTAATAAGAATTAGTTTGTATTTATATTCTAGCATATTTGAAGACAAAAATACACCTATAATATATAATGACTCATGGTGATTTAAATGAATATACAAGAAGAATTAATAAACTGGTACAAAGAGAATAAACGTGTTCTCCCTTTTAGAGATATAGACGACCCTTATAAGATATGGGTGAGTGAAATCATGCTGCAGCAGACTACTGTCACTGCAGTGATTCCCTATTACAATCGCTTTATAGAAAGATTTCCAGATGTTAAAACCCTATCTGATGCCTCAATAGAAGAAGTCTATAAATACTGGGAGGGATTAGGCTATTATCGTCGCGCATTGCATCTTCATAAGAGCGCACAGATGATTGAGAATCACTTTCCTAAGGATTATGAAGATATTCTCTCACTTGTTGGTGTAGGCCCCTATACCGCAAGTGCTATTATGAGTTTTGCCTATCATAAACCTTATATTGCAGTGGATGGGAATGCTTTAAGAGTATTGAGCAGATTATATGCGATAGAGGATAATATTGCCTCAAACAAGACTGTAAAGAAAATTACGGAGATAGGAAACAAGCTCGTCGTTGGTTATGATTCAGCTCAAATTAATCAAGGTATTATGGATTTTGCGAATGCAATCTGTCTCCCTGTTCATCCTCATTGTGAAGAGTGTCCACTTCAAAGTCATTGTCAGGCTTATTCAACAAATAAGCAGGAAGTTCTTCCTATCAACATCAAGAAAGTAAATAAGAAGAGTATCTCTTATATTACAGGTATAGTTGTTTATGAAGATGAAGTCATGCTTATTAAAAATAAAAATGGTTTACTAGAAAATATGTATTTACTTCCGCAATATGAGGTAGAGAGTCCTTATTCCTTTATAGAGGCATTTAAAGAAGATTATGGCATAGAATTAGACGCATTATCTCATTTAAAGGATTTTAAACATGTGTTCAGCCATCGTACATGGTATATGCATGTTTATATATTTAGAGCGAATAAACATTCAATAAACTTCTATACAAATAAAGAGCGGGAGGAAATCACAATTCCTACGGCTCATAAGAAAATACTGAAATATTATAAAGACTGATCAGAAACGATCAGTCTTATTTGTTCATATCGTATTTTTCAATAATTCTAGCAACAACTGGATGACGAACAACATCAAGCGCTGTTAAGTAAACAAAAGAAATTCCTTTAACACCCTCTAGGATCTTCATGGCGTGCTTTAAGCCATTTGTTGTCTGTTTAGGTAAGTCAATCTGTGTAATATCCCCTGTAATACACATCTTAGAATTGAAGCCAAGACGTGTTAAGAACATCTTCATCTGATTGTCTGTTGTATTTTGCGCTTCATCTAGAATAACATAAGCATCTTCTAATGTACGACCACGCATATAAGCAAGTGGTGCAATTTCAATAATACCCTTTTCAATCAGTTTTTCTGTATTTTCTGCACCTAACATATCATAAAGTGCATCATAAAGAGGTCTTAGATAAGGATCAATCTTTTCTTTTAAGTCCCCTGGAAGGAATCCAAGGTTCTCTCCTGCTTCTACAGCAGGTCTAGTTAAAATGATTTTCTGTACTTCATGATTCTTTAATGCCTGTACAGCAAATACAACAGATAAATATGTTTTACCAGTTCCAGCTGGACCAATCGCAAATACAACATCATGATCCTTTAAGGCATGATAATATTCTAATTGACCCATAGTCTTAGGATAGATGATCTTACCATGGCTTGTACGCGCAATATGAATATCAAAAAGTGAATCCATTTCATCAAGTTTTCCATTGCGTCCTAATTTAATAGCATATACAACATCTCTTTTAGAAATACGTACATCTTTCTTAGTCAGTTTGAGAAGTACATGAATTACTTTTTCTAGTACTGGATTACTATGATCAAGATAAATATCTGTACCACGTACATTGATTGCATTTTCAAACTCATCTTCTAATAATGCGATATTTTCATCATGCGGACCACATAACAATTGCATGGCATCTAAACTGTATCCATTCAACTGAATTACTTTTTCCATAAAATCATCCTTTCATTGAAAAAAAGAAGAGTCAGATGACTCTTCTAAAAATAAATCTTATCTACGACGTTTCTTCTGGTTCTTTCTAGCTGCTTCTGATTTCATTTTTCTCTTCAAACCAGGTTTAACATAGAATTCTCTTTTACGAGCTTCAGCAAGGGTTCCTGTTCTAGAAACTTGTCTCTTAAAACGACGTAAAGCATCATCTAAAGATTCATTTTCTCTTACTACTGTCTTTGCCATTGAACTTTCCCCCCTTTACCGCTAAATTCGAATATGATTATACACAATGATTTTAAATAATGCAAGTCTTTTTTGACTTTTATTCATGTAATTTGATAACTTATTTCAAATCTATAATTCTTCTTCCAATTCCTGATTATATAACTGTTTTGCATACTCCTGTGCAATGAATTTATCTCCAGGATAAGGTGTGTTACCTACCAGAGATGTCATGAACTGTTCATGACCTTTTCCTAGGATAAGAATAACATCTCCTGCACAGGCTGCATCAATAGCCTGCTGAATCGCAAAACGACGATTGGTGATGATAACAGAAATTGGATCTACAATCTGTTCTTGAATCTGTTCACAGATTCCTTCAATATCATCGTCTCTTTCATCCTGCTCTGTCAAAATGACATAATCACAGTACTTATTAGCCAAAGCACCAATCTTGCTTCTTTTATGAATATCTTTACGACCTGGTGCACCAAATACCGCAATTAAATGACCATTACCCTTTACACCATGTACAAACTTAAATACTTCTTCAAAGTTATGTGCATGCTGGCAATAGTCTACAATAATATGGAAAGGCTGTTTAACAGGTACAACCTCCATACGCCCTTCTACTGGCTGAATATATTTAATCGCATTGACTATTTCTTCAGGTGTCATTTCTAAGGCATAGAGTGTTGTCAATATTGCAAGTGTATTTGAAATATTAAAAGGCGCAATGATTGGAACCTCTACATGAAATAAACGGTTCTTAATACATATATCAAACGTTGAATGATCAATAAAATATTCAATATTACGAGCCATAATATCTGCCTTATGATGAATACCATAGCTTAAGATCTTTGCATGTTCTGACAAATCTTTATAATTCATTGAAAGAAAATGATTAAAGCGCACTTCATCTGCATTTAAGATAGCATAACCACCTTCTTTTAATAATCTAAAGAGTTTTTCATAAGAAACCATCAGATTATCAATCGTACCATGAAAATCCATGTGTTCTTCATAAGCGTTTGTAAAAACCACAATACTGAAATTTACAGAATCAACACGCTTTAAAGCTAAACCATGAGACGATACTTCAAGAGTAAAGCCTTTCACATTCTCCTTAACCATGTTGTAGAAATTACGATGAAGGCAGATTGGGTCAGGTGTTGTTCCTGTCATCTGCATCATAGTGGCTCCATATTCTATTCCATTATTTCCTACATAGCCCATCTTTAAATAACGACCTAATAAGCGTGCAACAACACGAGCTACTACCGTTTTGCCACTTGTGCCTGTTACACCAATACCTGTCATCTTATAAGAGGGATGATCATAGAAAAGATCTGCCACACGATTGAGTTCATCGAGAACATCCGGCACTTGAACATAGACAATACCCTGATAATAACGACGCAATGGTTTAGAATGGACAATACATTTAGCCCCTTGGAAAATAGCATCATCCACATATTTATGACCATCTGTCACAAGTCCTTCAATGCAAAAGAAGATAGAATCTTTTCTTACATAACGAGAATCGCTATGTATAGATTCAATCTTCAAATCACTTTCAACTTTAAAAAGCTCATTAAGCCTCTTCACTAGAAACCACCCCGATTAAATCATAACCTCGATGATCTGTTACTTTCACTTTATAAATATGTCCTTCTTTTAAAGAAGTATCTGCCACAAGAACCTTCAAGTAATTAGATGCATGACCAACCATATAGCCATCTTTTTCTTCTTCAATCAATACTTCTAGTTCCTGATTCATTTCAGATAATGCGAATTCTGTTTTTAATTCATCAGATAACTTTAATAGTCTTCTAACACGTTCTTTCTTAACATCACCTGGGACCTGACTAGGCATACGGTCTGCAGGTGTACCTCTTCTTCTTGAGTAAGGGAAAACATGCAACTGATTAAAATGAAGCTTCTTGATCCAGTTATATGTATCTACAAAGTCTTCTTCTGTTTCTCCTGGGAATCCTACAATAACATCTGTTGTAATAGAGATTCCTGGTAATGCTTCCTTTAATTCAAAATATTTCTTTTCAAATTCAGCTGTATTATAATGTCTTGCCATTCTTCTTAGAATAGAATCTGTACCAGACTGAATTGGAATATGAAGATGATCAACAATAATAGGACTCTTTCCAATAAGTTCGATAATCTCATCACTGACCTGACTCATTTCAATAGAAGAAATACGTAATCTCTTCAATCCTTTAATCTTAGTTGTCAAATCTACCAATAAGTCATAAAAAGAATAATTCTCTAAATCCACACCATAACCTGCTGTATGAATACCAGTTAATACGATTTCTACAAATCCTCTGTCTACTAATTCCTGAGCCTGTCTTAATACATCTTCCTTAGGACGAGAACGTACGCCTCCACGTGCATAAGGAATAATACAATATGTACAGAAGTTATTACAGCCATCTTGAATTTTCAAGAAAGCTCTTGTTTTATTTTCAAATGCATGAATACTTAAGTCTTCAAAACGAGACACCTTCATAACATTTTCGATTTTAACTATCTGTTTATGTGTGCTCTTATATTCTTCTACAAAGTCCACAATAGATGCACGATGCTGTGTTCCTAGCACAACAGAAACACCTTCAATTCCTGTGATTTCTTCACTCGCAACCTGTGAATAACAGCCCACAACGCAGATGACTGCTTCAGGGTTTGTACGATGTGCCTTACGGATCATCTGTCTTGATTTAGAGTCTCCTGTATTTGTGACTGTACAAGTATTAATAACATATACATCTGCAGGAGATTCGAAGTCGATTGTTTCATATCCTCTCTTTTTGAATATTTCTAACATCGCCTCTGATTCATAGCTGTTTACTTTACAGCCTAATGTATGAAAAGCAACTGTTGCCATTGTCTCACTTCACTTTCTTATTTAATTTCTTATATGTATGATCACTAATCAATTGATGATCATGCATGTATTCAATGAACTGTGTATATTCACCATGTTCATAATAACTAACTAATTCTTTCGCATCTTCGATAGACACCTTATTAGAATGACGATTATCATCACCTATGACCATACGGCAGATTAATGAGAAATCTTCTTTCACAAATAAATAGATTGTCCCCAATTCTTCATAATAGTAGGCAATATGGGATTCATTTTCATAAATCTTTTCTAAACTCGAAAAAGGTGTATCTAATAAAATAGGTCCATAATATCTATAAGCGGTATCTAATGTGATTTTCTGACTCTTTACAAATTCAGCATGCTGCTTCAATAAGAGAATCTGATAATCGTTGATATACCACCCATTAATATCAGGAGAATAGACAGGAATATAAATATCTCTTGAACTTTCTTCATCATAAAAATGAGGGAGCGTTTCTAAAACATTCTTGAGATCATTGTTGAACATCTTTCGTTTTTCTTCATAAGTGATATATTCAAACATATCATAATGACCTGCCGCAAAAAGATCATAAGACCCTTCAATGGCATCTCTACCTTCTAATGAACGTAGGACAATTTCCATATTGAATAAATCAATTTCAGATTTGATTTTAAAACGAATATCCATTGATTCTAGTTCTTTTTTATGTTCTTCACAATAATGATACAACTTTGTCTTAGTATACTTTGTATCCCTGCTGTATTTATTAATGACTGCAATAAAGTTCATATTAATCCCCCAATTCTCTTCTATACCCAATAACACTTAACATATATAAAGGTGCTGTTTCACTTCTTAATATACGATTACCAATAGAACATGGCACAACACCCATTGCTTGCATCTTTTCTACTTCCTGAAGATCAAAACCTCCTTCAGGTCCTACAATAATAGTAATAGAAGTATGAAGTGCATCAAGTGCTTTCGTGAAAGCATGATGTTCACCATTCTTGCTTTCTTCTTCATATGCCACAACATTAACTTCAGATAAATAATCTTTAAGCTGTGATAATTGAATAGGCAGCGTAATTTCAGGAACAATCTGTCTATGACATTGTTCACTTGCTTCCTGAGCAATACGAACAAAGCGCTCTTTTTTCTTATTAAAACGTGTTTCATCCATCTTCACAATACTTCTAGAAGCACGTAATGGAACAATACGTGTAACACCTAGTTCTGTTGCTTTTTGAATCACAAATTCAAACTTATCACTCTTAGGTAACCCATAGACTAGAGTCACTTCAACATCTAATTCATTATTTTCCTGAAGTTCTTCCTTAATCTGTAATAAGCCCTGTTTTAAGTCTATGATTTCACATAAGAATACATGCTTATCTTCATCAATGCAAATAACATGTTCGCCTTTTTCCATGCGCATAACCTTAGTCATATGCTTATACATAGAATCATCAGCAATAATAATATCATTTTGTCTATAATTGTTTTTAATAAAATATCTCTGCATAGTCATCTCTCCTCTAGCATTCTAACATTTTTATGAAACATTGAAAAGACAATAGAAAAAAAAGAAGATAGAGGGGGTTCTATCTTCTTTCACACTTTATGATTCTCTCGCAACAAATCCATTATCATAATCAATGATTACATGACTATTGGCATGAATTGTACCTTTGATAATTTCTCTTGCAAGCATTGTCTCAATATGAGACTGGATATAACGTTTGATTGGACGAGCACCAAATGTTGCATCAAATGCATCCTGTGCAATTCTATTTTCAGCCGCATCAGTGACTTCTAGAGTAATCTTCTTTTCTTCTAGACGGCCTTCAAGTTCATGAATAAATTTATCAATGATCTTATAAACAACACTTGAATCAAGTGAGTTGAACATAACGATTTCATCAATACGGTTTAAGAATTCAGGTTTGAAGTGCATCTTTAATTCATTATCCACTTCTTTACGTGTTTCTTCATTATTACCCTGCAACAAGTACTGAGAACCGATATTAGAAGTCATAATGATAATTGTATTCTTGAAGCTAACTACATTACCTTTAGAATCTGTTAAACGACCATCATCTAGAATCTGTAATAGGATATTGAAGACATCTGGATGGGCTTTTTCAATTTCATCTAATAAAACAATACTATATGGAGCACGTCTAACTGCTTCAGTTAACTGTCCACCTTCTTCATAACCTACATATCCTGGAGGAGCACCTAATAAACGAGAGACACTATATTTCTCCATATATTCACTCATATCGATACGTACAATATTCTTTTCGCTATCAAAGAGCTGTTCTGCTAAAGTTTTCGCTACTTCTGTCTTACCTACACCAGTAGGACCTAGGAACAAGAATGAACCAATTGGTCGATTTTCATCATTGATACCAGCACGGCTTCTAAGTATTGCATCAGTGACCTTAGTAATTGCTTCATCCTGACCAATAACTCTCTTCTTCATAATATCTTCAAGATGTAATAGTTTTTCTTTTTCTGATTCCATTAGCTTAGAAACTGGAATATTTGTCCATCTAGAGATAACTTCAGAAATAGTATCTACAGTGACCTTTTCCTGTAAAAGAGCATCATCATTTTCTTTTGCCTGATAGTCTTCTATTTCTTTATTAATAGCTGGTATAGTCTGGTATTTGATCTTAGAAGCTTCTTCTAAGTTACCCTGAGATTCAAATTGTGCCATCTGTGTTTCAAGACGAACCTTCTGATTCTTTAAGTCCTTGATATGATCCACCTGAGACTTTTCTGATTTCCATTGTTCAGTTAATCCAGCAATCTTTTCATTTAATGAAGCAATCTTCTCTTTGATTTCTTCGAGTCTCTTTTCATTGTCTTCTGTTGAATCTTCTTTTTCAATAGAAATTCTTTCCATCTCTAGACGATTCTTATCACGTGTAATTGTATCTAATTCTTCAGGCATAGAGTCAATTTCCATACGTACTGAAGCACATGCCTCATCAATTAAATCAATGGCTTTATCTGGCAAGAAACGATCAGTAATATAACGATCACTCATATGAGCCGCTGCGATAATCGCACTATCCTGAATCTGAACACCATGATGAGATTCAAATGGTTCCTTTAAACCTCTTAGAATCGCAATAGTATCATCAATATCAGGTTCCTGTACCAATACTTTCTGGAAACGTCTTTCTAAGGCTGCATCCTTTTCAATATACTGGCGATATTCATCAAGTGTAGTTGCACCAATACAATGTAGTTCACCACGGGCCAACATTGGTTTTAATAAGTTAGCCGCATCCATAGCACCATCTGTCTTACCTGCACCAACTAACTGATGGATTTCATCAATAAACATAATGATTTGTCCTTCAGACTTCTTAATTTCATTTAAAACAGCTTTTAATCTTTCTTCAAATTCACCACGATATTTAGCACCTGCCACAAGTGAACCTAAATCAAGCTCAAATAAAGTTTTATCTTTTAATGTTTCAGGTACATCGTTCTTAACTATACGCCAAGCAAGTCCTTCTACAATTGCAGTCTTACCTACACCTGGTTCACCAATTAAAATCGGATTATTCTTTGTCTTACGTGATAAGATCTGAATCACACGTCTGATTTCTTCATCACGTCCAATAACTGGATCAATCTTGCCATCTTTAACATCTTTAACAAGATCACGTCCATATTTTTCTAATACTTCATAATTATTTTCTGGGTTTGGAGTATCCACTTTATGTCCTCCTCTCATTTCCTTAATGATTTTTTCTACCACTTTCTTATCTAGATGATAACGAGATACGAAGTTTCGGATAAAGGTACCTTGCGAATTAAACAGTGCGAGAATAAGATGTTCTACACTCATATAGTCATCTTTATACTCTGTCTTAATTCTTTCCGCATTCGCAATCCAGCTATTCAAATCATAACTTAAGCGTAACTGATCCTGTGTGACCTGTCCTACACTCGGTTTCTTATTTATCTCAGCATTGAGTAGATCCTGTACTTCTGGTATAGAAATATTGAGTTTTGTAAGCACTCTATAGAAAATACCAGAACTATCTTCTAATAATGCATACATAAGATGTTCAACATCTACAATCTGCTGATTAAGAGATAAAGCGCTCTGCGCCGCACGTCCAAATGCTTCCTGCATGGCTTCTGTCCATTTTTCACTATTCATCGCAATCACTCCTTTTAGCACTCTTCTTTCTCTTGTGCTAATGCTAGTATATCACTTTTATTAGCACTGTCAAGAGGTGTGTGCTAATTATTTTATGAAGTTTTGTGAAGGCTGCGAGCTATGCAAAATGATAAAAATAAAAGCCTTGCAAGTCTACTTGCAAAAACGTCTATTTCTGATATTTTATCTAAAGATACGGCTGTTCCTCGCCTCAATATAAATATAGACGGTGAGGGTTGAATACCGATAATGCATTCAATTGAGCAAGAGTGGAGTAAGAAACGATATAATACAAATAGAAAATTTCTTAAATACATGTACAGGCATCCTATAAGCTACGATTTTAAATACAGAGTCATCCCGTATTACAAAATAAAGGCTTCAAGAGGCATTATTGCTTCCCGAAGCCTTTTTGAATCCAATCACTGGTTTTATATTATCTGCTTATTTTACAATATCTTCCATAGAAATCAGTTCCTGTGATACATCCAGCTGGGAGAAACGAAGACCATGATCCTCGTACTCAAATTCTCCTCTCTGATTATCAATCGGATCGATGCGGAGCCATTTTTTCTCCGGTATGAATTCTTTTTGGATTTCAGAGTTGGCTGGCATGCGGAAAATGTCCAGATTACCAAAGTAATAGTTCCAACGCTCTTTGTCTCTTTCACGCCATGCACTTCCACCAAAGGAAAGGTCTGCAAATACCCATCCATAAGGTGCTACATAGAATTGTGCCCAGTCATGGCATCCTGTATAATGCTTTGTTGTATATAGACCTGACTGCCAGCGTGCCGGAATTCCAGACATGCGGCAAAGTGTAATAAATAGTAATGCCTGGACACCACAGTCACCTTTCAGATTGATTGCACAGTACTCTGGAATACATTCAATTGTAAAATACTCTCTCATGAAAGAATACATAACTTTTGTTGTCACAAAATCATAGAATCGACGTGCCAAAATAATTGGATTTGTCTCATCTCTGGCAAGTTCATCTCTTAGTTCTCTTAAGTAAGGAGTGAATACAATATGTGGTGCCTGCTCTTCCAGACAAAAATCTGGCTGTTCTTCAGATACCTTGGCAGGATCTAACTCGACATAATTCACATGGTAATCAAATGAATAATCAACCATAAACTCCTGATTTTCTTTCAGTTCAGTTTCAAAATATACTGTTCTCTGTGGTGCATCAAAAGGCGCTATATATGTAATTTCTGGACTAGATGCATGAATCTCTACATTAGAAACCTGCTCATATACCTTAGGAATCGGAAGATGTACACGGACCTTGCATCCTACCTTTTCGAATTCTTTCTTAGCTTTTATTGTTGAACGTATACGAGTGTGTACAGTTCTTCCACCATGTTCCTTCATGTAATGTATATTTTCGTTCAGTAGTTTCTGATTCAGGTTGTTTTCTTTGTTATTCTCTGGATTTTCTACAATTACACGTTCAGCAAAGTCTGGACGTGTTTTAATTAGATTTTCATAGAATCGACGTTGAAAATGTACCTCGCCATCAATATAAATCCAATCTGCTGCACCGATTTCTTTTAAATGATCTAACTCTTCTTTTTTGAAATCACGCAGATGACTCTTCATGATTTCCAATGCTTCATCATAAGTAAATGGGTATTCATTTCCACCCATAACACCAATAACTTCCTGTTCAATTTCCAGACGTTTTCTAAGTGCCTGTGGAATATCCTTTTCTTCTAGAAAATAACGAATCATTTTCTGGGCTCCAGCATAATCACCATAAATTTTTAATTTCAGAATGTCCTCCGGAAGCGGAACATTCATAAAAGATAAATCCTGATACATGAGTTATACCTCCTCGTATACTAATTTATATCACTGTTCGTTTTCAAAACCAATGAACTACACTGACTTGAATGGCATATCTGCTAATTTAAAGATTGCCTCCATATTTGCACAAGTGATGTTATTTGTTACTGCAGTAAGGATGGCTGCTAAGTATTCCCCAAATCACTCTCAAACCATAATTTATTCCTGAAGTCACTAAAATCAATATCATGCTATTCCTCACTTACTGACAATTGAGTATGATACACATCATGCTTTCGCAAATTTCGTCTGACTCATAAGCTTTGTTTTCGAACTTCTTTTATATATTTCAAAAAAACTCATCTGCAATCTTTTTTCAAAATATAGTAAAATTATAGCATGTATGAAAATAACTTGCTGTATTTTATAATACATTTTCTCGTTCTCCAATGATATCCTGAAGAAACATCATCTATCGCCTTATTACGATGTTTAGTGCACATGATAGGCTGATAATTCAATAAGACCACTGAATGGTTGTTATCATTCAATTGTGTAATATCTATTACCTTATTTTTGATTATATATAATACCACCCGACAATAAAGGCAAAATTAAATGCCGTGTTTACCGCATATTAAAGTTTCATTTTCTCCAACAACAAAGAATCTATTCAGATTCTCCCTTATTCATCATTGAACGTATCTTCTGCATACGTTCATCTAATTTAGCACTTTCTACTGAACAGTCATAAAGTTCCTGCGCAATAAGCTTTGCTTCATCTTCAGGAATATTCTTCTTATAGCGTAATTTATGTTCCAAACTTGCCCAGAAATCCATCGCAATAGTACGAAGCTGTACTTCTACATAAACATACTTTTTTGTCTTCTGTAAGAAGATTGGTACCTGTACAATTAAGTGTAAACTACGATAACCACTAGGTTTAGGATTTTTAATATAATCCTTCATCTCAATCAAAGTAATATCATCCTGTCTTAAGAAGCTATCTGCAAGTTCATAAATATCTTCAGGAAATGAACAAACAACTCTGACTCCTGCAATATCTCTTATATTTTCTTCTAATGATTCCATAGTCATCGGAATATTCTTGCGTCTTACTTTTCTCGCAATACTATCATATGATTTAATACGTGACTTGATGCTTTCAATAGGATTACCATCATATTCTAAAGAATATTCCTGATCTAATACTCTGAATTTTGTTTCTATCTCCATTACCGCACAACGATAATAGGACATTAATAAATCAAATGGTTTCTTATTCTTATCTAATAAATCTAAGAACTCATCAGAAAGAATGCTCTGTCTCATGAATTCTTCTCTTTTTTGTTCAATGATTTTAAATCCACTTCTTTTTATATCTTCTAGATTTCTCATATATTCATCCTTCTTTCAATCTCTATCATTATAATCTATTTCTATGAAAAAAAGAACTGAGAAACCTCAGTTCATATGTTCAAGTGCTTTCTTGAATTGTTTTCTAAACAACAATACTGTAAATGTAATCGCAAAAAGATCTGCCACTGGTTCAGCTAAGTAGACAGCCATTGTCTTATCTACAAGTAATGCAGGCATAATATAAATAAATGGTATTAAGAGAATGAATTTTCTAGTTACTGCCACTATTACAGAAGCTTTCGCATTACCTAAAGCCACAAATGTCATCTGACAGGCAATCTGAATTCCAAATAATCCTACAACTGCCATATAGATTCTAAGTGCTTTAGTAGTAAAGAGTGAGAGTTCTTGTGCATTTGTAAAGAGTCCTACAAACATCTGTGGGAAGATCTGAATCAAAATCCAGATTGCCATTGAAAAGATAAGGGAAACCTTAAGTAATAATTTAAATGTCTTTTGAACACGTTCTTTATTCTTAGCCCCATAGTTGTAACTGATAATAGGCTGTGCCCCCTGTCCTAATCCCTGTAAAGGAAGCATCGCAAACTGCATAACACTAGTCAATATAGTCATTGCGCCTACTGCTATATCTCCTCCATATTTTAATAAAGAAGAATTAAAACAGACCTGGATGACACTCTCACTTGATTGCATCACAAAGGTCGAAAGACCTAAAGCAAGGCAGGGTAAGATGACTGAGTTATCTAAAGATAAGTTTTTCTTTTTTATTTTAAGTTTTGTTTTTTTGCCAAACAGGAAGCGAAGAACATAAAGACATGAACATCCCTGTGAGATGATTGTCGCAAGAGCCGCACCTTTGACACCTAGATTGAATCCAAAGATCAAAATAGGATCGAGGATGACATTACATAATGCCCCAATTACAACAGAAATCATCCCATTCTTTGCAAACCCCTGAGCCGTAATAAACATATTCATCCCCAGTGTTAATTGGACAAAAAGCGTTCCTATCGCATATATATTCATATAATCTACTGCATAAGAGATTGTATTACCACTTGCACCAAAAGCAAGTAGGAAGGTACGATTTCCATAGAATAGAATAAGTGTTAATACAATAGAGACAATAATCTGTGTAATAAAACAGTTTCCTAAAATATTTTCTGCATGATCATGATTTCCCTGTCCCATATAAATAGAAGCACGTGGTGCCCCACCATTGCCTACTAGAGAGGCAAAGGCTGTCACAATCATAATAAGAGGCATACAGACACCAACTCCTGTTAAAGCAAGTGCACCAGTATGGGGAATATGACCAATAAACATACGGTCTACAATATTGTAAAGCATGTTGATTAATTGGGCTATGACTGTAGGTAAAGCAAGTTGTCTTAATAGTTTACCTACTGGTTCAGTCGCAAGAAAGTCTTTATTTTCTGCCATATTATCCTCCTATTCTTTGTGATTCAATAAAGATGAGATCTTCACTATTTTCTATTGTCAAAATACCATGACATTGATTAGAGATACATAATGGATCATGAGGTTCTAATGTATAACCATCAAGTGGATAATCACAATTCTTTAATGTGAGAATACAAGTCTTTTCAGTAAAGCAAGAGAAGTATTTATACTCAGTACAGTCTATCTGATGTATTCCTTTAGGCAGCAAATAGATTCTATTGGTATCATCATAGAGTGTAATCTTAATATCCGGATGCTGTCTTAAATAAATGAGTACTCCTAGAAAATGATCAATACGTCCACCAATGACACCATAAAGATCTATTTCATCATAGCCTCTATTAAGTGCTTCGCTAATGGCTAGTTCTGTATCTGTTTCATCCTTGTGTGTAGGAAAGCTCAAAACTTCCAGCCCCTCAAGGTATTCTTTATGTTCTAGAGAATCAAAGTCTCCAATTGCGAATAATGGTTTAATAAATTGACGGTGCAGATGTTCCAAACCACCATCAACCGCAATATAAGGGATGTCTTTATTAAAGACATCCCCATTATTCATGCTTGCGTATAAGCCTATTTTCATTTGAGTGAATCAATAGCTTCCTGTCTATTTTCTGCCTTGAAGACATAGCTTCCAGCCACAAGAACATCTGCCCCAGCTCCACGGCATAGGTTGGCTGTATTTTCATTGATACCACCATCTACTTCAATAAGATAGCGTCTATCATTTCTGATTTCTTTTAATTCAGTAATCTTATCTAAGGCTGAAGGATTGAATGACTGACCTCCAAATCCTGGTTCAACACTCATTACAAGAACCATATCTAAATCATCTAGGAATGGTTTAACAGCTTCTACATCAGTTCCTGGTTTAATAGAGATAGAAGCAAGACATCCTGCATCATGAATACGCTGAATAAGGACACGTGCTTCCTGCACGCTTGATACAGCTTCAATATGGAATGTAATGAGATCTGCACCTGCATTGATGAATTCATCTAAATACTGACCAGGATCAGTAATCATTAAATGAACATCAATAAATAAATCAGTGACAGCACGGACATTACTCAAGATACTATAACCAAATGAAATATTTGGTACAAAGTGTCCATCCATGACATCATAATGAATCCATGACTTTCCTCCATCATAGATTGTATCAATATCTTCTTTAAGATGCGCAAAATCAGCGGATAATACTGAAGGTGCAATTTTAACCATATCGTTTATCTTTCCTTTCTTTTACCTGCTTTAATAACTGCAGATAATCTTCATATCTTGTTTGATCTATGTCTCCTGCTTCAACAGCTTCTTTCACAGCACACTTTGGTTCACTATCATGAAGACATCCCCTAAACTTACAACGATGAGATAATTCTCTAAAATCATGATAAGTAGTCGCAAGTTCTACCGGTTCCATCTTCAGTTCCAAAGAAGAGAAACCAGGTGTATCGGCAATATAGCCACCATACATCGGAATCAGTTCAACATGTCTTGTCGTATGTTTTCCTCTTCCTAATGCCTGTGAAATTTCATTTGTCTCAATGTTCAATTCAATGTTTAAGGCATTCAAAAGACTTGATTTACCTACACCACTCTGTCCTGTCACGACTGTGACACGATTCTTTAAAAGTGGTTTGATCTCTTCAATACCCTCATTTTCTTTACTTGATACAAAATATAGATCATATGCATTGTACTTCTTTTTGATAACCGGAACAAGTTCTCTATTAAGATCTATCTTAGTAATAATGATAATTGGCTTAATCTTCTCATATTCAACCATTGCGAGGAACTGATCAAGAAGCATCTGATCAAAATCCGGCTCAGCAATAGAAAATACAAGGAGAGCTTGATCTATATTACAAATAGGAGGTCTTTCTAACTGGTTATGTCTTTCATCAAGAGAAAGGATATAACCTGAACCATCCTTTTCTTCCTGGAAGCTGCAGAAGTCTCCTACAAGAGGCTTCTGTCCTCTGTTTCTAAATTTACCACGTGCCTTACAGCTTACAACTTTTTCGCCTGTATCTACATAGTAGAATCCTGCAAGGACTTTTATAATCTGACCTTTAGTCATATATTCTCCTATTCTGATTGTGCATTCGGACTGGCGTCATCACCATCATCATCTTCTGGTAAATCAGGCTGAGAAGGTGTTGTTGGTGGAGTAGGTTTCTTATCATAGTAATATAAGATAATTTCAGTCCCCTTGCTTGTTACCTGAGTATAAGGTGCAACAGACTGTTTAACGACTGTATTAACAGACATTGAGTTGATTGTTGCACTGTCAGTAGGTGATGGAAGAACAGATAATTTTACATTGGTGAAGCCCTGGCTTTCCAATGTTGATTTTGCGGCATTGATGTCCTGACCATAAAGTGATGGAACAGTAATAGTAACACCCTTAGAAACTGTTAAAGTGATAATCTTGCCTTTTTCATTAGGATCCTGTTTTTCTCCTTCAGATATAGACTGTCCAATAACGATACCTGCTTTATATTCATCATCAGACTTTTCATACTTCTTCACCTTATATCCAAGCTTGGTAAGTTTCTTATAAGCTGTGTCATAAGACACACCTGTATAATCTTCCATGATAATATATTTACCCTTAGAAAGAGTTAATGTCACGGTATCACCTTTATTAATAGCATGTCCTGCTTCAGGATCTGTAGCTACTACAAGACCTTTTTCATATTTATCACTTAATTCATAGTTGACATCATCAGAAACCTTATAGCCTTTATCAATCAATAAAGCTGTTGCTTCTTTTTCGGTCTTACCTACTAAATCCATCATCATGCCATCTTTATTACCACCAATTAAGAAGAAACCTGCCACAATCGCAAGACATACAATGACAGCAGCGATTGCTGCACCAATCGCAATCTTCTTTTTCTTATCCATTGGTTCTTTCTTCTTCTCATCCTGAGGCTTGATTTCTTCAATTTCTGTCTGTGTTGTTTCAGGATCAATAGGTGCCGTTTTCGTAAAGAACTGTGAATCGCTCGCAATAATAGTTGGATCGGTATTAACCTGGTCAAAAGTAAGCTTTTCTTCATCTAAACGTTCTAAACATGTATCTAAATCATCTAACATATCATCCGCACACTGATAACGATTATTTATATTCTTAGCAGTCGCTTTGATAATGATATTTTCTACTGACTGAGGAATCGCTGGATTATAAGCACGTACTGAAGGAATTTCATCACGCATATGCTTTAATGCGATATTTACTGGAGACTCACCATTAAATGGTACATCTCCTCTTAGTAATTCATAGAAGACAACACCTAAGGCATAAATATCACTCTGTGGTGTTGCTTTTTCACCTCTTGCGATTTCTGGCGCAAGATAGTGAAGTGAGCCCATGATCGTATCAGTCTGAGTCACCTGTGATAAAGACTGAATTGAGGCAATACCGAAATCCGCAATCTTTACAATACCAGAATCAGTGACAAGAATATTCTGAGGCTTTAGATCACGATGTACAATACCCATAGAATGTGCAAGTGCAGTAGCTGAAACAACCTGCTTCATAATATCCACAGCTTCAACATAATGAAGTGCACCACGCTTATTAATTAATTCTTTTAAAGTCTGACCACGTACATATTCCATGACAATATAGTAAAGATCATCTTCTTCACCCACATCATAGATTTCTACAATATTACGATGACATAATGCAGCCGCCGCACGCGCTTCACGATGGAAACGAGTGATATAAATAGGATCTCCTGTCAAAGAAGAACGAAGTATTTTGACTGCTACTTCTCTTTTTAGTATATCATCATATGCAAGATAGACATCGGCCATACCGCCCTGTCCAATAAGTTCTTTTAATTCATAACGATCAGCAAGAATACGTCCTTTTTCACTCATCTTATGCTTCTCCCTTCTCAATTAGTAAAACACCAATATTATCTAATCCGCCAAATTCATTGGCTGATTGAATGAGGCATTCAGTTTTTTGATCAACTGATGCATTTTTTTGTAGTATTTCTTCAATCTGTTGAGATGAGAGAGAATTATATAATCCATCTGAACAGAGTAATATTGCACGATAATCTTCTTCAATCTTATAAAAAGAAATACGTAAAGCTTCTTTAATACCAATAGCCTGCACTAAGACATTTCTTTTTGGATGATGTGAGGCTTCTTCTTCATTGATCAAACCTCTTTTTACAAGTTCATTCACAAAAGTATCATCTGCTGTAATCTGCTTTAATGTATCTTTATACAAATAAGCTCTAGAATCACCCACATGGGATACATAAGTATTCTTACCATCCATATAACAGATGACAATTGTAGTCCCCATGCCTGCATATTCACTATGCATATCGCTTTCCTTATTCACAAGATCATTGGCAGTTAATAGTAAAGATGAAATCCAGGCATGAATAGATTCATCATCTAGAAATGGTGAATGATCAAAGAAATGTTCAATCACATAACGACTCACAAGTGTTGAAGCAACTTCACCTGCAAGATGACCACCCATTCCATCACACAATACGCCAACGATTTCATGATTCTTAATTTTATAGACTGCTCGATCTTGATTCACTGACCTTTTTATTCCGATATCAGTCATCGCGGAGATAGCCATATTATGCTCCTTTCTCTCTCTTTGCACGTAACTGTCCACATGCGCCATCAATATCACGGCCATGTTCTTTTCTTAAAGTACAATTAATATGCAAACGAATAAGTTCATCCTTAAATGCAGTAATTGTATGACCTAGAGATTGTTTATAGCCATGTTCATCTACGGGGTTATAAGGAATTAAATTGACATAAACATTTAATCCACGAAGATAATGCGCTAACTGACGTGCATATTTGATATCATCATTGACATCCTTCAATAAAATATATTCAAGAGTGACACGACGATTTGTACGTTCAATATATGTCTTGATTACATCTCTTAAATCATCCATATTATAGCGTTTGTTGATAGGCATCAATTCATTTCGGATTTCATCATTAGGTGCATGTAAGCTGATTGCTAGATTCACCTGGATTGGTTCATGAGAGAAACGTTCAATTCCAGGAATCAAACCACATGTAGAGATAGTGAGATGTCTTGCACCAATAGCTAAACCATGAGGTTCATTGACTGTATAGATGAAGTTCATGACTTCATCATAGTTATCAAATGGTTCACCTGTTCCCATGACAACTACATGAGTCACCCTTTCTTTTAAATCATTCATAACAGTCAAGACCTGTTTCACGATTTCACCACTTGTAAGGTTGCGCTGTTTCTTTAATAAGCCTGAAGCACAGAAGGAACAGCCCATATTGCAGCCCAACTGGCTTGTGACACATAATGAACGACCATAAGTCTGAATCATCAATACTGTTTCAATGAGTCCTCCATCTTCTAATTCAAGAAGATATTTAGTCGTACCATCACGTGCGACCTGCTTTTCCTTGATAGTTAAAAGCGCATCACTGAAATGGTTGGAAAGTGTTTCCTGAAGTTCTTTAGAAAGATTAGTCATCTGATGAAAATCATAGACATTCTTTACATAAATCCATTCATAGATCTGTTTCGCACGGAAAGGCTTCTGCCCCATCGCTTTTAATTCTTCTTTTAATTGTTCAAGTGTTAAGTCATAAATTGATTTCATCATACATCCTTTTCTAACAGACACATATAAAAGCCATCACTGTGATATTCAAATGGAAGTATAGTACGCTCTTCCACTACATGCATATCGGGATGCTTTTTTATGAATTTTTCAATCTGTTTTTCGTTTTCTTTTTTATTTATAGTGCACGTACTATACACTATATTACCACCTTTTATACATAAAGAATATGCATTTTCTAGTAATTTTGCTTGAATAAGAATGATTTCATCCATTGCATCCGAGTCATGGTACTTGATTTCAGGTTTTCTAGAAAGAACACCAAGTCCAGAACATGGACCATCTAAGAGTATTTTTGTATACTGCTTATCAAATAATGAAAGGTCTGTACTATCTCCTGTATGAACATGGATATTGGATAATCCAAGTCTTTTCGCATTGTCTTCAATAAGCTTTGCTTTATGTGGATAAAGATCATAAACGTCAATCAAGCCTTTATTATTCATGAGTATACCAAGATGTGTTGTTTTAGAACCTGGTGCCCCGCACATATCCAAGACAACATCTTCTTCACCTGGATTTAATAAACGGGCTACCATCTGTGATGATTCATCCTGAATAGTGACCAGACCTTCTTTAAAAGCTTCAGTATGCGCAATATTGCCTTCTTTTAATAGCACACTATCTGGTGAGAGATAGCCTGGAGTAAACTCTGGATACTTCTTTAAGAATTCCTCACGAGACATCTTATACGTATTCACACGGCCGCTTTTTAAAGGAACTTCATTATCAGCATGAAGAATCTTTTCTGTTGTTTCTTTGCCATATTGTGCATTGAACATCTTGACCATCCATAATGGATGACTTGTAGAAATAGATAAACGTTCATCATGATCCAAATTATCTAAAGATCTTGTTTCTTTAAAACAACTATGCAAAATCGCATTAATCATGCCTCCTGCTCTTTTATTTCTTCTTTCTTTAATAATTTCTACTGCTTCATTCACTATCGCATAATCTGGTGTATCTAAATAAAAATGCTGATAAAGGCTCATTAATAGAAGCATTCTCTCTACAACTTTTAAGCGAGTATGGATGTATGGTTCTAATTGATATTCTAGATATAGACGATTCTGAATAGTCCCATAGACGAGGGTTGTAATAAGTCCTCTTTCTGATGGTGAGAAATCTTGAGTAAGAGTATGATTTAAAGTGATATTTAAATAACTCTCATTCTTTTCATAATCAATGAGTATATCTAATGCTGTATCTCTTTCCTTCATATTAATATGTGGAATACGGATTAAAATCGCATGCCACAATGACACCTCCTTTTCTTGTACGGTTATAATAATCATCGATGATACTTAATTGTTCATAGATTGGCTTAGATTCTATATATTTAATCAAAATTCTTTCACGATAGATATCTTGCATCTTAAAGGCCGGCTGAGGGCCGATAATGCGTACCTTTTCTAAATGTTCCTTTAAATACTTGCTGATATCCAAAGCTGTCAAATGAACATTCTTTGGTGTACGGGATTGTACAATGACTGATACAAGGTGACAGAATGGTGGATATTTTGCTTTCTTTCTAAATAACATCTCTTCCTTAAAGAAAGCTTCATAGTCCTGCTTCACAGCTGTCTTGATTGCATAATGTTCAGGATTAAATGTTTGAATCATAACAGTCCCCTGCTTATCTCCTCGTCCACTCCTTCCTGCCACCTGACATAATAACTGGAATGTTCGTTCAGAAGCTCTAAAATCCGGTACCATAAGAGACAGATCAGCCATAAGAACCCCTACAAATGTGACATTGGAGAAATCAAGCCCCTTCGCAATCATCTGTGTACCAAGCATAATATCTGCTTTATGTTCTTCAAAATCTTTAAGTAATTTTAAATGTGTATTCTTATTACGGGTTGTATCAAAGTCAAAACGAATAATACGTGCATCTGGATATTTCTTTTCTAATTCTTCTTCTATTTTCTGTGTACCATATCCTATCTTTTTAAGATGCGTACTACCACATTCAGGACAGACTTGAGGTACAGAAGTGAAGTATTCACATAAATGACATTTTAATCTGTTTTCCGCTTTATGATAAGTAAGTGTCACATCACAATGCGGACAGCGGATCGGTTCACCACACGATTCACATTTAATAAAAGACGCATAGCCTCTCTTATTTAAAAGAATCATCGCCTGTTCTCCTTTATTCAGAGTTTCTTCGAGTCGCTGCTGCATTCTTTGAGATAATAGTGAATAGTTACCCTGACGCGCTTCGTTACCCATATCTACCACTTCACAATAAGGTAATGGTTTACCATTAATTCTTTCTTTCATCTCAAATAAGCCATAGATTCCTTTTTGTGCTCTCGCATATGTTTCTACGGATGGTGTCGCACTGCCCAAGACAATCTTCGCATTATTTTTCTCTGCACGCATCTTCGCAATAGATAATGTATGATAACGTGGTGTATTGTCCTGCTTATAGCTCATATCATGTTCTTCATCCATAATGATAAGTCCTAGATTCTCAACTGGCGCAAAGATTGCAGAACGCGCACCGACCACAATACGGGCTTCACCCTTTTTTATACGACGATATTCATCATATTTTTCTCCCTGTGATAAACGAGAATGAATGATTGCCACTTCGTCATGAAAACGTTCTTTAAAAATACGTTCCATCATCGGCGTCAAAGATATTTCTGGCACAAGCATAAGTACTGTCTTATTCTTTTCTAACATCTTTTTTGTGAGCGCAATATAGACTTCTGTCTTCCCTGATCCTGTAACCCCATGAATAAGAGAAATAGTATGAGAGGTTTGAAGGATTCCCCTTACAACACTTTCTTGAAGTGGTGTTAAGGTAATTTCATTATTGACCTTTAAATCATTTCCTGTATAAGGGTTGCGCTGTACTTCTTTATTATAAATCTCTATCAATCCCTGATTTTCAAGAGATGAGATGACACTTCTAGAATAAGGGATATCCTTAAGAAACATTTCTCCCTGATTCAAAAGCATACGAAAACATTCCTTCTGTTTCACTGTTTTAGGTGTTCCTGTATTGATTACCCTTACACATTGTCTCGTCTTAATACCAACCATTTTATGTGTAGAGGGTTTTAAAGTACCTGGCAGCATTGCCTGAAAACAAGCAATAAGTGGGCAAAGTGTCATCTTAGACATACGATGAGCCAGTGTTATTAATTCATTATTTAAGAGTGGTGCTTCATCTATGACAGAATAAATATAGGAGTATTTAAAGCCATCTCTTTCTTCTAGTTCTTTCTGCGTTAATTGAACTTCTTCAACCGATAAGACGTAACCAACCACCTGACGATGATTAAATGGAACTTGTACACGGATTCCTGTAAGAATTGGTTTCTTAGATAAATAAGAAAAACCACGATCTAATGCCTGGACAGGATGTTCTATTAATACTTCTACCTTAAACATAAAATCACCTCCGTAAAAAAGAAAAAGCAGCCAGATGGCTACTTCATGTTCTCTTCGATAATCTTGACAATATCATCTTTAGCACGCATAACATCATCGTTCACCACTACATGCTTATACTGATCTTTTGTCGCAATTTCTCTTCTTGCTTTATCAAGACGTTCTTTAATAACATCTTCAGCTTCTGTTCTACGTCCACGAATACGTTTTTCTAATTCTTCCATTGAAGGTGGTACTAAGAAAATTGTAAGTGCATCTGGTACTTTCTTCATAACCTGAAGTGCACCCTGTACTTCAATCTCTAATACAACATTCTTACCTTCATCTAGTAACTGATCTACATAGGCTTTAGGTGTTCCATAATAATTACCTACAAACTGTGCGTATTCTAGTAATTCACCCTGCTCAATCTTTTTCTTGAATGTATCAACGTCTACAAAGAAATAATCGATCCCTTCTTTTTCGCCAGGTCTCTTATAACGTGTAGTCATTGAAATAGAATATGCAAGGTTTAATGATTCTTCTTTAAATAGTTGTTCTCTGACTGTTCCTTTGCCTACGCCGCTAGGTCCACTCAGGATAATTAGAAGGCCTCTTTTCACTTATCTACATCCCCTTTTTAAGATATCCTACATGAATAAAACAGTGATGTCAAACACTTTTAAATGTGTTATACTAAGTCGGGTGATGAATATGGCATTTGATGGAATTGTATTGTCACGTGTTACAGAATTATTAAATGAAACAATCGTGACAGGACGTATTTCAAAATTATATCAGATATCGAAATACGAATTATTAATGACTGTACGTGCGCAGAATGAAAATAAGAAACTCCTTGTTTCTATTCATCCAATGTATGCCCGTGTTCAGTTAACACAATTGAATTATCCTACACCTGATTTCCCTAATGCTTTGACTATGTTTCTAAGAAAACATATTGAAGGGTCTTTTATTGAGCGTATTGAACAGGTGGGACTTGATCGTATATTAAAGATAACTTTAAGAGGAAGAAATGAATTTAAAGATCTTGTAGAATATCATCTCTATATAGAAATCATGGGTAAACATTCTAACTTTATTCTTACTAATAAAGAAGATAAGATTCTTGAATGTTTAAAGCGTGTTTCTCCGAGCGATAGCATTCGTATTATGCAGCCAGGGATTACTTATACCTACCCTCCACTTCTCGATAAGAAGAATCCATTTGAGAATACCCCTGAGACAACTCAGCTTGTAAAAGAGTTTGAAGGATTCTCTAAGGACTTAGCTGAAGAAGTGGCTGTGAGAATGGAACAGGGAACTGATTTCAAAACAATTATGAATGAAATACAAAATAGTAAAGAACTCTATATCACACGAGGAGATAAAGAGAAGTATCATGTGATTCCTTTGACTTGTTTTGGAAAAAGAATTGATCACTATTCTCTTTTTGATGGATTAGATGCGTATTATCAGTTTATTGATCAGAAGGATCGTATTAAACAGCAGACTTCTGATATTCTTCATTTTATCCAGAAAGAATATACAAAAAACGTGAATAAGCTTGATAAGTTAGAAAAGACATTATTTGATTCTCATAATAGTGATGAATATCGTATCAAAGGTGATCTCTTATATGCTTCTTTACATCTTATTCAAAAAGGAATGAAGGAAGTGACTGTGGATAATTATTATGATGGAACAAAGATGACTATTGAACTTGATGAGCGTTTTGATGGAAAAACAAACGCCAACCATTATTATAATAAGTATCAGAAAGCAAAGAATTCCTTAAAGGTTCTAGAGGAACAGATTGAAAAGACGAAAGAAGAAATCAATTATTTTGATACTTTGAATACCTTGATGGATAATGCGGATTATTATGATGCCATGGAAATCAAGGAAGAGCTTGAAAATATGGGCTATATTCGTAAGAAGAATGTGAAGAAGTTAAAAAAGAAAACACATCCTCATTATGATGTCTATCGTACTCGTGATGGTATTATTATTTATGTTGGTAAGAATAACTTGCAGAATGATTATCTGACATTCAAGATGGCATCACGTAATGATATGTGGTTCCATGTAAAAGATATGCCTGGCTCTCATATTATTGTGCATGCAGAAAATCTTGATGAATATACTATGAGACTTGCTGCAAATATTGCGGCATATTTCTCTAAGGGGAAATATAGTTCAAGTGTTCCGGTGAATTATTGTTTAGTGAAGAACTTGAAAAAACCTCATACAAATAAGCCAGGTTTAGTTCTTTTAGGACATTATAAGACAATTTATATTGATCCTGACGATTCTTTCTATGATGAATTAGAGAAAGTGGAGGATGCTCGATGAAATTAATACCTTGGAAATTTAATAATGATATGGTAGAAGGCTATACAGTACCAGCTCATATTGATGGAAGGCTGTTCAATATGAGCTATAACGGCTTGGATGACAAGCAGGTGCTAGAAAATCGTAAAGAACTCGCACAAATGCTTCATACTGAGCTTGATCATATGGTTGCACCTTTACAGCGTCATACAACACATTATTTAAGTGTAAATAAAAATGATGGCGGTAAAGGGATTTATAGCCAGAAGGATGCCTATTTAGGTTTTGATGCATTATATACAAGAGATACAGATCTCACTCTTTTCACCTTTCATGCAGATTGCTGTCCTGTTCTTTTATATTGTGAGAACCAGCATCTAGTGGCTGCAATTCATTCAGGATGGAAAGGTACGGTTACTGAGATTGTAGGCAAGGTAACACGTCATTTAATAGAAGATGAGGGATGTGACCCAAATCATATTTATGCTTATGTAGGACCTTCTATTGAGGCACGAAACTTTGAAGCGATGGATGATATTATTGATCGTGTTAAAAGTATGAGTTTTGATACATCTTCTTTCTATACTAAAAAAGATGAAACACATTATCTTCTTAATTCTAAGGGACTTATTAAACAGCAGTTACTTAACTGTGGTGTTTTAGAAGAACATATCGAAGTCAGTCCTTATTGTACAATGGAGAATGATGATTTATTCTTTAGTTATCGTAAAACACATACTAAAAATCGTAATATTTCTATTATCAGACTAAAAAAATAGCTGGAGAGCAATTTTTGCTTTCCAGCTTTTTCTTATTCTATTTCACCAGCAAGTACAGCCATTGTATGTGGTATTTCTTCAATGAGTTTTTCAGGGATAACTGTATAAGCCTGTTTTGCGGCTTCATCTCCAGCACGTCCGTGAATATAAACACCAAGTGCTGCCGCTTCTAATGCTTCATAACCCTGTCCTAGAAGTGATGTAATGATTCCAGCGAGTGTATCACCCATACCACCTACCGCCATGGCTTTATTACCAGACGCAATACGATAAGATGTCTTACCATCAGTCACAATAGTATGAGGTCCTTTTAAGACAAGAATACAATGATACTTTGAGGCAAAGCACTGTGCTGCCATCATCAAATCGGGATAATCTTCTACATGACATAAACGTTTGAATTCACCAATATGAGGCGTAAGAATAACACTACGATCCTGTTTTTCTAATAAATGCATATTTCTAGATAGAATTGTAAGTGCATCGGCATCAAGGACAAGTGGGCAGATAGAAGCTGTCATAATATCAATAACGGCTCTAAAAGCCCCCTCTTCAAGCCCTAAACCACAACCGACTAATAATGCATCATAACCATCAAAATCATCATAATGGAAAATCTGTGGTCTTGTAACTGGAATGGCTTCAGGAATATAAAGAGGTAATAGTGCTGTCACTTTTTCTGAAGTAATTGTCTTCACAATACCTGCACCAGTATAATAAGCTGCTTTAGTTGCAAGTAATGGTGCACCTGTATATTGGTTACTTCCTACAATTAAACCATCGACCCCATAGATATTCTTATAACCGTTATAGACTCTCTTTCTTAAATGTGCTTTCGCATATTCTTCTCCTACATATTCAAATAAGCCTGCTTCCTTGAAACAATCATTCACAGCCAATGTTTCTAAAATCACTTCACCTGTATATTCGAGTGAACGTGGATCTAAGAAGCCTTGTTTTAAAGCCGTTAAAGTAACTGTGAAATCGGCCTTTAATGCTGCTTCATAAGCTTTTCCTGTATTACAGTCAAGTCCTGTAGGGATATCAATAGCCCCAACAATACCTTTATAAGTATTATTAATAGACTCAATCATAATCTTGTACATGCCTCTAGGGGCGCTATTTAATCCAAATCCAAATAATCCATCGACGATACAATCATAGTCATTCCAGTTAATTGTATTAATATTATCTTCATCTACATAGATTAAATGATTCTCTTCACATTGATCACGATAATAGCGATTAGCCTGTGATACCTTGCCTATATCCCCACTGTAATAATAGTTGACTTGTTTTCCTAATTTCTCTAGTTTTAATCCTAAAGAATAGCCATCTGCCCCATTATTACCTGGTCCTATTAAAATAGCCAACTGATTATATTTTGTGAAATGGCTCAATAAAGCATCACTTGCAAGATTAACAAGCTCTTCTATTTGATAACCATGTTCTAATAAATAAGCATCATACTGCTTGAGTAAATCCTGTGTTCCTATATACATAATAAACACTCCCTTCGCTTTTTATTTTATCATAAAAAAAGAGGAAATCGAAACCGATTTCCTTAAAGATTAAACTCTTCCTCCGCCTGCATAATGAGCCGCATAATAAGATTCACTTAGCGAAGAAGTAATAACACCCTTCTTTTCATTAGCAGCATGTACGAATCTGCCTCCACCTAGATAAATACCTACGTGAGAGATACCTTTCTTATATGTATTCTTAAAGAATACAAGATCACCAGGCTTTAATGCATTTCTATCTACTCTTTGAGTTGTATTATACTGCACAGCAGCTGTACCACTTAAAGAACGTCCATTTTGTCTATATACCCATCGAGTAAAGCTTGAACAGTCAAAGACATTAGGTCCTACAGCACCCATTCTATAACGGCATCCAATCTTACCTAATGCAGTCTGAATAAGAGCTGCATTTCTAGATTTTACTTCTACAGGAATATTAACAACTGTTGTGTTACCAGTCTTATCAGTTGCAGTATAAGTTGCTGTATAGCATCCTTCATTATTTACATCTACATTACCACTGATTCCAACATATTTAGTTAAATCACCATCTAAATTATCAATAGCTGAAACGATGAGTGAACGCCAGTTCACAGATGTTCCTTCAGTAATCGAAACTTTATTTGTATTCAACTTGATTTCAGGACCTTTGATATCCTTAATATTAAAAGTACATGTCTGTTTTGTTTCATTACCACTATTATCAGTTGCGATAATAGTTGCTTTCTGTTCGCTATTTAATTTCTTAGTATCAATATCACCTTTAACAGTTAATACTGGAGATGGATCAAAATTATCTGATACATCAAAATAATCAGCAGGATTGAACGATTCACCATAGTTCACATCAAATGACTGTGTCTTTTGAGTAAGTACTGGTGCAATAGAGTCCTTTACATTAAATGAAAGTGTTTTTTCAGCTTTGTTGCCTGCATTATCTTCTACATGAGCAACAACCTTCTGTTCCCCAATAACAGCTGTATCAATGCTGCCATCGAAAGCGATGAAATCACTGACGTCACCATCTACATTATCTGTCGCTTTCACATAATCAAATAAGTTATTTGAACCATTGGCTTCTACATCTATGATATAACCGCCGTCAACGCGTGATGCAATAACAGGTGCTTCATTATCAATAACCTGTACTTCGACTTCTTTATTAGTTGTATTCTTGAATGTATCAGTAACAGAAACTGTCACTGAATAAGTACCTAACTGTTTTGATTCATATGATCCTGATTGAAGAGAAACATCCATGATATCTAAATTATCACGGTTATCTGTAATTTCAAAATCAGATGCATTAAGCTTTGTACCATAAGGAACAACAATCTTATTTGAATGAATAACAGGTGCCTGACGGTCAGCCGCAGCATAACCTACGAGGGCAAAAGCAGAGATTGCAACTGCTGGCAGCAGCATTGTTTTCTGAGTTCTGATTCTCTCTACAATTGCATTAAAAGTTGTGGGGGCATTTTGAGTCATAGTTATTCTCCTTTGCTTTTCAACAAATGCGATTATAACACCATGACTTATATCTGTCCACCAATTTCTTAAGATTTTCTTAAGTATTTGTATTTTATGTTGTATATATCGTTCTTTTTTTGATTAAGAATTTTTTAATATTTTAAAAATAGTGGTGTATATATAAAAAAGTCCTCCCTTTGGGAGAACTTATTATCCAAGATATGCTTCTCTAACACGTGGATTATTTGCAACATCTTCAGCTTTACCTGATACAGTAATATTACCTGTTTCAAGTACATAAGCATGATCTGCAATAGAGAGTGCTTTATTCGCATTCTGTTCTACAAGTAGAATAGTCATATTTTCTTTTTCATTGACTTCTTTAATGATATCAAAGATTTCATTAACAAGGATTGGAGAAAGACCCATTGATGGTTCATCTAGTAATAATAGTTTTGGTTTAGACATCAAAGCACGGCCCATAGCAAGCATCTGCTGCTCACCACCAGATAAAGTACCAGCCAATTGTTTTTTTCTTTCTCTTAAACGTGGGAATAATGTATAAATATGTTCAATATCATTCTTGATACCATCGGCATCATTACGAAGATAGGCACCCATTCCTAGGTTATCTTCTACACTCAGCTGGGCAAAGATACGACGTCCTTCAGGAACCTGTGCAAGACCTTTAGAAACAATCTTATGAGCGGGCGTCTTCATGATGTTTTCACCATTAAAGATGATTTCACCACTCTTGCCATTTAATAAGCCAGAAATAGCATGCATTGTACTTGTCTTACCCGCACCGTTGGCACCGATAAGTGCAACGATTTCACCTTGTTCAACATTAAATGAAATCTTCTTAATCGCATTAATGACACCGTAGTGTACTTCAAGATCCTTAACTTCTAATAACATCTTTAGCCCTCCTCTTCATTGCCTAAGTAGGCAGCTACAACATCAGGGTTGTTTCTAATTTCTTCAGGTGTACCAAAAGCAAGTACTGTACCGAAGTTTAATACAGCAATCTTTTCACAGATTCCCATAACAAGCTTCATATCATGTTCAATAAGAAGAATTGCGACTGAGAACTTTTCTCTTACGATTTTAATAGTTTCCATTAATTCAGCTGTTTCTGTAGGGTTCATTCCTGCAGCAGGTTCATCAAGAAGCAATAGTTTAGGAGCAGTCGCAAGTGCTCTCGCAATTTCAAGCTTTCTCTGTTTACCATAAGGTAAGTTCTTTGCCTTAGATTCCGCAAATTCTTCTAGATGGAAAACACGTAATAATGATAAAGCTTCTTCCTGCATAGCAGCTTCTGCCTTCTTATATTTAGGTGTATGGAATAATGCATCAAAGACAGTATAAGGATGGGAATAATGTAGTCCTACTTTTACATTATCAATAACACTCATTTCCTTGAATAAACGAATATTCTGGAAAGTTCTTGCAATACCTGCTTTAGTAATCTTAATAGTGTTTGCTTTTTTAATAGGCTGTCCTTCAAAAAGGATACGACCACTTGTTGGCTGATAAACACCTGTTAATAGGTTGAAGACAGTTGTTTTACCTGCACCATTTGGACCAATTAAACCAAATAACTGGTTCTTATCGATTTCAAAGTTAAATTCATCTACGGCCTTTAATCCGCCAAACTGAATACCAAGACCTTCTGCTTTTAATAATGGTGTACTCATTCTGGCTTCACCTCATCTTTCTTTTTAAAGAATGGAAGACGTTCCATGATCTGTTCGCCTTTACCAGTTCCTTTTAAAATCATAGCGGCAATTAATACAATTGCATATAACAACATTCTGTACTGTGAGAATGAGATTAATAATTCTGGAATTATAGTAAGAACAATAGCTGCAATAATAGAGCCCTTTAAGTTACCCATACCACCAAGTACAACCATGACTAGAATTTCAACTGATTTGTTGAAGTCAAATCCTTTAGGAAGGATAACTGTATAATAGTGAGCATATAAGCCTCCTGCAAGTCCTGCAAAAATAGCACTCACTGCAAAGGCAAATACTTTATAATAACCAACATCAATACCTGATAGTTCTGATGCTGTTTCATCTTCACGAATTGAGATGATGGCACGTCCATGTCTAGATTTCACAATTGAATATACTACAAAGATTGTGATAATCATTGCGATAAAGACATAAATAAGATTTGTATTCATAGGAATACCAATTAAACCTTTTGCGCCATTAGTGATTTCAAGGTTATTCATAATAACACGGATGATTTCATTGAAAGCAAGAGTGATAATACAAAGATAGTCACCTTTTAATCTTAATACTGGAATACCGATAATTAACCCAATAATACCAGCAGCAATCGCACCAATAAGTAGTGATACGATAAATGGAAGATTTAAATAAATACTAATTAAAGCGGACGTATAAGCACCTACTGACATGAAACCAGCATGTCCTAAAGTAAGCTGTCCTAAATAACCAGCGGCTAAGTTAAGTGATACAGCGAGGATAATATTAATACCACAAAGAATTAATACACCCTGCCAATAAGAGTTAATAACAGATGTAGCTGTTCCTATCATCAATACTGCAAAGATCACAATTGAAAGAATGAATGATCTGAATAGTTCGTTTTTTAATAGTTTTTCCATAGACTACACCTTCTCTCTTACATTCTTACCAAATAAGCCGGCTGGCTTAACTAATAAGACAATAATAAGAATACCAAATACAACTGCATCAGAAAAATCTGAAGAAATATAGGCAATTGTAAGTGATTCAGCAACACCAAGCATTAAACCACCAACCATGGCTCCTGGTACACTACCAATTCCACCAAGTACGGCTGCAATAAATGCTTTAATACCTAACATCAAACCGATATATGGAGTGATTAATGAATAAGCACATCCATAAATAACACCTGCAATAGCACCAAGACCTGAACCAATCGCAAATGTAAGAGATACTGTTGTATCTACGTTTATACCCATTAACTGGGCTGCACCCTGGTCTTCTGATACAGCACGCATTGCTTTTCCTAGTTTTGTCTTATTAATAAAGAACAATAAAACAGCAGTACAAACAGCTGTTACTACTAGAGTAATAACAGTGATATATTTAATAGAAATACCACCGAGATTGATTGTACCTTTTGGCATGATCTGTGGGAATGTACGAGCCGCACTACCAAAGATTAATAAGAATACATTTTCTAATAAGTAGCTGACACCAATGGCAGTGATCAATACTTCAAGTGAACCTTTACCTCTTAAAGGTTTATAAGCTACTTTTTCTGTTATAACACCTAAAGCTGCAGTCGCAACTATAGAAAACAAGATAGCTGGAATAGGTCCTACAAAGCCCATCGCGATTAATGCGAAATAAGCCCCTGCCATGATGATATCACCATGGGCAAAGTTGATCATTTTCGCAATACCATAAACCATTGTATAACCAATTGCAACTAAAGCATACATACTCCCAGTCGAGAGTCCGTTGATGATCTGGTTGATAAAGTTAATCATAATTACTTCTCCCCTCTAAAAATAAAAAAATAAGGAGAGATGAACTCTCCTTTATTCATCGTTATTTTGCAGTTACATACTGACCATTTTTAACAGTTACGATATTTAATTCCTTAACAGGATTGTGGTTCTTATCATAAGTGAATCCACCACAAACTGCTTCATCATCAGATACTTTGACCTTTTCTAATGCAGCATTTACCTTTTCAGGATCAGTTGATTTAGCTTTGTTGATAGCTTTCATCATAACAGTAACTGTATCATAAGCCATACCAGCGAACATACTTGGAGTTGTTCCATATTCTTTTTCATATTCTTTTACGAATTCATATGTAGGACCGCTAGTTGCATCTTTGTTGTAACCACTTGTGAAGAAGCAGTTTTCAAAGTCTGCAGTGTCAACACCCTTAACACCAAGAACACCATCCCAGCCATCAGCACCAAATATTGGAGCCTTAACGCCAGAGTCTCTTAACTGTTTAGTAATAGATACAACTGATTCATAGTAATCTGGTAAGAAAACAGCATCAGGATTAGCCTGTTTGATCTTAGAAATGAATGTTGAGAAATCTTTAGTATTTGCATTGTATGCTTCATAGAATGAAACATTAACGCCCTGCTTCTTTGCTTCAGCTTTATAAGCAGCTGCAACACCTGTAGAATAATCAGATTCCTTGTTGTAAAGAACAGCTACATTCTTAAAGCTATATTTAGTTTTAGACTGCTTAGCTAAGTAAGTACCAGCATAAGAATCGTTTGTACAGATTCTGAATACGTTCTTATAAGCTGTTTTACCATTCATAGTGAATTTATCACCTGAAGCAGATGGTGAAAGAATTGGTGTGTTGTTCTTGCTTGCAGCACTTGCTACTGAAAGTGCAGAACCAGTTGTTACTGGTGAAAGAACTGCAGTGACCTTATCATCATTATATAACTTGTTATAGTCATTAACGGCAGTAGTTGGATCAGCCTTATCATCATAGTAAACGCCTGTAATCTTTGTGCCATGCTTCTTGTTATAATCACTAATAGCCATCTTCATAGCATTCTTTACAGCAGTACCATACTGAGAAGCTTCACCACTTAGTGGGCCGATAAAACCAAATTTAGGTGCTTTGATATCTGTTGTAGCAGAATTCCCATTACTACAACCTACTAACATTGCTGCGACTGCACCAGCTGTCACGATTGTTTTGAATTTCATACATTTTCCCTCCAATTTGTATATGTCCCTTATTATACAATCTCATTTGGGTTTGTCAATATAATTTCATCACCTTTTTTATACCAAAACAAATATTTTTGATTATATTTGCCTTTTTCCTAATTTATTGTATTGTTTTTGAAACTTCTTCAAAAACAGAATAAGCACTTGCTAATGCAAAATGAATGTTATAACCACCACAATCCCCAGTGATATCTAATATTTCACCTGTCGCATAAAGATGAGGATAGTTAATGAATTCAAATGATTTATCAAAATTAGAAATCATTAATCCCCCACAATCTGCCTGGGCAAATTCTTCCCCTCTTAAAGCTTTGACAGTGAATTCTAGATGTTTAAGGAAAGAAACCGGGTTCTTCTGATTTTCTACTATGGGCACTAATTTTGGATGAACCAGACCATCATAAGGACCATTCATTGTTTTTAATGTACGAATAATTGAATGTAGTTCTTGATCTGTAAATTCAGGATAGAAATCACATATAATTTTATCTCCAGGACACGCATAACGGCTTAAGACCATTACTGCAATTCCACTGATGCCATAATCAGTAAAAAGAAGTTCACCTTTTTCTTTATGTCCTTTTAAAGTAAATTCCCCTTTCATTCTGACACCCTTTAATTTCTTATAAACAGGTTCAGTCATCAACTGAGTAATAGTAGGTCTCATAGGACGATAATCCACTTCTAGAGAGTTAAAAAGCGTTCTTCTATCTTTCGTGCCAGATAACTTACCAGCAGGTGTTCCACAAGAGATAGTGACATAATCTGCCTGATAATCCTTATTGACAGCATGTATTAAATAACCGTGCTTATTCTTTTTAATAGATAAGACTTCTTCCTCACAGATAATTTCTACACCATATTCTTCTGCTCTATTTAAGAATAATGTCTGAACAGCTTTGGCTGATTCACTATAAGGATATAAGAGATTACCCATATATTTTGTATAGAGACCAATATTCTTTAATGCTTCTACAATATCAAAGTGATGAATAATATCGCTCACCCATGGTTTAATTTCTCCATCATAATGTGACTTGTCAAGATCCTTATTAGAAAGATTACAGCGACCATTCCCTGTCGCAAGAAGCTTCTTTAATGGTTTGTCATTAGCTTCTAGTACAACAACATCGATATCAAGATATTTTTTTAATAAAATAGAAAGATATATACCTGATATACCTCCCCCAATAATAATCATTTTCTTTTTCATTTTTTTGCACCTCGATACAATAGTAATGCATTTCCAGTGTATTTTCCAATTCTTTATTGAAATAATTAGTCTTTGTGTTTATAATGTGTAAGGAAATTTACAAGGAGGAATTAGATTATGGGTAGAGCTCATGAAGTACGTAAAGCCGCAATGGCAAAGACTGCTGCTAAGAAAACTAAACTTTATTCTTACTATGGTAAAGAAATCTATTTAGCAGCGAAGGCAGGCGGCCCTGAACCGGACGGTAATCTAAGCCTTAGAAGATTAATTGAAAAAGCAAAGAAAGATCAGGTTCCTGGAGATGTTATCAAGCGTGCGATTGATAAAGTTAAGAACGGTGCTGTAGAAGATTATGAAAGTGTACAGTTTGAAGGTTTTGGTCCTTCAGGATCAACTGTTATTGTTAAATGTTTAACAGATAACATCAACCGTACTATTTCACAGGTACGTCCTGCATTCACTAAATCAAAAGCTAAGCTTGGTGCTGAAGGTTCAGTATCTTATTTATATGATGTAGAATCTGTTGTTCAGTTCAAAGGAATGGATGAAGAAACTGCAATTGATGCATTAATCGAAGGCGAAGTTGATCCTAAAGATATCGTTACTTTAGAAGATGGCAGCTTAAAGATTACTGGTGAACCAACTGATTATAACGCCATCAAGACAGCTATTGAAAATAAGCTTCCTGATGTTGACTTTGATGTTGATGAAATCCAGACTAAACCACAGGAAACTGTTGAACTTGAAGGTGAAGATATGGTTTTATTTGAAAGACTAATGAATCTTCTTAATGACTGTGATGATGTTGACCAGGTTTATCACAATGTTTCTAACTATGATGATGGAGAAGAAGAATAGCGAGAGCTATTCTTTTTTTTGCAAAAAAATACGGTTCTTATGAACCGTATCTGTGTTATTTATGAGCAATTACATCTTCTTTAATAGCTTGGTCACTTACTGCTTTTGCAACAGTCACTGCTACACGCGCATCAGTTGCACGAGGGATGATGTAGTCCTTATTTAATTCTTCATCGCTGACAAGACTTGCTAAGCCCTTTGCAGCGGCTAATTTCATACCTTCAGTAATCTTAGTCGCATGAACATCTAAAGCGCCTCTAAATAAGCCTGGGAAGGCTAATACATTATTGATCTGGTTAGGGAAGTCTGAACGTCCAGTTCCTACGACTGCAGCACCTGCATCCACTGCATCATGATATTTGATTTCAGGTTCTGGATTAGCCATTGCAAATACAACAGGCTTTTCTTTCATTGACTGTACCATTTCTTTAGTAAGAAGTCCTGGAGCTGAAACACCGATAAAGATATCTGCTTCTTTCACTGCTTCAGCCATAGTCATACGTTTATTAGATTTGTTTGTGATTTCTGTTAATTCCTGAGTTAAGAAGTCATACTTGTCATAGTCTTCTTTGATCACAATACCATTGATATTAAAGCCATAGATTTCCTTAACACCTAAATCATGAATCATATGGATAATAGAACTTCCTGCAGCACCTGTACCACTGACTACTACAGTGACATCTTCCGGTTTCTTATCTACAACCTTTAAAGCATTTACTAATGCAGCAGTAACGACAATAGCTGTACCATGCTGATCATCATGGAATACAGGAATATCTAATTCCTTCTTTAGTGTTCTTTCAATTTCTACACAACGTGGTGCACTGATATCTTCTAGGTTGATACCACCAAAAGTAGGGGCAATCTGTTTACAGAACTTAATGATTTCCTGAGGATCCTTTGTATCAATACAAAGAGGAACAGCATCAATATTCGCATATTTCTTAAAAAGGATAGATTTACCTTCCATTACCGGAAGTCCAGCAGCTGGTCCAATATCACCAAGTCCTAGTACTGCAGTTCCATCACTGACTACTGCCACACTATTACCCTTCCATGTATAATCATAAACAGTTTCTGGATTATTGTGGATTTCACGACATGGCTGAGCAACACCAGGTGTATAAGCCATAGACAAATCTTCCATTGTTTCCATAGGTACCTTCACATTGATTTCCATCTTACCATGATGTTCTTTATGAAGTGCTAATGCTTTTTCGTATATATCCATACTTTTTCTCCTTATCATCAATTTTACACCAAAATTATACGAAGCATTTCAATAGAAGTCAATAAAAGAGCACTTACGTGCTCTTAAATGAATTATAGTGTTGTCACCATTAATTCTAGTCCACCTTCATAATGTACTAGATCAACATCCGAACAGATAATAAACTGATCACCCTTTTTAATAGGCATATCATTGACAGTACCTTCACCATCAATGACTGATACTAACTGGAATGGATCATCATTTTTAATTTCTGTGCTTCCTTCAATTAAGTAATGATCAACAGTTAGGTATTCACATTTTAAATATCTAGTCTTAGAACCATGGTCTAATTTAGTATTTACAAATAATTTATTCTGATCTAAGTCAGCTGGTACCTTTGTACAGTCGATTGACTGCTGTACATGTAATTCTCTTTCTTTACCATCATCACCCTTACGATGATAATCATAAACACGATAAGTGATATCTGAAGACTGCTGTGCTTCATAGATTAATGAACCACCACAGATTGCATGTAATGTACCTGCTGGGATATAGAAGAAATCACCCTTATGGATTTTAAAACGATTGAGTAATTCATCATATTTATCTTCTTCAATATCCTTAATGAATTCTTCTTTAGTTTTAGCATAATGACCCATAACCATATCTGTACCTTCATCCGCCTGTAATACATACCATGATTCAGTCTTACCTAAAGAATTTTCATGAATCTTTGCATATTCATTATCTGGATGTACCTGTACAGATAAATCCTGTTTAGCATCAATGATCTTTACAAGTAATGGGAACTGATCACCTTCTACATTACCAAATAATTCACGATGATTTTCAAACATCCATGATACTGTTTTTCCTTTATATTCACCTTCAACGATTGGGCAATCGCCGCTCTTATGACCTGAGATAACCCATGCTTCTCCTGTATGATCACTAGGGATATCATAGCCATAAACATCTCTTAACTTAGTTCCACCCCAGATTTTTTCTTTTAAAACTGGCTGGACCTTTAAAATATGTCCCATTATATATTCCTCCTATTTCATATACTCATATTCTAATATATTCATTCCTATTTTTCTAGTCTAGCGCTTACTTTGTATGTATTTTACAGCTTACCTGGATAGTTCTCTTCTGTATAAATCTTATATCCCTCTTTTTTAAGCAAACGAACAAATATACCATCTGCATCAATAACATTGTGAGAGAATGTACCATCATAAATATGATTGAGTCCGCAGCTAGGAGAACGACTCTTTAAGATGACATATTCAATGTCATGTGCTTTTAGTATTTCAAGTGCTTTCTGTGCTCCTTCTACATATTCCTTTGTAACGTTTTTACCATTAACTGTCTGAACTCGTAGTGGATCTTCTGAAACAATTTCAGCAGGATCTCTAGGAATAGAAAGTCCTCCCAATACTTCAGGACAAATAAGTACTGCTTCACCTTTCTTATCAATAAGTTCTAATGCTTCTATTCTATTAGAATCGCCTCGATAAGTACAATCATAGCCACATAAGCATTTACTTATTCCAATCATCTACATACTCCTTGATATCATGTGCCTTATAAGCGATTTTAGTAGCTCCTGCAGCTTTTAACTCTGCCTCTCCTCTAAATCCCCAGTCACATCCAATGGTCTTCATAGAAGCGTTAATTCCTGTTTCTATATCAACATTAGAATCACCAATAAAGACACATTCATCCTTAGTCAAACCAATATCTTTTAATGCGAGATTTAAAGAAGTGATATCAGGCTTTTTAGGATAATCTGCACATCCTCCATATGTAGTAATAAAACGATCACCAAATAGCTTAGGTACAATCACTTCAGCCACTGTATGTGGTTTATTAGTAACACAAGCAAGCTTAATACCTTCTTTATGTAAATCTTCTACTAATTCCTTAATACCAGCATATGGCGCTGTATAATCAAAACAATGATCCTTATAGTAGTCCATGAATTCTTGTAAACATTGATCAAACAAATCCTGATGATCTTCTCCAAGTGCACGTTCTACTAGTTTTAAAACACCATTACCTACATACTGTTTATAGTTTTCAAGAGGATGTGGTGCTAACCCACATGCTTCCAAAGCATGATTTGTACTTACTGCAAGATCCTTTAAAGAATCAACTAATGTTCCATCTAAATCAAATATACAACCTTTTATCATAACTGCCTCCATAATTTATTCCCATTATAACATTCTCATCCTATGAGTTTAAGCCTAATTATCTAATTGTTTTCGCTTACACACAATGATATAATAAATTTAAATGAGGTGAAATTATGAACGGATTAAAAGAACATAAATATATGGATTTCTTAACAACTATTGGCTATATCGTATTTGCGTTATGCTGTGTGATTGGCTTCTTTGCACATTTATATATTCTATTTGCGGTAGGCTTTGTTTTAATCTTCGTATTAAGATTAATTGGCTACTCTTTAGACCGCTTTGAAGAATATAAACGTGGTTATTAGCCTAGTCTTCGACTTTTTTATTGCATGATAAAAGGATATGGGAACGCCTCCCATATCCTTGTTTTTTATTCTTCTTCTGTAGCTGGTAAAGTTTCTACAACTTCATGACATCTTGGACATAATCCATCTACTAATTCGCCTTCTTCGAACCAGTTCCAGCATCTTGGACACTGAACACCATGGAATTTTTCAGCCTTGATGAAACAAGTTTCATATTCATCTTTACCTTCCGCATTGTCATCTAAAGTAACCTTTGCGACGATGAATAACTGCTTCATAGAATCTTCTAATGCAGCTAAATACTTATATTCATCCTTAAGAGTGATAGTAAGCTTACCTTCCATGTTAGAGTTGATTACTTTTTCAGCTCTTAAGTTTTCTAATGACTTCATTACATCAGTACGTAAGTTCATGAATAAGTCGAACTGTTCTTTTAATGCATCAGCATTTTCAATTTCGAACTTTTCAGGCTTAGCTTCTAGGAATACAGATTCTTCCTGTTTTGCATCACAATGGAAGTGATCATGTAATTCTTCTGCAGTGAAGACTAAGATTGGTGAGATTAACTTCATCATTGTCTTTGCATGATGATAAAGAACTGTCTGTACCTGTCTTCTTCTTGTAGAATCAGCCTTTTCGATATAAAGGATATCCTTTGTGAAGTCCATATAGAATGCACTTAGTGTATTAGTGAAATAGTTTAAGATTTCCTTATTTGCTTCTGAGAAGTTATAAGAATCCATAGACTTATGATATGCATCCATCAAGTCATTTAACTTAGCTAACATATACTGATCGACTGGTTCTAACTGATTAACTGGTAATACATCAGTATCCTTGAAATCATTTAAGTTACCAAGTAAGAAACGCATAGTATTTCTTACCTTACGATAGCTTTCAGATACTTTCTTTAAGATATCATCAGAGATACGTACATCTGACTGGAAGTCTACAGTAGTAGCCCATAATCTTAAGATATCAGCACCCCATTTATTGATTGTCTTGATTGGATCAACAGCATTTCCACCAGACTTACTCATCTTTAATCCCTTACCATCAAGAGTGAAACCATGAGATAAAACTGTCTTATATGGTGCTTTACCATGTACTGCAGTACCAATGATTAATGAAGAGTTGAACCATCCACGATACTGGTCACTACCTTCGAAGTATAGATCAGCTGGATAACCAAGTCCTCTTTCTACTAATACACCAGTATGTGATGAACCTGAGTCAAACCATACGTCCATGATATCTTTTTCTTTCTTGAAGATACCATTTGGTGAATGTTCGTTTGTATAGCCTTCTGGAAGAAGATCTTTTTCATCTCTTTCAAACCATACGTTTGAACCGAATTCTCTAAATAATGCAGATACATGATCAAATACTTTCTGATCAATAACAGGAGTACCATCTTCACAATAGAAGATTGGAATTGGAACACCCCAAGTTCTCTGTCTTGAGATACACCAGTCTCCACGGTCTTTAATCATGTTATAGATTCTGATATGACCCCATTCATTGATCCAGTTAACGCTATCGATTTCACTTAATAATTTTTCTCTGATCTTATCGATAGAACAGAACCACTGGTCAGTTGCTCTGAAGATGATAGGCTTCTTAGTACGCCAGTCATGAGGGTAGCTATGTGTAATCCAAGTAAGATTTAATAAAGCACCTAATTCTTCTAGTTTTACTGTAACAGTCTTGTTTGCGTCATCAACATACTGACCTGCAAGCCATTCACCACATGATTCCATCATGCAGCCATGTTCATCAACGTTTACAAGAACTGGTAATTTATATTTCTGACAGATGTTAAAGTCGTCTACACCAAATCCACTTGCTGTATGAACGCATCCAGTACCTGAATCAGTTGTAACATGGTCACCCATGATGACTAATGATTCTCTTTCTGGATAGAGTGGATGAGTACATGTGATGTATTCTAATTCTTCACCCTTGAAACGCTTTAAGATTTCTTTTTCTTTTAATCCAAATGTTTCCCATAATGAATCAACTAATTCTTCTAAGACAACAAGATTGCCTTTTTCAGATTTAACTAATGCATAAGTGAAACGTGGGTTTAAACAGATTGCCTGGTTTCCTGGGATTGTCCAAGGAGTAGTAGTCCAGATTACGAAGTAGTTATCATCACCTTCTAAGATGCCTTTACCATCTTTTACCTTAAAACGTACATAGATAGTAGGTGATTTTACATCATGGTATTCTACTTCTGCTTCAGCTAATGCTGATTCAGATGAAGGTGACCAGTATACTGGCTTTAATCCTTTATAGATTAATCCATCTACAGCCATCTTCGCAAATACATCAATCTGTCTTGCTTCGAATTCCTTATGTAATGTTAAATATGGATGTTTGTAGTCTGCAAATGTTCCAACACGGATACACTGCTGCATCTGACGTTCTACCTGCTTTAATGCATAGGCATAACATTTTTCTCTGAACTTTGCAGTAGACATAGATTTTCTATCTACACCCTGCTTCTGAATCGCATTTTCGATAGGTAAACCATGAGTATCCCAGCCTGGAATATATGGTGTATAGAAACCTTCCATATTCTTATAACGACAAATAACGTCTTTAATAACCTTATTTAACATATGTCCAACATGCATGTTACCATTTGCATATGGAGGTCCATCATGGAAAATGAAATGTTCTTTTCCTTCATTCTGTTTGATAACCTTTTCATACATGTTAGCGTTCTGCCATCTTTCTACGTAAGCAGGTTCCTTAGTAGGAAGCTTACCACGCATCTCAAAATCAGTTTTTGGCATTAAGAGTGTGCTTTTGTAATTCATATATATCCCCTTTCACAAATAAAAAAACGTCCTTCATAAAGGACGTTTGCACGCGGTACCACCTTTGTTCATATCATTCGATATGCACTTAAGATTTTAACGCAATCAACGGCATTCCCTACTTATTTCAGGATGCAGCTCCAGAGTGATTCCTGACCAATACACCTTCACCGTTTCCACCACCCACGGCTTCTCTATAAGTTCTCTTGATCAGCGCTCTCTTTCTTCGCTTTTTTTTCTTCTTCATTAATTAAACTAAAAATTTCTGATTTGTCAATAGTTTCTAACAATTCTGTGCTGATTTTTACAATTTCAGCTCTGAAATCTTTTGCTTCATCCTTGAAACCATCTACTTCATCACTTAAACCTTTCACATAATTCATTGATTCTTTCAGAATCATATTCGCATTATGCTTTGCCTTTGTAATAAGTTCACTGGCTTCTTTTAAAGCAAGACGAGAAATCTCTTCATTGGTCTTTCGTTCAATAGACTGACGATTTGCCATCGCAATATTCTCTTTTTTGATTTTTTCTAATTCTTCTTCAAGTCTTCTAATCTGCAGTGATCTGTCCTGGATATTCTTTTCTAGACTCGCAATAGTTTCATCTACTTCTTCCGTATTATATCCACGAAACTGCTTATTGAACATGTATCCCATAATCGTTCCCTCATCGATAATATTGGCCTTCTATTACATAATTATCCTGCTTTGTTCTTCTGTCTGTTATAAATATCTTTACTCGGCCATGATGACGTAAAGATATTATAGCGTTATTATCGCATATTTTTGAAATATCTTCAATAACTTTGTAGTTAAGCTTGACATACTGCCCATGAATGGCTTCTACTGCTTTATTGCGAGAAATACCAAATAATGCGGCGACCATCTTATCTAGACGTAAAGAAGAAACTATCACTGTTTTAGTATAAGTATCTGCATGAATAGAGAGACGTTCTTCCATTTCCACAAGGTGAATAGAGGAACGTTTAATACGTGTTAAATTCATACGAATATAATCACTGTTTTCTTTAATGCAGGCAAAAGAGAGTGGTTCTTCATTGATATCACCAATACATTGACGCTTAATGCCTAAATGCATAAGGGCCCCTAATACATCAGAATGTTTTAGTTTTCCAAATGTGTCATTATAATCTACTCTAAAAACAGTTACTTTAAAATCTTCAGGTTCAAATTCATAGAAATCAGGTGCAATTAATACTCTCTTATTCTCCGCACCATCAAATCCACCATCAGCTTCTACCTTAAGTTCATGTCCAATAACACTTTCTACAATTGACTGCTGATGAGGATCAAGAAATTGTGTAAGAATCATACGCTGTGAATAAAGTGCCTGATCCTTGTAATCTAATATTTTTGAAACGAATTCTTCATCGCCTTTAAAATGTTCTAACATCTTTCATAAAAAAAGTATTAGCCTATGCTAATACTTATTCCTCCGTAGCTACTTGTGGTTCATCATCTAGAGTGATTGAACCAGTTACGCCGATATTCTTAGGTGTACATAAGAAAATTTTAGGACCAATTACCTGAATATCACCATCAATCGCAAAAATAACACCAGTTAAGAAATCAACTACACGCTTCTGCTGTTCTTTCTGTAAACGATGTAAGTTAACTACAGCAGCCTTATTCTTCTTTAAATAACCACCAATTTCCTGAGAATCAGAATAAGCGCGTGGTTCGAATAATACAAGACTTGAGTTGGCATCAAATGGCTTCAACATCTCACTTGTCTTTTTAGTCTTATTGTTTTCAAAAATATTAGATTTTTGTTCCTGTCCGTTTTGTGCTGTATTGTAATCTTCTGTATATCCTTCTTCTTCTTCACCGAATAACCAATCTTTTACCTTATCCATACACATGTCAAACCTCCTGTCGTTTTTCTCATTATATCACATCAATTACGAGATTTGTATACATTTCTATTCTCTAACCCAAAGATACGTGCAGAATATGATCCTGGTTCTGTATCATGAAGTGCCTTTTCAAACATATTCATACGTGCATCTACATTATCAATAAGTGTTAATGCTTCTGCTTCAGGAATCTGTGGTAATACTGGAGAACCAAATTCCTGTTTGCCATGATGAGAAAGAATCATATGTTCTAGTAGATAAACTTCTTCTCCTTCAATATGTAATTCTTCAGCCATTTCTTTAACCATTGCATGACCAATAGAAATATGTCCTACAAGACTTCCTTCGATAGAATAGGCAGGGACAATAGGTCCGGTGAACTCCTTAACTTTACCGATATCATGTAAAATAACACCTGCATAAAGTAAATCAGCATCTAGATAGCTATATACTTCAATAAGCTGATCTGCAAGTTTCAACATACATAAAGTATGGTATAGAAGACCTGATGCAAAATCATGATGATTTTTAGTTGCAGCGGGATAGTTCACAAAGGCTGTATAGTGTTTCTCAATAAGACCATGAACAATCGCATAAAGACGAATATTATGGATTTCTTTCATGTACTTATCTAATTCCTTCTGCATCACTGCTTTTTCAACAGGTGGTTGAGGTAAGAATAAAGCCTTCTGTTCATCATTCATTTCAATTGGCTCAAGCTTAACGATTTTCATCTGTCTCATGCCCTTATAGTTGATGATATCCCCTTTTCCTCTTACAACCTGTCCTCTTTCAAATAAACGAATCTGTTCATCTGTTGCAGACCAGAGTTTCGCGTCTATCGTGCCTGTCGCATCCTGCAAAACTATATTTAAATAAGACGATTTATTAGCGCCATTGGTTTTACCTACAGTCACAGAAATAATAATAGCTTCAAATCCTACAGTTTCTTTTCCTGGCTGCATTTCATTAATTTTAATCATTCAATTCACTCCATATTTCATCCATCACAATCAAGATATCTTCATAATCATACCCCTTCTGCTTAAGAAAACGGCTGATACGCATCTTTAATTCCTGACCATGATATTTATTTTGATAACGTTTATATGTCTTTTCACATTCCTGTCTTAATAAAGACAATGTACGTTCATGAGAAAATTCAAAATCATAAGTACTCATAACTGATTCAATCGTATTTTGACTAAATCCTTTGTTAAATAGGGTTCTCTTTATTTTTTGAATTAAACCCTGTGGAGACAGCTTACTATTGTTTGAATAAAGCTGATCCACAATATTTAAAGCATAGTCTTTTTCTTCAGTTTCGTCAAACTTCTCTATTTCTTCTTCAATGAGATGTTCAGGTATGTCTTTATTCTTTAAATCAAGAATTGCTTTTTTAAAGCCTTTTCCCTTCTTCAAAGTCGCTTCAATATAGTTTTTCACATATTTTCTATCATCAATCAAATGACGATCAGTTAATAAAGCCATACATTTCATGATTTCTATCTCATTAAAGTCACCATATGTTTCTAATCTTTTGACTAAATCATGGAAACAATAATCATGATAACTGAGAAGTTTAATTGCTTTAAAATAAAGTTGTCTGACATTCTGCTTTTCTTTAAGAATATCAATCACATCATGATTGATACGTGCTCCTTTTTCAAGATGGAATGATTCAACATCTTCTAAAGAACATTCAAGTGTGACTTTTCTTTTACCGCTAGTCAATTCAATAGAGACCAACTTATCATTCGGTGTTATTGAAGAGACAATGAAACAATTTTCAAAATGATCTATAGATGTATCATACACTTGCATCACTCCTTCATAAAAAGTATGAGAGTCAAATTGTTGAGCATGCTTGACTGCATACTCTTTATAAGACGTTAAATCCTTATGTGATAGTTCTACTACTTTTTCAATATATTCTTCTTTAGAATAGAAGAAATGACCATTTTTACCCTCTACAATAACAGGATCTAAATTCGAATCATATCTTGCTAAAACAGGTAACGAGGAAGCCATCGCTTCTATAAAGGTTAAACCTTGTGTTTCTGTTAAGGAAGCAGAGACAAAGAGATCTCCTGAATAATAGAAGTCTGGAATAACATCAGCACTTTGACATCCTGCAAAACGGATATAGTTATCCATTTCTAAATCATGAGTCAACTGCATCAGGCTGTTCTTTGCAGGTCCATCGCCAATTATGAACAAGCGAATATCAGGATTTCTTTTGATAATATCAGGCATGGCCTCAATGATGAGATCTAATGACTTTTCCTCTGCGAGTCTTCCTAAAGAGATAAGATTAAAATGATTAGAAAGATGATATTCTTCTTTAATCAATTTAGTATGTTCGTCATTATGTATTTTAAAGCGTTCTAATTCGAGTCCTGTAGGAACAATATTAATTTCTTTCTTTATTCCAATAGATTTCATCATAGAAGCAGTTTTAACACTAGGCACAATAAGAGACGTTGTATGGGTTGTATATATCTTCATCAGTTTCTTGACAATCTTTTTTGCGATTGAATCAAATGGTTCGATTCCTTTAGTAACATAGTAAGTGTAGTCATAAAGATTGGTATGAAATGTATATACTGTAGGAATATTAAGCTTATAACCACATAATCGTCCAAATAAGCCTACGCCATATTCAGTCTGCGTATGAATGATATCTGGATTAAATTCTTTAATCTGATGAAATATTTTATTATTATAAATGCCTGCCATACGATATCCATAAATGCTTTTAAGAGAAATTCCATTCATTCTAATAATAAATGGATCATCTTCCATATGAACACCAAGAGGAGGGATTGTAGTTATAATCAAGACTTGATGACCATGTTTCATTAATTCGTTTCTGAGTATACCAATTGATGAAACAACGCCATTAATATCAGGATAATAAGTGTCTGTAAATATCGCAATACGCATGATGAATCTCCTTTGACTTGCACTTACATTATACTGAATATAATAGAAAAATAAAACATAAAAAAAAGGACCTGGCAGCTTGCTATTGTCGCGTCTTCACACTATCGTCGCCGTTATGATGCT
>ENA-OUQF01000120-OUQF01000120.1-human-gut-metagenome-genome-assembly--contig:-NODE-120-length-75117-cov-18.262570_pt1 | contig 75117 bp, 84 predicted proteins | sample MGYA00237947_ERZ548826 | MGnify/ENA primary metagenome ERZ548826 (study PRJEB26490, sample SAMN05194701) | human gut metagenome | biome: terrestrial biome; feature: human-associated habitat; material... | reverse complement strand
TAATTTCATGATGATTGTCTCTTTTTTTGAGTCAACCATTTTCAGTCCAATACAGAACAGCCTGCACTGCGCATTCCGTTCGGCGACCCCGGGTTTCCCCGTACGGAATGCCGCGCACATCCCGTTTGGCTCGTCAGCCAAGCCTTCCCCGTACCATGCTGCGTGCACAAGAGCCCGAATTCCACCAAGATCAAGGAGGCGGGTGCCGACGAGGAACGAGGCCGGGTGGCGAGGCGGATGGGAGGAAAGTGGCGTGCGGGAGGAAGGGAGAACGGATACGGACGGAAAAAATTGGATTTTTAGGGCGGAAAATTTGCAAATAAATAAATTCTGCATAACTTTGCAGTCCCAAAGTAATGCGGACGTGGTGAAATGGTAGACACGCTACTTTGAGGGGGTAGTGGGCGTTGGCCTGTGTGAGTTCGAGTCTCACCGTCCGCACAAAGAGGCAGCATCTTCGGATGCCGCCTCTTTTTTGTGTCGTTACCAACCAGAAAATGTCGCATAATGAAGAAAACTGGTTACCGGGACATTTCTGGCGAAAGCACGGGCAACAGTCGGGCGCGAGGAGAGCCCTTCGTGAGCTCCCCGCAGTGCCCGACCTGTAGCCGCCGGAGACCGTACATTCCGGCGGCGGTGCTCGCCACATGGTTCCGCTTGCTGATTTTCGACTGGCCTGATGTTACTGTTCACGGCATATGGCAGCGGAGATAGCGATCTCGCGGCTAGGCAGACATTTCTCCGGTCGCGACACAGTTCGGGCCGGCGCGGCCCCTCCGGCGGTGGCGGATAACACATTGATAATCAAACAAAAGAGCATTTTACCTGTCGGCAAAACCAGACAGGACAAATTATTATTCTGCTCATTATCAAGTACTTATCCGCCACCCGCCATATGACCCGCTGTGCCCTACGTCGGCAGAGGGAGCATCGGGCTTTTGTCAAACAATGCCCCCGTCCGACCGGCAGTTGATGGGCATTGGCGCGTCTGAGCATCGGGCTTTTGTCCGGGCAAAGTCGCGTTTCGCCGGCCAAAAGGCTCAGGAACACATTTTGTCCGTAGAAATGCTGTTATACCGGACATATTGCCATGTATCGTTGGTGGCATTTTCTGGCGGAAAGTGCCGCGCGTGCCTTGCCCTTCCCGAAGTCCCAGCGTCCGACCTGCCCGTTCTCATTCACTCCCGGTGGCTCCTGCCAGACCCTCTGCGGTGTCCACCGCTGCCAGGTGTGAGCCTGTTCTGGCGTTTCCGCTCACACCTTCGTCGCGTGACTCAGGCATCCCGGCCCGGCACTATGGCAGCGGGCGCCCGGGAACAGGCAGCCTCCTGCGATGCTTTTGTGTTGAGCAGGAGGCCGCCCGCTCCCGGTGCGCCGCCCAACAGAACATCTACGGCCTGCCTCGTCGCTAAACCCTCGCCGAACCACGGCCCGGTCTCTGGATGAGCAGGGACTGCCGCGGCGAATTCCGACAGGCTCGGTTGAGACCATCCCATCCAGACGGCGTTCTGGCCGTGGTCGGCGTGACCGACAGGGTCTGGCAGGGAGGGTCGGTCATGAGCACACTGCGTAGAGGTCCCTGCGAGGCCTCCCGTCATGACCGAGGCTGACGGAAAGCCCCGCGCGAGTACCGGTCATGCACGCGCTATCTGCGTCGCCCCCTCCGTGGAACACCTACCGGCGCGTGGAACAATGCCGTGCGCACAAGGGGCGTTTTCACTCACCGCGATGATTTTCAGAAGCTCGCGTGCGTAGGAAGGGGCCTGGTGCGCACGGCCCGGGAGCGATGGCAGGCGTGGTCACAGGCGACAGGAGCAAGGACCGGCGGCAGGAGCTAGCGGGGGACGATGACGCAGGAAGGCGCAAGCGGGCACAGGCGACAGGAGCAGGCGTGGGTACGGGCGATGGGAGCTGGCGGCGGGAACTGGCGGGGGGGGGGCGACGGTGCAGGAAGGTGCAAGTGGGGAGAGGCAGGAAGGGAACGATGGCGCGGGACGAGGTCTGGACGAACCAGAAAAGAGGCCGACTAAGTATTAGCCGGCCCCGGATAAAAGGTGTTGAAGTCTTTAGTAAGCGGCAAAAACAAGTTGCCGCAGATTTGGCAAAGATTTTTGTGGCGAGATTTCTTTTGACGATTACTTATTTCGTCATATCTACAGTAAGGCGATATATCTTACTCGGCTCAAAAGTGAGCTTGGACGCGAGGGTCTTGGTCTTTGAGATGTCGCCTGCATCAGTGCTGACGGTCAGGGTCAAAGTTTCTCCCGACTCTATCTCGCAATTTCTTGCTTCATATCCAATCATCCATGCCGTCACGGTCCCGCCTGAAGCAGGAGCAAAATCGTCAAGACTTGTTTGGATTATTCGAAAAGCCTCTGCAGCCGGACCTCCATACATAGAAAGGAAAAGGTCACCAGCATAAGACCAACCTTGGGCGCTCAGAGTGCCTTTAGATGACTCCAGTTTTATTCTGGAAACCTTATTCACTGTAGAAGGCAGAGTGACTGTGGCCTTGACAATATAGCAAGTGTTCTTGAGCGTAGCCTTGACACTGCTTGAGACAAGTTCAGGGACGGTTATCTTGCCTTTCATCACGACGCTTTCGGCAAGGAAGGACGGGTCAGCATTTGCCCCTTGAACATTAAGGTTAGATGCCACATGTATATATTCGTTACCTACTCTACAATTGTAAAGGACACTTGTTTTGCACGCCCAAAAAGTGGTAGCGCCGTCTCCCACTGTAAGAGCAGGGTAGAACACTGATACCGATGCGGCGCCGTCAGGGTTGGAGTACGTACCGCTGAACTTCGCTACCGGGCCCGCAGTAGTTGCAGTGAAGATGTCATTGGAAAGGACCTTCCCTGAAGCGTCAAGGGCGATGAGCGATATGGCGTCATCCTTTACCCATGCCGACTTGAGGGCATTGGCATCTTCCGTGTAGCTGACTTTGGTGTCAACTCCTTCGATGGCGGCGGAGAGCACCACCTCCACCGGATTATACTTCACTCCCGACGCCGGGGCGTTGTCGCCTTTCTGGCAAGAGGCTGCGGCGAGCAGCGCCGCGGCGGTGATGATGAGATAAGATTTTTTCATTGCTTTCTTGGGTTTTAAGGTTACCAGATTTCTCCTCCGTCTCCGAAGTCGCTTGTGGTGAAGCTCGACTGGAGCACCGTGCTGTCGAGGTTGATCCCGACCTCCTCGCAGGTCGGCGGGATGTAGTTGCTGTCGTTGTACATAATCATGATTGTTGTTTATTATGGTATTACTCTTTTTGATGCTTCCCTTTGCCGCAAATATAGTCGTTTTACCCCCCCCCTTGATATGGCTAAAGAGGCAATTTGTGCTCTTTTAGCCATATTTGGGCGCTTTTTTGGGGTTTTTCTTCCTCTTGCACATGGGCGCAGGGCGCGGCGGACAGGCGAGGTGTCAGGCAGGCAGGCGGGATGCAAGGCAGAGCAGGCAAGGCTGGGAGTTGGCGGGATGCAGGTGGACATCCGGCTGGAGTCGGAAGGCAATTCCGGGTCGAAAGACAATGCCAGGGATGACAGCAACGATGGGGAGGACAGCAATGACGGGAAGGAAGCCCGGCGAAGCCCAAGAGAGGCCGGCTCGCACTTTGAGCCGGCCTCTCTCGGGCGCAAACGAAGCAGCGGACGGAGAGCGTCAGTGCTTGCGGAAATTCCACTTGGAATTGTCGCTGCTCATATCGAATTTGCCGAGCGTAGGGGTGCTGTCCGCGATGGAGATGAGCGCGTATTTCTCATCTGTGCCCGGAACGCTCTTAGGCATGATCCTGTATGTGCCGTCGGTGAGCTGCTCAATCCTCCAGAGCTGCTCCGGCGCCCCGGTAAACTGAGGTACCGTCACGAGTTCCGCGCCCTCAGCCGCAGCAAGCGCGCGCTCCGTGCCCTCGATCACAATCTTGAAATATGGCGCGCCGAGATAGCCCCCGGCCTCCGGAACGGCCGTGATGGTCCACTTCTGGTGCGGCCTGAACATGTAGTCGCCGATACGGACATCGATGTTGCCCTCAGGCCAGGTGTCGATCACATCCTCGAGCTTCTGATCCTCGATGATGACCTCCGGCTCGTCGTTGTTGCGCCAGAACCCGCGCATGCCGCCGGCCATCCTGACGAAGTCCACGGCAAGCTCCAGCGCGTAGCCTCTGCGCTCGGACTCAATCTTGTAGGTGCCGTTCTTGAAGAGGTCTCCGGCCACAGGCCAGTCGTTCTTCCAGAGCAGAGGACGGATTCCGAGCACGCTGCGGCCGCTTCTGTTGAGATCAGCCTCGAAGTGGCAGGACATCTTCTCCACGCCCTCTTCCTCTATATAGCGTCCGAAGTGTCCCGGACCGGTCACCCTGCCCTGAGCGGCGAGCACCATCTTGCCGCCGCCGCGGAGCATGTCGCGTCCGACATTGTCAAGATACGGACCTGTGACGCTACGCGAGCGGCCCACCACGATGTTGTAGGTGGAGTTGGCGCCGTCACAGCAGGTGCCGTGCGTGCCGAGCAGATAATACCAGCCGTTGCGATACATGAGAGTGGAAGCCTCACAGTCTATCGCGATGTTGACAGGCTCGTTGCCCTCGACCCTCTTCCCGGTGGCCGGGTCAAGCTCCACGAGACGGATGAATCCGAAATAAGTGCCATAGGTGAGATAGAGCCTGCCGTCGGTCGGGTCGAGGAGAAGCCCCGCGTCAATGGCGTCGCAGTCCTCGTCAACCAGCGAGCTGGCGACCTCCACCGGCTCGGTGTATTTGAAATCCGGAGAATTCGGGTCAAGAGTCTTGTTCCACATCGTCAGCACCTTGCCGGCATGTCCGCCGCCAAGTCCACCGCCCGTGGCGCTGTAGGCAATCAGATAACGGTCACCTATCTTGATGGCGTCAGGAGCCGCTCCGCCGCCGGGGCGTACTGCGCCGCCGTTCCAGATCCAGCCGTCCTCAGAAATCAGTCCTCCGCCGCCGGTGCCGAAGGTGTAGTATTTGCCGTCACAGTACATTATAGTGGACGGATCGTGGATAAATGGCTTGCCGTCGGGGGAAACGCTGCTCTGGGCGGAAGCCACACCGGACAAAGAGACAAGGGAAGCAAGGGCCATGGCCCCCATCAATATTCTTTTCATCTTAAGGGAATGCTTATTTGTTGGATATGGTTATGTTCTTGACAGGGTTGCCGGCCTCATCGAGGAAGCGCAGGCAGAAATCACTCATCCCCGGGCCGTTGATCACAGCCCCGCGAATGATGTTCTTTCCTTTCTTGAGAGTGAGCCTCTTGGACATGCAGTCATCCATCACCATGCGCCTGTCACCGGAAAGAAGGAGCACCTCCTCCCCGTTGAGCCACCACATCGATGCGGAGTTGGAGCCCACGGAGAGCCTTACATCCGGCATATCCTCAGGGCAGTTGATGACTGTCACCGCCCAGAAGAGCACTCCGTAGACATCGGTCTTGAGGTTGCTCGCGAAGCGGAACAGCTTGACATTGTAGAGCTTGCTGTCAAAGGCGTGCCATGTGAGGCTCTGCTTGCCGACCTTGACTTTGGACCCGGGCTTAGGCACGGCGGTGAACTGTCCCGGGAAATACTCTGTATAGAACGCCTCACGCAGATAACTGTCCGTGAAGACGGTATTGGTGCGGTTCGGCTTGCTGATCGGTTCCAGCAGGAGCCAGCGGCCAATGAAGCCGTCGGCATCCGGAGTCACCTCCGCGGAAGTCATGAAGTAGTTCTCAAGAGCAGTGTCTCCCTCTTGGGCGAACGCGCCGCCGCAGCATAGTGCAGCGAGCAGGGAGGATGCGAAAATGAATTTTCTGATACTTGTCATCGGTATTAGTGTTTTCCACAAATATACCGTGGACAAGTGTCAAACGCCGGTTTTGGTGTATCAGAAAGTTTTGTCTGCCGTTCTTATCGCAGCGCGTCTCATAGAAATGCACGTTTCCGCCCGGACTCCTTGCGCAGGCGGCGCAGTTCCGGGATACGGGCGCGCAGTTCCGGGACGAACCGGAGCGGGATGAGGGAGAAATTCTTGAGCGACATCCCGGCAAGTTCAAACGGGTATGTCAGCCTCCGCCAAAGCCAGCAACGCCCCGGGTCGCTGAGCCGCACCACCACGGCGATGCACTTCAGCCGCATCCGCTTCTCGCGAGGAGTCTTCCTGCCGGCACGGTCGTGGACAGCCGCGGCAGCCGGGACCACGCCGCAGCGAAGCCCGCGCCAATGCAGACGGTCAATATAATTGTCATCCTCCCCGTATTGGGCGAACGCCGGAGAGAAGCCGCCGACCTCCAGCAGAGCCTTGCGGGAGACGAGCCAATGCGCCGCCATCACAAACGGCACATCGACGACCAGCCGCGGATCCGGAGCCACAGCCGAAGCGGCCTTGAGGTATCTGGAGCACTTCCGGGAAAACCACGGGTCAAGCCTGCCGGAAGCGTCGTTCTGCACAGGGCTCAGAATGCCGTAGTCCGGGCGGGCCGCAGCCACGAGGGTCGAAAGCGTGTCCTTCTCCACCCAGGCATCCTGGTTGAGAAGGTAAACGAAGTCATAGCCCCGTTCCAGAGCGAGCCGCAGCCCGATGTTGTTGGCCGCCCCGAAGCCTGGATTGCCGTCGGAGAGAATCAGTTCCGCCGCGGGGAAATGTTCATGGACAAATTCGCGGGTCCCGTCAGCGGAGCCGTTGTCCACCACGAGCACATCCGGACGCAGGCGGCTGGCGAAGAGGCTTCCGAGACACCTCTCCACCCACCTCTTCGCGTTATAGGTGACCACTATCGCCAACACCTTCGTCATAGGGGATGAATATTATGCGTACTTATTCTTCTTCCGAAGTGTTCTCGCAGAGACCATTCCACAACGGATGAATCTTTGTCTTTGCAAAGAAGAATACCAATGCTTGGGTTGTCTCCTTCACCTCTAAGCAATTCATCAGCAGCCGAAACATAGAAATTCAGCTTGCCAATGAACTCAGGCATAAAGTCCACTATTTTCAGCTCTACCACCACATAGCATTTCAGACGAGTTTGATAGAAAACCATATCGGGGAAGTAGGACTTCCCGCTTGGCGTGTCAAGTTCCATCTGCCGACCAACATACGCAAAGCCCTTACCCAGTTCCAAAAGGAAGCGAGTGATGTTTACGGCTAACTTATTTTCCAAATCCTTTTCGCTGAACTTGCTTGGCAATGAGAAGAAATCCAATTTGTAAGGGTCTTTTATGATTTCTGCTGCCAATGCGTTTTGCGGCCGTGGCAATGTCACATTAAAGTTATTCAAAGTCTTGCCTGCATGCTCGTATAATTGAGCCTTAACCACATTCTCCAATTCAGTACGGCTCATGTTGCCTTCAACTACCTTGTTGAGATAGAACAAGGCTGCATTTATCGTGTCGCATTTGGAAACAATAACCGTTTGGTGTCTCCATGGAACACAAAGCAGAATTTCAGGCATTTTCATAGAGGCATTTTCCACTTCTAACAGTTTTCTACCAGCTTGGTAGAAAAATTCAGTTTGGGAAGAATAGAATATAAACCATCTTTTAATGTTATACAGGTTAGCCACAGAAAATCCCTCTGCTTGTGGAAATTCCGCTCGTAAATCAAGGCTCAACCTTTTCATAAAGCTTGCGCCCCACTCATATTGTTTTTGCTTCTCACAAATGTCCTCGCCCAAACTCCAGTAGAATTTGAGCATTTCCGTATTTACTTTGACGGCAGCTTTAAGCTGTGCCATGCGGAAGCGTTTCCTCAAGTCAGACAACCACTTGACATAGTTTTTGTCAGCCATAAAAGAATCGCTGTTCACGAACTGCGGTATGTTGTTCTTTTCTGCCATATTACTTAGAAGCTGTTTTGAAAGGAGTCAAAAGACACCTCTCCACCCACCTCATCGCGTTATAGGTCACTACAATAGCCAGAACTTTAGGCATCATCTATCCGGAATATGAGATGAAGAGCTCCTTGGGGCTGCGGCGGGTGAAGATGCTGCGGCAGATGTTGCGGAAAGTCCTCGCCTTGATGCGGTTCTCCTCCGTAGGGCGGAGGCGGCAGCGCAGCGCGGCCTTGAGGTATTTGGAGAATTCCGCCGTCCAGACTCCGAGGGCCAGGACGAAGTATTTGAGCGGAGAGCCGCCGCTGAAGAAGATCAGGGAGCCGCGGACGGCCGCAGGCCGTACGGCAGGCGAAAGCCTGCCGGCGGTGGTGCGCCACTTGTGCACCACCGCCACCGCGGCATCCACATACACGCCGTATCCCCTGCTGCGGGCCAGCGTGGAGAGGGCGATGTCCTCCGGAGTGAAGAAATACCGCTCGTCGAACCAGCCGAGGCTGCGGAAGATGTCTGTCTTTATCAGGAACGCGGCCCCAGAGATGTTGGACGTCCCGTATATCCGCCCGGCGAGGGGCGTCTTCCCCACGGTATCGTCCTTGGGCTCGCTGTACAGATGCCACTGCTGAAGCAGATAATGGCGCGCCGGATACGGCGGCCTTCCGCAGAGCTGCAAAGAAAAATCGGCATTGACCAGCCGCGGAGTCACGATGGCGGCGCTCTCCGGAAGCCGGCCGAAATCCTCCACCAGGGCGCCTATGACATCCTCGCGGATTTCTGTGTCGTCATTGAGAATGAAGCAGAACCGGCCGCGGGCCCGGTGCAGGGCCAGATTGTTGTTCTCCGAAAAGCCCCGTGTCTGCCGGCTCTCGACAAACTCCACCCACGGGTAGTCGGCCCGGACTTTAGAGAGATTGTCGTCGGAGAAGCGGTAAGCCACCACGAGCGTCTCATAAGAGACCGCCGCCGTGTGCTTCCTGAGGCTGTCCAGACAAGGATACAGATTGTCCAGCCTGTCCATGCAGACTATGACTATGCTCACCAGAGGGGCCGTCTCCATATCACAACAGCCCGTCCGGCAGATCAAGATCTAGGGTTCTGGTCTGCGGATCCGCCGAGATTATGAAGTCTTCGTGAAGCGGGAGAAGCGCGCCCCCCACATAGATGCAGAAATTGCCGGGTATAGGCTCGATGCCTGTCACTTCGCCAAGCCTCTCGCCGCGGCACAGCACGGTCCAGCCTATTATGTCCGTGTCGTCATCAGCCTCCTGCTCCCCTTCCGTCCAGACATCCCGTCCAGTCAGTTCCTCCGCATCCGCCAGGTCCAGGACATCATTGAGATGCACTATGGCCTTGGCGGAGCCCCGGGCCTGGATGTCCTGAATAAAGAAAGGAACCGGAAGTCCATCGAATTCGATGAACACCGGTTCCTTGAGGTCGATTTCCTCTACATCGATGTCGAAAAGCCCCCAAAGGAGTCCGCCATCGGTGCCGTTCGATTTGAGAATCTTGGCGATCCTGAGCATTATGCCTCAGCCGGAGCTTCAGCGGCCTCCTCCTCTACAGGAGCCTCTGCCGCTGCTGCAGCGGCCTCTTCGGCCTGCTTCGCGGCAAGCTCCTCAGCCTTCTTGCGGAGAGCCTCGGCACGTGCCTCGTTCACCTTGACTTCCTCAGCCTTGGCAGCCTTCTTGGCCTCGATGTCGCTGTTCTTGAGAGCGGTCTTCTTGGCCTCGAGCTTGGCGTCGTGCTGAGCCTTCCAGTCGTTCCACTTCTTGTCGGCCTCAGCCTGGGTGAGAGCACCCTTGGCTACGCCGCCGTCGAGGTGATGACGAAGGAGCACTCCCTCATAAGAGAGGATGCGGCGGGCGGTGAGAGTCGGCTGTGCACCAACCTTGATCCATGCGAGAGCGCGCTCTGAGTTGAGAACGATGGTTGCAGGGTTTGTGTTAGGGTTGTAAGAGCCGATCTGCTCGATGAAGCGACCGTCACGAGGTGAATGAGAATCTGCCACTACAATGTGGAAGAATGCGAAATTCTTCTTGCCGTGGCGCTGCAAACGAATTTTAACAGCCATTGTGAATCTGTTTTAAAAGTTAAACATTAACTATTCGTCCCTACCCGAGGGACAGGGCGCAAAGATAATGAATATTTATTTATGCGGCAAATATCTGAGGCCCGGATGGTTGCGGCTGTTCTGCGCGCGCGGCAGGAGATAGTCCCTCGGGATTCCGCAGCGGCGCAGGCACGGCATGAGCGAGAGCTGGTCCCTGCGGGCCACGCGCGTCAGGCACTTCCACCACATCAGGTCCAGGGCTACGATGTCCGGATCGTTGTGGAGGCGGAAAATGATGTTGTTCTCCATCAGGGCCGAACCCCTCCTCATCCCCTGTAGGTACTGCCAGACCCAGACCCGGAGCAGCCGGGGCAGAGATATATAGTGCATATTGAAGCACATCCTGGCCTCCTGGAAGACATCCGTCCGGCTCGGATGCGCGACCCCGCTGTACTTCACGCCTGCCGATTCCTTGATCCGCACCGCTCTCCAGAGGGACTCGTCGAGGACTTCGATGTTGCCGTCAATCCAGAGCGACGCGTCGTACCCGGGAAGCAGCTCGTGGGGGTGCATCTTGGGGTAGCGCGAACGCATGGACGGATCGCCGGGGCCACAGTCAAATTCGCGGATCTGCCAGACACCGACCCGGTCCGCCGTCTTCTCGCCCTTGCCAACGAAGCAGATATAATCGAATTCCGGGTCCGGGACACGAGGCTGGAGAAGCTCATCATATCCTCCTATGATACAAGTATATACAGCTGTCCTCATCTTATCTCGAACAATTCTCCTATGCGCAGGTCCGCCTCATCGGGGTCGAACGGTACAAGCCCGCTCCAGTGATAGAAAGTGTATTCCCCGAAATACACACGCCCGCCGATCTCATAGAAATCCACCCGCACCTGCGGAATGCCCTGCGAGAGCCTCGCCGCGAGGGTCTTCATCTGCCCGAAATGCTCCGGGCACGAAGGCGCGACGGCCGCATTCGGATGCCCGTTGCGGATGTCAAGATGGTTCCACTCCATGTCGAAGAAGTCGAACTTGGTCTCCTCCGTCCCGGACGCCCTGTCCGAAGCCACGAACATGAGCCTCGGGACACCGTTGAAACAGAAGAACTTGTAGTCCTTGATGCCTTCGCCCATATATTTCTCCGCTATGATTCTCGGGCGCACTCCCTTGTAGGCCCACTCCCTGTCACGGAGCCAATAGCGGCGGCGCTGGTGCTCGCGGAGTCTGCGGCAGGCATCGTCCCTGTCAAACTCCAGCCTGTCTGTGCATACCAGCGTGCTCCCGCTGTCGTGCGTGCACTTGAGCACGAACTGCTCCGGGAGAACCTCCCAGTCTATGTCCTCCACCCTGTCCCACACGCCAAGCGTCGGGATGACATGCTCCTCTCCCACAAGCCCCGCGACATGTGGCTTGACCGCCGCCTTGTCGGCAAGAGTGTGATACAGAGGATTGTGGTCATGCAGTTTCTGCCACTGGAGTTTCTCGGTGTAGCGGCGCGGATTGCGGAGGTCCGGCACGCGGCCCATCGCCTCGAAGTAAGAGTCCTCGACGGCAATCCTCGCCGGGAAGCGCCCGCGCCCGAGTTTCCTCGTGACGAACGCCCGCTCCCCCGGAGTGAGTGCAAACAAGAACACCGTCAGCGCCATCGAACCCCAAGCCGCAAGGCACACCAGCAGGACTCTCAGGATGCCCGGAGGAAGGCCGCAATGCAGCAGCGCAGGGAGCGCAAGCGAGAGGACGCTAACCCCCGCAAGAGGCAGGGCCACGGCCCGCATGAACTTTCCGAGCGGGAAGCCGGTCTGCGAGCGGACGATGATGAGTCTCAGCACCAGCACTGCGAAATATATGACGACAAACACCACATACGCCCACGAAGCCGGCGCTCCCGCCCTGAAAGAAAGCCACACCAGCGGAAGGCACAGATAAGACACCAGGCCCGTGACGAGGTAATACCTGCGCACCTTCCCTGCGGCGAGCACCAGGGTCAGGACGGAATTGCCCGTCAGATCCACCAGAAGCCCGAGCAGGGATAGCCTCAAGAACGACGCGGCCATCGGCGGCACCTCCACGAGCCAGAGCCCGAGCACCGCCTCAGCCTCGAAAAGCAGAGGTATGAAGAATGCCAGTATCACCAGATACGAGAACTTCGCGCCCTTGCGCACGAGTTCAAAACTGTACTCCCTGTCGCCGGACGCCCAGGACTTGGTGATCTGCGGATTGATGGCGGTGAGGAAGTTGGAGACAAACTGCCCGGCTATGTTCTCGATCTGGGCGGCGACTCCTCTGGCCGCGTTGACCGTCACCCCGAAGAAGACATTCACCACCAGATTGACGCCCTGCGTGTTGAACACATAGGCGCTCGTGCCGAAAAAGCTCCATCCGGCGAAACCGGACATCTCCCGCACGAGCGGCCAGTCCACCACGAACCTGCCACGGCTCTCCGCGAAGTGCCGACGGCAATAGACGGAATATGTCGAGCGCACGATGATAGCCACCGCGAGCATCAGGACGGCATAAGTCTCAAGTTTGTCGAACACAGAGACATACAGCAGCATGGCCACCGCCAGTTTCAGCCCCGCCTCCAGGATGCTCACCATGGCGAACGCGGACATCTTCTCGCGGGCGATTATCGTGGCGTTGTACGGCACCGCCAGAAGGTTGAACACCAGCACGCCCAGAGAGCAGTGCAGCACCATGGCGGCAGCCCCCTCCCGGCCCGGAGGGATGGCCATCCTCTCCCGCAGGAACCACAGCCCAAGAGTCTCTGCCAGCAGCACGATGACGGCCGAGAGCAACAGCTGGATCAGCAGGCCGGCGCAGAACACGCGCCTGAGTTTCTCCTCGTCGCCACGGCCAAGCTCGAATGAGATGAATCGGCTGATGGCCGATGAGATGGATGCCGAGATGAAGGTGAACAGCGTGACGGCCCCGCCTACGGCGTTGTAGACGCCATAGTCCTCCACGCCCAGCGCATCGAGCACGACACGCGAGGTAAAGAGGCCGATAAAAATCAGCAGCAGCATGCGGAAATACAGCAGAAGAGTGTTTTTGGCAATTCTCCTGCTGTTCTCCGACAAACCTGCCGCCCCGGGAGCCATCGTCAGCCGAGGACTATTGTGGTCTCGCTCTTAAGATCCTCGTAGAATGCGGCCACGCTCATCTGCATATAAGGAATAAGCCAGATGAAGCCCACACCGCAGGTGAGGATGGACAGGATGAACCATCCTATAAAACTGAGATAGAGATAGAAAAGGTCAAACTTGTGCCCTTTCATCATCTCGCGGCTGCGTGTGCTCGCCTCCCACGGGGAGAGTTCCGGACGCTCGTGGAGGATATACGGCGTCAGCGCATAGGCAAAACTCATCACGATTCCCGGGATGAACAGCAGCAGGCACCAGAGCAGAATCTTGACGGACATGCAGAGATAGCCGAGCATCTTGTGGAGATAGTTGTCCGTGGCGAATGTCCACATGTTGCGGGTCAGATCCGTGTTGCCGGTCTGGTACATCAGCAGCGTGGCGTTGACATATCCGATGCTCGCCGGGGCAAGTACAAACACTCCGAGGATGAAACATACGCCCGACATCGCGAGGACATTGCCCACAGGAGGGACTATCCCGCGCTCGGAGCTGCCTATAAGGTTGCTGCTCGAGCATATCAGGGACACGAGGATAAACACGATTGTCGCTACCACGACCGGAGACCAGTTGCCCTTGAGCCTGGCCAGCGCCGCATTCTTGTAATACTGGTTAGTTTGCATATCAATAAAGTTTAATCTGCTAATATACTAATTTCCGGAAAAGTCCGAACACCGCCGAGCCTGAACCGGACATGGAGGCATAGACCGCCCCATCAGAATAGAACCGCTCCTTCAATGCGGCCACTTCCGGGTGAGCGGCAAATACTGACGGCTCAAAATCATTCGTCAGGGTCCCCCGCCACTCCTCAACCGGACGGGACAGCACCTCGCGGAGCGGCTTCCGCTCACCGGCGCGGCTGAGGTCGAGCCCTGAATAGGCCTCCCTGGTGCTCACTTTCACCCCTGCGGGCACCTCAACCCGGATTTCAAAAGAGGAAAGGTCAAGCTCGCAGGGGGTCAGTTTCTCTCCCCTTCCCTCCCCGAACATGGGGCGGTCATAGATGAAGAACGGGCAGTCCGAGCCGAGCATGGCTGCACGCGAGGCGAGAGCGGCCTCGTCAAGTCCGAGCGAGAACATCTCATTGAGGGCCTTAAGCGTGAACGCGGCATCGGCGGAACCGCTGCCGAGCCCGGCGCCGACAGGGGCGGCCTTGTGCAGGACTATCCTCACCGGAGGCAGGCCGAACTCGCCGGAAAGCAGGCGGCAGGCGCGCCAGGAGAGGTCCGTCTCCGGATCCCAGTCCCCGCCAATGACCTCTACCGACCCTCTGTCCGACTCCTCGATGTCTATTCGGTCCCCCATCCCCCGGAACGGCACGAACAGGGTCTCCAGATCGTGATACCCGTCCGGGCGACGCCTCAGGATGTTGAGTCCCAGGTTGATCTTGACATCAGGATATACTGTCATACACCTCTCGGGCAAGGTCTTCGGGAAGCCGCGACACTATCGGGGCGAGGAAAGCGATCATCTGCAGATGCCGGGCCTCTTCCTCCGGGATGCCGCGCGAGCGCATATAGAACTGTTCCTCAAGATTGAGGAATCCGGATGTGCAGCCGTGCGAGCACTCCACATCGTCGGCATAGATTTCAAGTTGCGGCCTGGACTCCACCCGGGCCGTGTCAGAAAGCAATATGGTGTGGTTCTCCTGGTACGCCTTGGTCTTCTGCGCGCCCTGAGCCACATAGATCAGACCGTCAAACGCGGCCCGGGACTCCCCGCCCGCGATGCCCCTGAAGTTCTGCCTCGACACGCTGCCGCCGCAGTTGTGCCGCACCAGGACATTGACGGACAGTTTCTCATCGGCGCGGCACAGATATACTCCGGCCACATCCACCTCGCAGCCTTCCCCGTCTATATCCACCTCAAGCGACACCTCGGCTGACGTGCCCGGAAGCGAGAGAAGCGTGAGACGGAGCGACTCGCCCGAGGAGAGGCTGATCCGGCCGGGGATCTCATCCCGCCCTATTACAACGACTCTATCCATTGATGCTCTCGTATCCTTCTTTTTCTATCCTGTCCACCAGTTCCTTGCCGGCCGTCTTGACTATCCTTCCGTCCTTCAGGACATGCACGACATCAGGCTCGATGTATTCGAGCAGGCGGTGGTAGTGGGTTATGACAATATATGAGGTCTCCTCCGTCCGCAGGGCGTTGACTCCCTCAGCCACAGTGCGTAGCGCATCCACATCCAGTCCCGAGTCGGTCTCGTCAAGGATGCCGAGCACCGGGGAGAGCATGGCCATCTGGAAGATTTCGTTGCGCTTCTTCTCCCCTCCGGAGAAGCCGACATTGACTTCACGCCTCGCGAACTCAGGCTTCATCTTGACGAAATTCATGTTCTCCTTCAGCAGGGCAAGGAACTCGGCCGGCTTGAGTTCAGGCTGGCCCTGCGCCTTGCGGCGGGCGTTGACTGCGGCCTTCATGAAGTTGGTGATGCTCACTCCGGGTATCTCCACAGGGTACTGGAAACTCAGGAAAACCCCGGCCCAGGAGCGTTCCTCCGGGCTCATGGCGAGCAGGTCCCGCCCCATGAAGAGAACCGAGCCTTCCGTCACCTTGAGGTCGGGACGGCCGGAGAGCACCGCGCCGAGCGTGCTCTTGCCGGCTCCGTTTGGCCCCATCACGGCATGTACTTCTCCGCGGCGGATTGTCAGGTCGATCCCCTTGAGGATCTCCTTGCCTTCCACCCCGGCATGCAGGTTCTTTATTTCAAGAAGTATATTATCAGACATAGTCTTGCAAATTTACAATTATTTTAAGCTTTGTGCTCATAGAGCCTGCGCCAGGACACGAGCGACCAGATGCCGTTGGCAAGGTACAGGCCGCAGACGAACGGCATGAATACATGGCCCACGGAGATGTGCATCACCAGCTGGAAGACATTGACCAGAAGCCACGCGATCCAGCAGTCCCACTTCTTCAGGGCGGAGAGCAGCTGCGCGGCGAGGATAAGCACAGTCACGCAGGCGTCGAGATACGGAATCGGGTCGGAGGAGAGCTTGCCCGGGAACACCACGCTCCCGAGCAGGCTGATGAACCAGCCCCACACTCCGGCAAGGGCCAGGACAGCGAGCACCACGACAACCCGCTGAGTCCAGCTCAGCATCCCGACCTTGAGAGCCTTGTCGTCCTTTGAACTCTGCTCCCCGCTTCTCGGATGCGTCCACCTGTAATGGCCGAGCACATTGATGCCCAGGGATATAGGCTGGAGAAGCAGGTTGGCGTAGAGGTTCTTGTTCCAGAACATCAGGAAGAGCAGGGCGGAGTAGACATATCCCACACAGAAGTTGTATTTGCTGTTGCGCCCGGCGAGAAACACGCAGGTCAGGCCGAAGAGCGAAGTCAGCAAGTCTATCAGCAGCACCGGTCTGTCCGGGCCGATGGTGAAAAGAGCGTAGTCAAGCCATTCCATATCAGCCTATCGCGCCTTCAAGTGAAACGGAAAGGAGTTTCTGCGCCTCGACGGCAAACTCCATCGGCAGGCGGGACAGGACCTCCTTGGCATAGCCTCCCACTATCAGCCCGACGGCATCCTCCGGGCTGATGCCCCTCTGGGTGCAGTAGAACAGCTGGTCGTCACTGATCTTGGAGGTTGTGGCCTCGTGCTCCACGGTGGATGAGGGGTTCTGGTTGCGTATCACCGGGAAGGTGTGCGCTCCGCAGGAGCTGCCGATCAGGAGAGAGTCGCACTGGGAGTAGTTCTTGGAGTTGGATGCTCCCGGGGCGATGTGCACGAGTCCGCGGTAGCTGTTCTCGCTGTTGCCGGCGGAGATGCCCTTGGAGACGATGCGGCTGCGGGTGTTGCGGCCCAGGTGTATCATCTTGGTTCCCGTGTCGGCCTGCTGGAAATGGTTGGTCATCGCCACGCTGTAGAACTCTGACGAGGAGTTGTCTCCCTTGAGGATGGTGCTCGGGTATTTCCAGGTCACGGCTGAACCCGTCTCGACCTGCGTCCAGCTGAGGTGCGACCCGCTGCCGCGGCATATCCCCCTCTTGGTGACCAGGTTGAGTATGCCGCCGCGGCCCTGGGCGTCTCCCGGATACCAGTTCTGCACGGTGCTGTATTTGACGTCGGCGTCTTTCTCCACGATGATCTCCACCACTGCGGCATGCAGCTGGTGTTCGTCGCGCATCGGGGCGGTGCAGCCTTCCATGTAGCTCAGCTGCGAACCCTCGTCCGCCACGATGAGCGTCCTCTCGAACTGCCCGGTCCCGAGGGCGTTGATGCGGAAATAACTGGAGAGCTCCATCGGGCACTTGACCCCTTTGGGGATATAGCAGAACGATCCGTCGGAGAACACGGCCGAGTTGAGCGCGGCGTAGAAATTGTCCCCCGGAGGGACCACCGTGGCGAGGTACTTGCGCACCAGCTCAGGGTATTCCTTGACCGCCTCGGAGAAAGAGCAGAAGATTATACCCTTGTCCGCCAAGGTCTTGCGGAATGTCGTCTTGACGCTTACGGAGTCGAACACCGCATCCACCGCCACCTCACCGCGAGGCTTCACTCCCGCGAGAGCCTCCCGCTCGTGAAGAGGTATGCCGAGCTTGTCGAAGGTCTCCATAAGGGCCGGATCTATCTCTGTCGGACGGTCTTCGTCCCTTTTGGGCGCGGCCCAATATATTATGTCCTGGAAGTCTATCTCGGGGAGTCTGAGATGTCCCCACTGCGGGGGCGTCATCCCGAGCCAGCGGCGGTAGGCGTCGAGCCTGAAGTCCAGCAGCCACTGCGGCTCCTCTTTTTTGGAAGAGATGAGGCGGATGATGTCCTCGTTGAGACCTTTAGGCACATATTCCTGCTCGACTTCGGTCACGAAGCCGCCCTCATACTCCTTCTGCGTGAAATCTTTTAGAATATCATCCATATATAAACGGCAAATTTACGCATTTTTGAGAAGCCACCAAAAAGCAAAAATAGTTTTATCCCTCCCCTTGCACAGTCGAAATAATCTTCTATCTTTGCGGATAACTACACAACGGAAGATTCCTCGCCTCGTCCATGGAATTTGATAGGGGGGGGGGGAGAGAGGATACCCGCTTCTGTAACAATAACTTGCCTTCCGGGTATAAGGCAGTAACTAACAAACATTTATGAAAAAAATTCTATGTTATCTGGCTGTCGGCGCTGTCGCGCTCGGCACCATTTCTTGTGTGAAGGACCAGGAGTCCGCTTCGGTGACTGCAGTGAGGCAGGCCAAGGCAGCTCAGCTGTTGAGCGTCGCCGACCTCAACAAGGCCCAGGCGGAGGCGGCCAATATCACGGCCAACGCCGAAGCCGCCCTCATGGCCGCCCAAGCCGAGTACCAGAAAGCTCAAGCCGAGTACCAGAAAGCCCTTGCCGAGTACCAGAAAGCCCTTGCCGACAAGACAGGAGCCGAGGCGGATGCCATCCGCGAGAAGATGAAGCAGGACCAGGAGAGGTTCCAGATGGAGAAGCAGAAGATTCTCATCGAAATCGAGCGCATCCGCGCAGAAGCCGATGCCCAGATTGCCGCCTACAGGCTGAGCATCAAGAAGCTTGAGCAGGAGATTGCCGACCTGGCCGACGAGCGTGTCAAGAAGCTCTTCGCCGAGTACAGCTCCCTCGTGTCCGACCTCTCGGCGGAGAGGACCCGCCTTCTGGGCGAGCAGACCCTCAAGATCAAAGCAGAGAGCGACCTCGTGTCGCTTCAGGCCGCGGCCTCTGAGACCGAGACCGAGTACAACAACCGGATAGCCGGACGGAAGGCCTACATCGAGATGCTCAAAGCCCATATGGAGCACCAGCCTGACCGCGCGACCCTTGAGCCGCTCCTCCGCGCCAAGGCAGAAGAGTACGAGGAGCAAGCCTACAAGTTTGACCAGAACGAGGCCAAGGCCTATGAGCAGAGCGAGGACAATCTGATGATGAAGTATGAAGACTCGAATGCGATCAGTCCTTATATCTACTCGTGGTACGGGATGAATGTTTACATCCCTCTCGTCAGCTCCCTCTACGACCTGAATGTGGTAGCCAGGATGAACGTCGATGACGGGTCTGAACCGACATATATCAGGGGATATTCCAACCTGTTCAGTTTCCAGGTTCCCGCGACCAACAGCGCACTGATAGAAAAGGCCAAGTTCGAACTCGAGAAAGAGATTCGCTACGACAAGGAGTGGGTAGGCAAGGAAGGCGACGACAGGACATACGAAAACACCCTCCACGCTTGGCTGAAGTTCTGCGAAGAGACGCTTGAAAAACGCGAGAAAGAACTCGCCGAGAAAGCTGACGCTCTCGAAAAGGCCAAGAAAGCCAAGGCTGACGCCAAGCAGGCGCACATTGATGCGGTGGCAGCCCACGATAAGGCACACGCCGCTCTGGAAGCAGCCCAAGAGGCTTACGATAAGGCAGTAAAGGCAGAGGCGGAGGCTCAGGCCGCCTATGATGCGGAAAGCGACCCGGCCAAGAAAGCAGAACTTCAGAAAGCCCTTGACGCAGCCAAGAAAGCTGCGGCAGATGCGGCGACCGCACTCGGCAAGGCCCGCGATGCGAACGATGCCGCACAGAAAGCGGAGGACGACGCCCTGACGAAGAGCCAAGAGGTGTACAACGCTTACTCTGATGCCGTCACTGAGTACGAAGACGCTCAGGAAAGGAAGATTACCGCCGAGAAACTGGTTATAGCGTATCGGGATGAAATCGCATTCTACAACAAGAGAATCGCGAAAAACGAGGCACTCTACAACAACTTCGACAACGCGGTCGCAGAGGCCCTCGCCGAGCAGCAGGCATTCGTGAAGGAGATGCTCGAACTCGTCGACATCCGCGACAAGGCGGTAGCGGCATATTATGAAGCTTCCAAGGCCCTTGGAATACTGCGCGAGGAGGTCAAAGCTCTCCAGGAGCTCTACAACGCAGCCACCTACGAGAGCTACGCCGAATCCATCACCGCCGCAGAGGCTGATATAGCAAGATTCACGCAGTATATAGAGGATGCCAAGAACGCGGCAAGCAGCAAGGAAGAGAGCATCAAGCTCATCGAGAAGAGGATTGCCGACATCGAGGCCCGCATCAAGGTACTTGAAACCCTGGTGGACAACGCCAAGAAAGAGCTTGACGCAGCACTCGCAGCATAGTGGTCTTTAATATTGATATTATGTTCAAGAGACTTACAGCAATATTCTGTATCCTCTCATTGAGTCTGGCGGTCGCCGCGGCGCAGGAACACCATTGCCGCCAGGCGGATTTCGGCCCTGTCAAGGGCGACATCCTTGTCGGCACCACCGTGGGCTACGACAGTTTCGTGGGCAAGGACGCCGTGACGAACACGGCCGCCTCACGCTACGAGCTCGGTGCGGCCTCCGCAAGCTGGCTTGACAGCAGACTCAGTGTGGGATTGGAGGGAAGCTGGTTCTTTACCGACAGCTGGGCTCTGCGCTTCGGCGGCGGGATAGGCTACAGCTACAATCCGGGATACGCGGAGAGACCGGGGACTTTCGACGGGAGTTCCACCGCCGGCGACGGGTCAATCCCGGCTTATCGCGCAGTCGGGGAGGCCTCAACGCTCAAATACAGTGTGATTCTCGGCGCGGACAGGCACTTCAAGCACCCGTCCCTGAAAAACCTGAGATTCCACGCCGGTCTCCATGGCGGATTCGCCCACGGACTCAACCAGATTCTCTACGACGAGGCCGAATCTCTCGGCAAATCCCTCGGAGAGCGCTACACGCTCAGGGCGATGCTCAACGCAGGCGCCGACTACTATTTCCTCCCGGGAATGTTCCTCGGCATCGAGTTCAATCCGTTCCAGTATGCCTACAGCGTGACGACAATCCGCCCGCAGGCAGGGCTTGCGGCCTACAGCGCCGACTGCCATGACTTCTGCGGATTCGCCTCGCCTACCATCAAGATCGGATTCAAGTTCTGAGCTTTTCGGCTCAGAGCACCTTCCTGCTGAAAAAGAAGAGGCCGGCCAAAGGGTCGGTCTCTTCTTGGTTATGTGGTGTCCTCTATGGCGCTGACGGCTTGTCCTTGACCGGACGCACATTGCGCCCGGCCTCTCTGGCTCCGCCTATGCTTGGACTCTGCCAAGAGGAGAAGTAGAACGGCGAACCCGTATCCGGGTCTTTGGTCTGGAGCACAAAGGCCGCGTAGTCGATATACTCCCTCCTCGTCACACCTTCGGCGGCCGTGCAGAGAGTGGCGGTCCACAGGAACGCGTCCTCCGGGTACTCAATCGTCGAGAAGCTTTTGAACCCGCCATGCGGGATGAAGATGCAGCGGTTCTTGTATTCATTCTTACCCAAGAAAATCACGCCCTTCACGCCATTGTACTCATAGTCGTCAAGCGCTGATGTCTTGTCGAAGAGATCCTTGATATCACTCTTGAGCGGCATTCTCCATCCGTCGCCCCACTCCTTCCTGGCGACATCGTCCGCGTCCTCAAGCACCACGAGATTATCCGGCGTACCTATGCCCAGATGTGTATGGGTTGCATCTGTCAGGTATTTGTTGACATAAGTGGCGGCATTATAAGTAGTGAAATACTTGTAGCTAGGCTTCGTGTAGGTGTTCTCTCCCGTCTGCTCCTCCGTCTCGCCCCACGCGTAGTAGCCGCCCGGCTCTTCGGCCTTGGTCGCCCCCACATTCCAGCTTGCCCAGAGGACCGCAGTGCCGAGATCCACAGCCTGGTCTGTGCTGATGGTCACATCCGGCATCTGGAGTTCTTTGCGCGCACCATAGTATTCGATGCCGTTCTCCATATAGATTGACGGATAACAATAGTACTTGGTGCCCGGGCGCAGCCTCGCAGAGATGGAGCCGACACCCTCGAACGGTCCTCCCTTGCCGCCGCCTTTTCCACCGCCCTTGCCGCCGCCGACATAGTCCCTGCTGACGATGTTACCGCTCTCGTCCTCAATCGTTATGTTGCTGTACTGGCTGGCGAGGTAGGTCTGTCCATATTCGCAGCTGTTGGTATGCGGGCTGAACCTGGCGGAGAGGGACACCTCTATGGCGTTGGTCATGTCATACCATCCGCTGTCGTCGAACCAGCACGGGTACTGGGTGTCTTTCGTGAGCCCGCTGATTGCCGGGACGGCGTAGTAACTGCCCCTGGCCGGCTTGTTCTTGATGGTCTTGGTGACGCTGTAGATGTTGTGCTTGTTGGTCTGGACTTCAAATATCCACGAGTCCGTGCCCGAGCTGATCGCCTCCTCGTCCATCATCAGGCCTATCGCCACCTTGAGCGGATTGGAGGCGTCCCAGACGGTGATGTCTTTCAGTTTGACCTGGAGCTTTTTGCACCTTTGTCCCGGCTGGATGGTGGCGTTGCCGTCCACCCAGATGCTTGACGCGAATGATGTGTTCCAGCTCTTGGCGGTGAGGATGAATGCTGTCGGGTATTCTCCGGTCTCCAGGGCCGGGGCGGCGAGTTCCAGATTAAGGATCGAATTGACCGGAGTCAGTGTCCCTTCGAGATCCTCCGCCTTTACCGGAGGAGTCGTGACCTCTCTGGAGAGGACGCTGACGACGTGGGCCGTGGTGCCGTTCCCGGTCTGCTCCGCGTAGGCAAGGCTGCCGTATATCGACTCCCGGAGATTGTTCAGCGTCACATTGTCGAAGGACTGCCCGGACACGTGCAGGATGCGCACCTTCTCCGTGTTGCCGCTCAGATCAGGAACGCCCTTGCCGACAGCGTTGAATGTGCCTATGCCCGCGGCGGCGGTGCTTTCGAGTTCATAGATATACGCCGCGTCGCCTTTGATCACGGCGATGCGGTCTCCTGCGTTCCAGCTGACCTTGACGCCGGTAGCGCTGAAATCGAGCGTGGTCTTTGAGTTGTCCTGCTGCGCGAGCCCGAAGCACAGTGTCCGGATTTCTCCGTTGACGATCCTGTCTGACGGGCTGTCAATCTGCTTGGAGCATGCTATCAGGGCGACTGCGGCCATCGTGAGCGCCGCGAGTCTTGGCAGAATGGTTTGCTTCATAAGAGTACGGGTTTAAAAAAGATCGTCCCCTCCGGACGGATATCCGCCCGGATCCATGCCGGGCACAGTGTACAACGAGGCAGCAATCAGGACTGCGCTTTCGGGATGAATCTCCAGCACATGGATTGCCGGGGACTCATAGTTTGTCTCATGTGTCATAAAAGAAGTATTAACGGGTGCAAGATAGGAATTCTCCACAGATGGGAGATATGGCTAAAGAGGCAATTTGGGGCTTTTTAGCCATATTTGCAGGCGTCAAGGCCTTGTTTTTCTGCTCACGGCGAGGAGTCCGGCCATGGTGAGCAGGGCATTTATCAGCAGCAGTTCGAACCCGATGCGGTATCCCCCGAACCACGCCTCGCTGTGAGTGGAGAGCAGCAGGCATATAAGGGGAGAAGCCACGCAGATCGCCGGCACCAGGCGGTCCCGGACCTTGCGGCGCACGAGCAGGCCGAAGGCGAACAAGCCGAGCAGCGGGCCGTAGGTGTAGCTCGCCACGGTGTAGACGGCGTTGATCACGCTGCCGTTGCCGATCAGCCTGAACGATATTATCACCAGGCCCATCACCACGGCGCCCGTGACATGAACCCTGCTCCGCACCTTCTTCAGCCTCTCCTCCCCGTATTTCCTGTCGGCGCGCAGGATGTCCACGGTGAACGAGGTGGTCAGCGCCGTGAGGGCGGAGCCTGCGCTGCTGAACGCTGCCGATACGAGTCCCAGCACGAAGAGCAGTCCCGTCGCGGCGGGCATATAACTCAGCCCGGTGAGAGGGTCCGCCCCGCAGGCTATGGCCGGGAAGAGATCGTCCGGCTTGGCGACGGCGACCCCGCGCTCCGCCGCGAACCGGTAGAGCAGCACCCCGAGACTCAGGAAAAGCAGATTCACCGGGATGAACGCGGCGCCGTATGAGAGGACATTGCGCCGGCTCTCGGAGAGGTTGCGGCAGGAGAGGTTCTTCTGCATCATGTCCTGGTCCAGTCCTGTCATCGCCACGGTGGTGAACATGCCGGCGAGGAACTGTTTCCAGAAATATCTAGTGTCCTTGAAGTCATCGAAGAACCACACCCTGCTCATCCCGCTGTCCGTCACGGCGTAGCACAGTCCCTTGAAATCAAGCCCGAGCCCCCTCCCGACGTAGAATATGCACAACACCACGGCGGCAATCAGGCAGAGCGTCTGAAGCATGTCGGTCCACACCAGGGAGCGGACCCCGCCCCTGAAGGTGTAGAGCCACACCACTATCATGGTCACGATGACATTGAGGGTGAACGGTATCCCGAGCGGGCCGAACACTATCAGCTGGAGCACGGAAGCCGTCAGATACATCCTCACCCCGCAGCCCAGCACCTTGGAGAGGAGGAAAAACGCCGCCCCGCAGCGATAGCTGCACGCCCCGAAGCGCTGCTCCAGATAGCCGTAGAGGCTGTTGGTGTCAATCCGGTAGAATAGTGGCAGCAGCACATACGCGATGACGAAATACCCGGCCGTGAACCCGAGCACCATCTGCATATAGGAGAACTGTGAGGTCTCGACCATGCCGGGGACGGAGATAAAAGTCACGCCGGAGATGGATGTCCCCACCATGGCTATGGCGACCACCGGCCACGGGGACTGTCTGCCGCCACGGAAGAAGTCCGCGTTGCGGGAACCCTTGCGGGAACTGATGAAACTGATGGCCGTGATGACCAGAAAATATATGGCGATGGCACCAAGGGCAGTCAATGGCATGTCTATTTGATGTCGAAATTCAAAATAAGTTGCCGCTTACTAAAAACAGGGCAAAAACAGGCAAATATCCTGTGATATGCCACACAAAGGAGAAAGTGCCCGGGGCCGGGATCGAACCGGCACATCTTTAAGGGATAATGGATTTTGAGTCCATCGCGTCTACCAATTCCGCCACTCGGGCAAGCAGATTTGCAAAGGTATCCAAAAATCGCGATTTATCAAATATTTGCATTATCTTCGTTCTCGACAAAGATTTGACTTATATGAACAACAACATATTCGTGGTTTATGACCGCAATGTCGCCGACTTCGCGCACAAGATAGCAGAAGGGCGGCCGGCGCTGCCGATCATAGCGGACGAGGAGCATAAGACGATGGACAGCGTGCTCGACATCTGCCGCTGGCTGCTCGCGGAAGGGGCCGACCGCAACGCCATCATCTATGCCGTCGGGGGCGGGGTCACCACAGACCTGGCGGGCTTCGCCGCGAGCATCTACAAGCGCGGAGTCAAGTATGTTAACTACCCCACCACCCTGCTCTGCCAGGTAGACGCCGGGATAGGCGGCAAGACTGGCGTGAACCTCGACTCATACAAAAACATGGTAGGGCTCATCCGCTTCCCGGCGGACACGAGGATATACCCGGAAACCCTCCGGACACTGCCCTTGCGTGAACTCCGCTCAGGAGCGGCAGAACTCCTGAAGACATTCATCATCGAGGACAAGGGCAACTACGAGAAGGCCGTGGCCGCCCTCTCCGGAGAAGTGGACTTCAACGCCCTCGCCCCGCTGGTCAAGGCCGCAGCAGACATTAAGCGCAAGATCGTGGCCAAAGACCCCTTCGAGGAAGGGCCGCGCCGCCTGCTCAATCTCGGCCACACATACGCCCACGCCATCGAATGGCATCAGCACACGCACGCGGCCGCCGACCCGATGACCCACGGGGAAGCCGTCGCCGCGGGTATGATACAGGCCGCCCGTCTCTCGGAAAAGCTCGGAATAGCGCAGGACGGGCTGAGCGAGAAGCTGAAATCAGACCTCCTCGCCTGCGGACTCCCTGTGGAGCTCCCCTGCCCCGAGGAGGAACTGGAGCAGGCGATGCGCAAAGACAAGAAAGCCGAGAACGGCATAATCCACTTTGTCCTGATCAAGAAAATCGGCAAAGTCATAATCAAAGACATACATGATCTGCACTAGCATACAGAACAAGACATACGGGCAAATACTCGAAATCCTCTCCGACCCGCTGGTCGAGATGGCGGAAATCAGGCTCGACCGCTGCGAACTCACAAAGGAACAGATTGAAGACCTGTTCGGCAACTCGGACACCCCGCTCATCGCGACCTGCCGCATAGAGGAAGTCGGAGAAGCGGCAGCCGAGAAACTCCTGAAGATGGCAATCGAGGCCGGGGCGCGCTTCGCCGACCTTGAAATCGAAGCCCCGTCATCGATGAGCAAGGAGTTCCAGAAACTCTGCCGCCGCCACGGGACGGAAATCATCCGCTCCTATCACAACTTCACGGAAACGCCCGACGACGAGATGCTCCAGAAGGCGCTGGCCCGCTGTTTCCGATACGGGGCGGACATCGCCAAACTTGCCCTGCGGTGCAACTCCAGGCAGGACGCGGCCCGCATAGAAGCGCTATACTCCATTGTCCTCGAAGACATTCCGTCCCTCGAAGGGCGGCTAATAGCCTTCGGCATGGGCGAAGAGGGCAAGGCCAGCAGAATCGAGTGCCTCAAACGCGGAGCGCCGTTCAGCTACGCCTCCCTGAGCGAAGACGAAGCTACGGCTCCCGGGCAATGGACCACGGCCCAGATGCGTCAGGCCGTGTACGGAGACTTCGCCGGCTACCATGCGCGCGACCTCAAAATGCCGGCATCGAAGAGCTTTGCCCAGAGGGCCATCCTGGCAGCAGCGCTCGCCTCAGGGACATCCCGCCTGAGCGGATACAGCCCATGCGGGGACACCGACGCGGCAATCGAAGCCGCAAGGCAGCTTGGCGCGACCGTCAGGAAGGACGGCGACATGCTGGAAATCAGGGGCACGGCGGCCACCTGCGGAAGCCTGGAGGCGGACAAGATAGACACGGGAGAATCAGGGCTGCTCACCAGGCTGCTCATCCCGGTGATGGCAGCCGCCGGCAAGGGAAAGTTCGAGGTGGACGGACGCGGGACGCTTCTGCGCAGACCGCTCAACGGTGCGGCGAGCATAATGGCCGCATACGGCGTGCTGCTCTCAAACATCGGCAACAAGGACGAGCGTGAACTCTATGTCCCCCTTGAAGTGAGGGGGAAACTTGTTCCGGGTGCAGCGGAAGTCCCGGGAAGCAGCGGCTCTCAGCTGGTCTCCGGCCTGCTGATGGCCCTGCCGCTATGCCCATCCGACTCAGAACTCTATGTCAATGAACCCAAGAGCATCCCGTACATGTACATCACCCTCGATGTCCTGCGCCATTTCGGTGTCAAGACCCGAAGCGAGATGGAGGGCGACGCCGAGATGCTTGAGGCCGAAGACTGGTCATCCTGCTCCGGCATCAGGTTCAAGATAAAGGGTGGCCAACGCTACAACGCCTCGGACTTCGCCATAGAGGGGGACTGGAGCGCGGCAGCCAACTTTCTGGTGGCCGGCGCGCTGTACGGCTCCGCGGAAGTGTCGGGGCTCGACACCAGAAGCCTCCAGGCAGACCTTGCCATAGTCGACATCCTCGTTGACGCCGGAGCCGTGGTGTCACAGCTCGAAGATGACAGCATCTGCGTCCGCAAAGCCCCGCTCGAAGCCTTCGAGAAGGACCTCAACAACGCCCCGGACCTGTTCCCCATCGTGGCCGTACTGGCCTCGTTCTGCGCCGGAGAGAGCCGCATAAGCGGTGTCGGAAGACTGTCCTCAAAAGAGTCTGACAGGGCGGCTGCGATACTGGAGATGTTGGGCAAACTGGGCGTAGAGGCCCGGGAGGAAGGTGACGATATGTTCATCTGCGGCGAATCCCTGTCATCACGGCTCCTGAGCGGGAGGCTTCTGAGAGGAGGAGAATACAGTTCTCACCACGACCACAGGATGGCGATGGCTCTGAAGGTGGCTTCTATAGCGGCGGAGAGCCCGGTCATCATAGACGATGAGGCCTGTACGGAAAAATCCTTCCCGGATTTCCTTGAAGAATTCCGGAAAGGATGTAATCGTTAAAAAAGGGAAGCCGGACGGCTTCCCTTTCTATTATTATTCAGCCTGTGGCTGCTCTTCCTGCTTGGCCTCGGCCTGAGGAGCCGGCTCCTCAGCGGCAACATCCGCCTTCTTGGCGCGGCTGCGGCGAGTTGTCTTCTTGGCGGCGGTCTTCTCGGCAGAAGCGAGAGCGGCCTCGTTGAAGTCAACAAGCTCGATGATAGCCATCTCGGCAGCATCACCCTGACGGAAGCCTACGTGAAGCACGCGGGTGTATCCGCCCGGACGGTCAGCGACCTTCGGTGCGACATTGCGGAAAAGCTCGGTAACGGCCTCCTTGGACTTGAGGTAGCTGAACACGACACGACGGTTGTGAGTCGTATCGTCCTTGGACTTGGTTATAAGCGGCTCGACATAGCTCTTGAGAGCTTTCGCCTTGGCGACAGTAGTCGTGATCCTCTTGTGGAGGATGAGAGAAGTCGCCATGTTGGAAAGGAGAGCCTTACGGTGACCGCTCTTGCGTCCAAGATGATTTATAGCTTTATTGTGTCTCATCTTTCGATATTCTTTTTCTTTGGTTCGATATTATACTTTGTGACATCCATTCCGAAAGACAGCTTCATCTTCTCCACCAGGAGATCGATCTCGTTGAGGGACTTGCGCCCGAAATTACGGAACTTCATCAACTCCGGACGAGAGTAGGACACGAGGTCGGCGAAAGTGTCGATATCAGCCGCCTTGAGGCAGTTGAAAGCACGAACCGACAGACCTACGTCGGAGAGTTTGGTGAGCAGCAGATGCCTCATGCGGAGTGACTCCTCGTCAAGCTCCTTGGTATCAGGCTCCACGGTGTTCTCCAGAGACATCTTCTTGTCGTCGGTGAACAGGCGGAAATGATAGATGAGGATGTTGGCCGCCTCATGAAGTGCGGAATTAGGGGAGATAGAACCGTCGGTGACGATCTCGAGATTGAGCTTCTCGTAGTCTGTCTTCTGCTCCACACGATAGTTCTCCACGCTCCAGTTGACCTTGCGGATCGGGGTGTAGATGGCATCGACCGGAATGGTTCCGATCGGCGTGTTCTCGTCCCTGAGCTCCTCGGCCGGCACGAATCCCCTTCCCTTGGTGACGGTGATGGCGATTTCGAGCTTGACAGAAGGCTCAAGCGAGCAGATGTGCAGTTCCGGATTCAACACCATAAAGGAGGACAATCCCTTTGAGATATCTTCTGCCGTGAACTCCTGCTTGCCGCTGATCACGATGTTTGCTGTCTCAGAGTCAACAGACTCGACCATGCGGCGGAAACGCACCTGCTTGAGGTTGAGGATGATATCCTGCATGCCCTCGATGACGCCCGGGATGGTCGCGAACTCCTGGTCAACACCGGAGATCTTGATCTGACTTACAGCAAAACCTTCCAAAGAGGCGAGCAAGATGCGACGAAGAGCATTGCCGATCGTCTGACCGTATCCCGGCTCAAGAGGACGGAATTCGAAACGGCCGACGGTGTCGGTGCTTTCGAGCATGATGACCTTGTCAGGTTTCTGAAATGCTAAGATTGCCATATTATTCTGGTGTTAAATGTTACTTGGAGTAGAGGTCGACGATAAGCTGCTCGTTGATGCTCTCCGGAATTTGCTCCCTGGTAGGAACGTTCATGAACTTTCCGCACAGTGTCTTGGTGTCAAAATCGAGCCAAGAATACCTGGTTACGGAAGCCACGCTGTTCTGGATGACTTCAAGACTCTTTGACCTCTCTCGCACAGCAACAACATCACCAGGCTTCACCTGAGTTGAAGGGATGCTGGAAACGACACCGTTAAGAGTGATGTGATGATGGGACACGAGCTGACGGGCAGCTGCGCGTGATGGTGCGATGCCGAGACGATAAACCACGTTGTCGAGACGGGACTCCAAGAGGAAGAGGAGGTTCTCACCCTTCTGGCCGGCCATGCGGGAAGCCTTGTCGTAGGTGTTGTGGAACTGACGCTCCAGAACGCCGTACATGTACTTGACCTTCTGCTTCTCCTTGAGCTGCATGGAGTAGTCCTTCTGCTTCTTGCGCTTGGCGGCGAGACCATGCTGTCCCGGAGGGTAGTTTCTCTTCTCAAAATATTTGTCTGAGCCATAGATAGGCTCGCCGAATTTACGGGCGATCTTGGTGCTTGGACCTGTATATCTTGCCATAATAGTCTTACTTTAAAAATTAAACTTTACGACGGCCTTTCGGTCTGCATCCATTGTGCGGCATCGGGGTGACATCGATGATCTCTGAAACGACGATACCCGCATTGTTGATGGTACGGATTGCGGACTCACGACCGGCTCCCGGACCTTTGACATAGCACTTGACCCTGCGCAGGCCAGCATCAAAAGCTGTCTTGGCAGCATCCTCGGCTGCCATCTGGGCTGCGTACGGAGTGTTCTTCTTGGAGCCTCTGAAGCCGCACTTACCGGCTGAGCCCCAGCTGATCACCTGCCCCTGAGCGTTGGTGAGGGAGACGATCACGTTGTTGAAGGTTGATGAAATATGGGCCTCGCCATAAGCTTCAACCTTGACAACTCTCTTGGATGTTGTAGTTTTCTTTGCCATAATTCATCAATTATTACTTCGTAGCCTTCTTCTTGTTGGCAACGGTCTTCTTGCGACCCTTGCGTGTACGGGCGTTGTTCTTGGTGCTCTGGCCGCGAACCGGAAGTCCGAGACGATGACGGATTCCACGGTAGCAACCGATATCCATGAGACGCTTGATGTCCAGCTGGACGGAAGAACGGAGCTCGCCTTCAATCTTGTATTCTGCATTGATCTCAGCACGGATCTTGGCGATCTGCTCGTCGTTCCAGTCTCCGACTTTGATTGCAGGATCGATGCCGCACTTCTCGAGAATCCTCTTGGCTGAAGGGCGGCCGATTCCGAAGATATAGGTCAGACCTATCTCTCCGTGTTTGTTGTTTGGTAAATCAACACCGGCTATTCTTGCCATAATTATACTTTACTTAATTTGATTACTGAATATTATCCCTGGCGCATCTTGAACTTAGGGTTCTTCTTGCAAATCACGTAAAGACGGCCTTTGCGTCTCACGATCTTGCAGTCGTCGCTGCGCTTCTTGATGGATGTCTTGACTTTCATATCTGTGATGTTTTATTTATATCTGAAAGATATTCTGCCTTTGGTCAAATCATAAGGCGATATTTCTACTCTAACCTTGTCGCCAAGAAGAATATGGATGAAGTTCATTCGCATCTTGCCCGAAATGTTGCAGAGCAGGACGTGACCATTCTCAAGCTCGACCTTGAACATCGCGTTCGGAAGGGTCTCGATGACCTTCCCATCTTGTTCTATTGCTACCTGTTTTGACATAAAAATATTTGGCTCTTAAAATTTAATCCCGCCATCTTTCTCAATAAAATCGAAGGTTGAAAGCTGCTCGGCACGGCCTTTACGGACAACAACCGTAAGCTCGTAATGCGCCGCATTCTTGTGGTCGGAGGTCTTGACTGACCAGCCGTTGCGGGCGAGGTAAACGCCTCTTCCGCCGGCATTGATCATCGGCTCGATGCAGATGACCATGCCATCGACAAGGTGGGTGCCGTGTCCGCGTCTGCCATAGTTTGGCACACCCGGCTCTTCGTGCATCTCCTTCCCGATGCCGTGTCCTTCAAGTTCACGCACCACAGAGAATCCGAACGATTCAGCATACGATTGTACCGCGTATCCGATATCTCCGATCCGCGCACCGGCTACAGCCGCTTCTATGCCCTTGTAGAGCGAGGCCTTCGTCACGTCAAGGAGCTTGCGGGTCTCAGCGTCCACCTCCCCTACCGGGAAGGTGTAAGCTGAATCGCCGTTATAGCCCTTATAGAGCGTGCCGATGTCCGCCGACACGATGTCTCCCTCCTTGAGGACATAGTCGGACGGGAAACCGTGGACTACGACATCGTTGACTGAGGCACAGATGGCTGCAGGGAAGCCCTCGAATCCAAGGAAGCTCGGAATTGCGCCGTTGTCGCGAATGAAAGTCTCGGCCACCCTATTCAACTCTGCAGTTGTCACACCTGGGGCTACCGCCTTACCGACTTCCGCCAACGTCTTGGAAACGAGTATGGCATTCTCACGCAAAAGCTCAATTTCTTCTTCTGTCTTAGGCTTGATCACAACCTTTCACTTTTTATTCAAAGAACTACATACCTGAGCGCCCGCTCAGACGGCCGGTCTTCATCAGACCGTCGTAGTGGCGCATCAGCAAATAACTTTCCACCTGCTGAAGAGTATCGAGGACAACGCCCACAAGAATCAGCAGCGAAGTACCGCCGTAGAAGCTTGCGAAAGAGTTGTTGATACCGAAGATCATCGCAATGGCTGGAAGAATGGATATGATACCGAGGAAGAATGAACCCGGAAGAGTGACCCTTGACATGATTGAGTCGAGGTACTCCACCGTCTTCTTGCCAGGCTTCACACCCGGGATGAATCCTCCGTCCCTCTTCATGCTCTCCGCCATCATGGTAGGGTTTACCGTGACAGCCGTGTAGAAGAACGTGAAGACAACGATGAGGATGAAGAATATGAAGTTGTACCAGAACCCGGTGTAGTCACCGAGAGTGGCAGCAAGTCCACGGGTAGCATCCCAGCGGGAGAAGATGAGAGGGAACAGCATCAGGGCCTGTGCGAAGATGATAGGCATGACACCGGCAGCATTGATCTTGAGCGGGATGTACTGACGTACTCCGCCGTACTGACGGTTGCCGACCACCCTCTTGGCATACTGCACCGGCACACGGCGGACAGCCTGTACAAGCGCAATGGCGGCGATGATGACGAAGAACCAGATGAGCAGTTCCACGATGAGCAGAAGCAGACCGCCGTTGTTGACGGAGAGCTTGTCGCTGAATTCGGCGAGAATGGCGTAAGGCAGACGGGCCACGATACCGATCATGATGATCAGGGAAATACCGTTGCCGATGCCTCTGTCGGTGATACGCTCACCGAGCCACATCACGAACATTGATCCGGCCATAAGGATGATGGTCGAAACGATGTTGAACATGAAATTGCTCCACCCGAGCTGGTTGACGGCCACGAACGCCGCAGCCGGAATCTGGCTGTGCACGGCGGCCATGTATGCCGGGCCCTGGATGCAGATGATCACGATGGTCAGCCACCTTGTCATCTGATTCATCTTCTTGCGGCCGCTTTCGCCCTCCATCTGGAGCTTCCTGAAGTAAGGGACAAAAACGCCGAGCAACTGGATCACGATGGACGCCGAAATGTACGGCATCACACCGAGCGCGAAGATAGAGGCGTTGCCGAAGGCTCCGCCGGAGAACATATTCAACAGACCGACAAGTCCGTCCTGGGTCTTGCTCTGAAGACCCGCAAGCAGAGACGCGTCAATGCCCGGAAGCACCACAAAACATCCCAACCTGTAGACCAGAATCAGGATGAATGTGTAGACGAGTCTCTTGCGGAGCTCCTCGATCTTGAATATATTCTTTATGGTCTCGACGAACTTCATAAACCTATTCGTTTACGACAGCCTTTCCGCCGGCTGCTTCGATTTTCGCGACAGCAGATTTTGAGAAGGCGTCAGCCTTGACCGTGATTGCGGTCTTGAGCTCGCCGTTGCCGAGAACCTTGACGAGATCAGCCCTTCCGGCATATCCGGCAGCCTTGATCTCCTCTACACCGAACTCCTTAAGTCCGGACTGAGCTATAGCTTCAAGAGCGCTGAGGCTTACAGCCTGATACTCAACCCTTGTAGGGTTCTTGAAGCCGAACTTCGGCAGACGCCTCTGGATAGGCATCTGACCGCCTTCAAATCCGATCTTGTGTTCGTAGCCGGCACGTGCCTGAGCACCCTTGGTACCACGGGTGGAAGTACCACCCTTGCCAGAACCCTGACCGCGTCCTAATCTTTTGCTTGTGTGGGTCGCCCCAGCAGCAGGTTTCAAATTGTTAAGTTTCATCTTCAGGGTCCTCCTTAGTCAATCACTTCAACTTTGCAGAGGTGAGCGATCTTGGCCACCTGACCGGCGGTCACAGGGGTCTTCTCAACCTCTACAGTCTGATGCATACGGCGGATACCGAGGCAGCGAAGGTTATCCTTCTGGCGCTGGGTCTCTCCGTTGCTGCTTATAATCTGGGTAATCTTGAATCTTGCCATAATCGTGTCTCCTTTAACCGTTGAAAACCTTGGACATAGGCACGCCGCGAAGACCTGCTACAGTGTATGCGTCCCTCATCTGGGTCAGAGCGGTCACCGTAGCCTTCACGAGGTTGTGAGGGTTTGATGAGCCCCTTGACTTGGCGAGGACGTTCTGCACACCGGCAGACTCGAACACTGCACGCATCGCACCGCCGGCCTTGACACCGGTACCTGGAGCGGCAGGCTTCATGAATACGCGGGATCCGCCGAACTTGGCCTCCTGCTCGTGAGGGATGGTGGTGTTGATCACCGGAATCTTGACAAGATTCTTCTTTGCGTCCTCGACGCCCTTGGCGATGGCGGCGGTAACCTCGTTCGCTTTGCCGAGACCATAACCTACCACACCTTTCTCATCTCCCACAACGACAATTGCCGCGAAGCGGAAGTGACGTCCACCCTTGGTCACCTTGGTGACCCTGCGGATGGCGACCAGTCTGTCCTTGAGCTCAAGGTCAGATGTCTTTACTCTTTTAACATTCGTATTTGCCATTGTCTCTTGTATTAGAATACGAGGCCGCCTTCACGGGCAGCGTCCGCCAAACTCTTAACTCTTCCGTGGAAAAGGTAACCGCCACGATCAAAGCAGATGGTGGTGATACCCTTAGCGAGAGCGCGCTCCGCGACGGCCTTGCCGACGATCGCTGCGGCTTCGATTCCGGTCTTGCCTTTGCACTGTGCGGCAAGTTCCTTGTCGTTGGATGCGGCAGCGCAAAGGGTCTTGCCCTGCTCGTCATCGACAACCTGTACGTAAATCTGCTTGTTGCTGCGGAATACGACCATACGAGGACGCTCGGCAGTTCCGTTGACATGCTTACGTATACGGTAGTGAATCCTTCTTCTTCTTTCAATTCTGTTGAGTGCCATAATTCAATCCTCCTTTTATTTTGCGGCCGCTGTCTTGCCCGCCTTGCGACGAAGCTGCTCACCGACGAACTTGATACCTTTACCCTTATAAGGCTCCGGCTTACGGAATGAACGTATCTTGGCAGCCACCTGGCCTACAAGCTGCTTGTCACAGCTCTTGAGCACCAGCAGCGGATTCTCGCCTTTCTTGACATCCGGAACTTCAGCCTTGACCTCAGATGGGAGCATAAGCTGAATCTCGTGTGAGAAGCCAAGAGAGAAAGTGAGGATCTGGCCGCTGACGGCGACACGATAACCTACACCCACCAGCTCCTGCTTAACAGTGAACTGCTCGCTCACACCTACGACCATGTTGTGCGCAAGAGCACGGTAGAGTCCGTGCATGGAGCGGTGACGAGGCTGGTCTGTCGGACGGGCGAACTTGATCTGATTGTCCTCAATGGTGACAGTGATGTCCGGATCTATCTTCTGGGACATCTCACCATGAGGTCCTTTAACCTTCAGCACGTTGCCGGAGAGGAGCTCGGCGCTCACCCCGGTCGGAAGGCTTACAGGCAATTTACCAATTCGTGACATTTAAATAATAATGTGTTTAAGATTAATATACGTAGCAAATAACTTCACCACCGATGCCAAGCTCTTTGGCCTCCTTGTCGGTGATGATGCCCTTGGAGGTGGAAAGCACGGCGATTCCGAGTCCGTTGAGGACGCGAGGCATGCTCTCTACATCAGTGTACTGGCGCAGACCCGGAGTTGAGACGCGCTCGATCTTCCTGATTGCGGCGGCCTTGGTCTGAGGGTGATACTTGAGGGCGATCTTTATGGTGTTGTACGGGGTACCCTCCACTACCTTGTAACTGAGGATATAGCCCTTCTCACAGAGAATCTGGGTAATGGCGACCTTCATCTTGGAAGAAGGCACTTCCACTATCTTCTTGCCTGCACTGTATGCATTGCGAATTCTGGTGAGATAATCTGCAATTGGATCAGTCATATTCTTTAATATTCTTTAATTTCTACCAACTTGCCTTCTTGACTCCAGGGATGAGACCGTTGCTGGCCATCTCACGGAACTGGATGCGGCTGATGCCGAATGCCCTCATATATCCCTTAGGACGTCCGGTGAGGGAGCAGCGGTTGTGGAGGCGCACAGGAGAAGCGTTCTTAGGGAGCTTGTCGAGAGCTGCCCAGTCGCCGGCCTCCTTGAGAGCCTTCCTCTTCTCGGCATACTTGGCTACGAGTTTGGCGCGCTTAACCTCGCGGGCTTTCATTGATTCCTTTGCCATAGTATATTATTTGTTATGTTTCTTGAATGGCAGCCCGAATGCGGCGAGAAGAGCGTGGCACTCCTCATCGGTCTGGGCCGTGGTTACAAAAGTGATCTCGAGTCCGTGGATGCGCGGATTCTTGTCGATGTCGATCTCAGGGAAGATGACCTGCTCCTTGAGTCCGAGGGTGTAGTTACCCCTGCCGTCCATGTTCTCAGCGATACCGTTGAAGTCACGGATACGAGGGAGGGCGACCCTGATGAGTTTCTCGAGGAACTCGTACATCTTCACGTTGCGGAGCGTCACCTTGGTTCCGATAGGCATGCCCTTACGGAGTTTGAAGTTGGAAACGTCCTTCTTGGAAGTGGTCACGATGGCCTTCTGACCGGTGATGAGAGCGAGCTCTTCAGCTGCCTCCTCGACGATCTTCTTGTCCTGGGTGCCGGCGCCGATACCTTCGTTGATGGTGATCTTGACGAGGCGCGGAACCTGCATCACGGTAGAGTATGAGAACTGCTTCATCAGCTTGTCCACAATCTCCTCCTTGTAAACCTTCTTGAGGTCAGGTACATAACCTGTAGGCAGGGCCTGAGCCTGAACCGTTGCGTTTTTCTTTGCCATAATTATTTGATCTCCTCCCCAGATTTTTTAGCGAAACGGACTTTCTTGTCTCCTTCCATCCTATAGCCCACGCGGGTAGGAGTGTTGCTCTTAGGATCGATGAGGTTGAGGTTTGAAATATGAATAGCAGCCTCCTGCTTGAGAATGCCGCCCTGAGGCTGTTTCGCATTCGGCTTGGTGTGCTTGCTTACCATATTGATACCTTCAACGATGGCGCGGTCCTTTGACGGATCCACGGAAAGGACCTTACCGGTCTTTCCCTTGTCGTTACCGGCATTCACATACACGGTGTCGCCTTTCTTAATATGTAACTTCTTCATAATGCTTGTTCAATTAAAGGACCTCCGGTGCCAGTGAAACGATTTTCATAAAGTTGGCACGAAGCTCTCTGGCTACAGGCCCGAAGATACGCGTACCGCGGAGTTCGCCGGCGTTGTTGAGAAGCACGCAGGCATTGTCGTCGAAACGGATGTAAGACCCGTCCGGACGGCGGACTTCCTTCTTGGTGCGCACAACTACAGCTTTTGAAACCGTACCCTTTTTGGCGTCACCGCCAGGTATGGCACTCTTGATTGCAACGACGATCGTGTCGCCGACAGTCGCATAACGATGGTGAGTACCGCCAAGCACGCGGATGCAGAGAACTTCCTTTGCACCGCTGTTGTCGGCCACCTGTAAACGTGTTTCCTGCTGTATCATATATTACTTTGCTTTTTCTACGATTTCTACTAGTCTCCAGTTCTTTGTCTTGCTGAGAGGACGGGTCTCCATGATGCGTACGGTATCACCGATTCCGCACTCGTTCTTGTCGTCCTGAGCAACGAACTTCGTGGTCTTCTTGACGAATTTGCCGTAGAGAGGATGCTTCTCCCTGATCTTGACGGCAACGATGATGGTCTTGTCCATCTTGTCGCTGACCACCACCCCTATTCTTTCCTTACGAAGATTTCTTTCCATAAGATTGTCTCTGATTTAGTTCTGTTTTTCTTTTTCAGCAAGGATAGTGATCATAAGAGCTATATCCCTTCTGGTCTTACCGATTTTGGAAGTGTCCTCCAATGGAGAAATCGCGTGATTAATCTTCATTGTGTCAAGATTGCTCTTCTCAACCTCAATACGGTCGCGCAGGTCTGCTACAGACATTTCGCGTGCTTCTGATGCTTTCATTTCTCTTTCTCCGATAAATTATTCTGTATAATCCCTGCGGACAACGAACTTGGTCGCGATCGGGAGCTTGTTGGCGCCGAGACGCATAGCCTCCTTCGCCACAGCGAGTGAAACCCCCTCGGCCTCGAAGATGATGCGGCCTGGAGTGATAGGCGCCACGAACGCATACGGGTCACCCTTACCCTTACCCATTCGGGTATCGAGAGGCTTCTTGGTGATCGGCTTCACAGGGAAGACCCTGATCCAGATCTGACCTTCACGGTTCATACAACGCGAAATAGCCTGACGGGCAGCCTCAATCTGCTGCGCCGTGAGCCAACAATTTTCAAGGGTCTTGATACCGAAAGAGCCGAACGCAAGCTGGTTGCCCCTCTGGGCGTTGCCCTTCATGCGGTTCTTCTGTTCCCTTCTAAATTTTGTTCTCTTAGGTTGTAACATCTCAGTATTACTTTTAAAAATTTATTTCTCTAAAATCCTTAAAACCAACCCCTTACGCGGAAAGAGGCCATTTTTTGGGACTGCAAAGTTAGTAAAAAATTCCGAAATACCATAGTTATCCACAAAAAATTTGAAATATTTTCGACATTGGATTTGAATGGTCAACTTCCGTGATTTCAAAGCCTTGCAAACTTGGAGAAAAAGTTTTTCCGCGCATTTTCGACATCGCGTCACAGACGCTCCGGAGGCCCCGCCCGGCAGGCCGCGCCAATGGGCGGCAAGTTATTTGCAGCGGCCAGCCGGAACTGCTTATATTTGCAGCTTGTGAAAGTGAAGGCCATCATACTCTCCGCCGCCATCCTCGTGGCCGCGGCGCTTCCGGGACGCGCGCAGAACGTGCGCCGCATCACGGGCACGCCCATGTACTACAGCGTCGGCGAGCAGGGGGACACGGTCTTCCACGACACCCTGGACCCGGTGTGGGTGTTCCCCAAAGGCAAGGGGATGAAGTCCGGCGACTGGAGGAGGTATTACCGCCTCGTGCAGAATTTCAACAAGGTCTATCCCTACGCCCTGGTGGGGCGCAAGATGATGGCGCAGGTAGACAGCACCATAGCGGCCGATGTCAGCAAGCGCTCGCAGCGCAGCCGCTACATCAACGATGTGGAGAGGGAGCTGTTCCGGCTTTTCGAGAAGGATATCAGGAACATGACCATCAACCAGGGGCTGCTGCTGATGAAACTCGTGGACAGGGAATGCGGGATGAGCGCCTACAACATCATCAAGACATACGAGAGCGGGTTTGCGGCCAACTTCTGGCAGCTCGTCGCGAGAATATTCTCCCAGGACCTCAAGTCGCGCTACGACCCCAAAGGCAAAGACGCCAAGACGGAAGAGCTCTGCAAGATCTGGGACTCCGGGGAATGGGACAGTTTCTACTGGTCAATATTCATGAGCGCTCCGCCGCGCACCGTCATCAAGACGGAAACCCTGAGCAGCGAGGTCCGGAAGCGCTAACGCGCGCGCAGCTCGAACCCTTCAGGGCTGAAACGCCCGAACGGCTTGCCCCCGTCCATCCAGTCCTTGAGAACGATGAGCCGGGAGCCGGTAGGCAGCACGAGGTCCACGGCATCATGAAAGTGCCCGAACACGAAATAATCCACCTTACGGCGCCCGGATTCCGACAGTGCGAACTTGTACAACGGCTCCTCCGCCCCACGGAAATGATATGGTTCGTGGGTGCGCCTGTTGGAGTTCGACAGACCGAGTCCTATACGGAAGGCAATCCAGGGATGCAGGGTGCTGAACATCTTCTGCAGCACCTTGTTATGGAACACTTTAAGCATGAATGAGTAACCCCTCCCCGCGCCGCCGAGCGCGTCTCCGTGCCCCAGGCAGAACCGCTTGCCTCCAAGCTCCGTATAGAACGGCTGGTCGAAACGGCGCATCCCGAGGCTCTCGAAATACGAGTAGCACCAGATGTCGTGATTGCCGGGACAGAACCACACCTGCACCCCGCTGTCCATAAGGTCCACCAGGGCCGCTATCACCCGAGTCCCGCAGCGCGGCACCACATCGCGGTATTCATACCAGAAGTCCCAGATGTCGCCGAGCATGAACAGGGCCGCGGCCTTCTCGCGAGGAATTCCCTTGAGGAAGGAGACGAAGCGCGCCTCCCGGTCCGCCGGATCATTGAGGCCCAGCCCAAGGTGCACGTCGGAGACGAAATAGTATTCGTTGCGTTCCGCCATCACCTAAGCGAAAATGAAGAGCAGGGCCGCGACCACGACGCAGTACAGCGAGAACCAGGACAACCTCGCCCGGCTGACGAGAGCCACCATGACCTTGCAGGCCACAAGCCCGGAGAGGAATGCGGCCGCAAATCCGACGGCAAGCGCCCCGAGCCCAACGCCCGGCGCCGCGGCGGCACCCTCTTTGAACATATCCAGAATGGAGAGGAACTGCTCTCCGAGTATGGGTATCAGTACCATGAGGAACGAGAACTGGGCCATGTTCTCACGCTTCACCCCGCACACAAGCCCGGTGGCGATAGTGGTCCCGGAACGGGAAAGCCCGGGCGCCACGGCGCAGGCCTGGCCAAGCCCCACCGCAAGAGCCTGCCACCATGAGATGCCGTTGCGGCTGTTGTTGCAGACCTTCACCTTGCGGGTGAACACGTCAGAGAAGCACAGCAGAGCGGCAGTCACCAGCAGACAGGCGGCCACGGTGTGAAGGCTGTCTCCGAAAAGCGCCTCGACCTTGTCCTTGAAACAGAACCCCACTATGGCCACGGGAACCATGGACAGGCATATCTTCAGGAAATAATCCGTCTCGTCGTTGTACCTGAACTTGAGGACACCCTTGAGGATGCGCCATATGGCGCCGCCAAACACCACGATCGTGCTGAGCACGGTGGCGAAGTGCACGGTGACGGTGAAATCAAGAAAGCCCTCTCCGTCAACCCCGAGCAGGGACTTGAAAATCATAAGATGACCGCTGCTGCTGACAGGCAGGAACTCTGTAAGACCCTGCACTATGCCCAGCACGAATGCTTCCCACAACTCCATCACTTCTCCTCCTTGTCTTTTCTGTCACGGAACTCTCCCGCAATCGCGATGCCGATCACCACAATGCCGGCAAGTATCACCAGCGGCGCCGCCACCAGTCTGCGGGCGTTGAACATCGCATAGTTGAAGACCTGGGGGTCATCAGAACCTCCCCCGAGCATCAATATATAGCCCGCCGCCATCACTATGGCGCCGGCGAGCAGGAGTTTCAGCCCCTTGGGGGTTATAGCCATCTTATCCATATAATTGTCAATAATATAAATCATCTTTAGGCGCCTCGGACAGCTTGCCAACAACAAAATAGGTGCTGAGCGTGCAGAGCAGCGCACCGGCGGCGAATATGATCCCGGCCGCAATCAGCAGCGAAGAGCGGCTCAACACAGAGAAGAACTCCGGGAAGGACCTGTTCAGCGCATACAGGATGCCTGACAGGGCCGCCGTCGAGATGACAGAGGCCACCAGTCCCTGCACGAGAGCCGCTTTCAGGAACGGCGCCGTGATGAAAGAGCGCGTCGCACCGACCAGTTTCATCGTATGGATAGTGAAGCGCCTTGCGTACACGCTGAGCCTGACCATGTTGTTGATGAGGGCGAAGGAGATGAACAGCAGCACAGCGATGAGCACGGCAAACACTGCCGAGATCTTCGTCAGATTGGTGTCCAGAGCCTCCACAAGCCCCTGGCGGCTATCCACCTCATCGACAAGCGGAGAGGCGGAGAGGGCCTTGACGACAAGCGCCAGACTGTCCGCGACAACATATTCCGCCTTCAGGGTCACGTCGGCCGACACCGGGACGGGCGAAGTCTCGAAAACGCTGAGGAAATCCTCGCCGAGCATCTTGGCGAGCTCCTTCTCACCCTCCTCACGCGACACAACGCGCACATCCTTGACATAGGGCAGCAGAGACGCCGAACCGGCGTATTTCTCCGCCTGCCCGCCGGTGACCTCCTGATTGAATATCACGGAAATCTTCATATTCTCCTTGAGATAGCGCGACACCCCGCCGACATTGACGGCCAGCAGGGCTGCAGCGCCCACAAGCAGAAGCACGAGGCTGATGCTTATGACGCTGGAGAGATAGGCGTTGACCATACGCCTGCGAAGCAACTTGTTCTCCCTCTTGGACATCGGAATTCAAATCTGGCCTCAAAGATAATAAATATCGACTTATCGAAAAAAATTATTATCTTTGTAACTATGAGTGCTTTTAAGCAGAAGATACTATTTGTCAACTCCGAGATCTTCCCATATCTGCCGGAGTCGGACATAGCAAACATCGGACGTTACCTGCCTCAGGGCGTCCAGGACCGCAAGAGAGAGATACGTTCCTTCATGCCGCGATTCGGCTGCATCAACGAGAGGAAGAACCAGCTCCACGAGGTCATCAGACTCTCGGGGATGAACATAATCATCGGGGACGTGGACAGGCCTCTCATCATCAAGGTGGCATCCATCTCCTCAGCAAGAATCCAGGTGTATTTCATTGACAACGAGGACTATTTCCGGCGCAAGCAGACTTTCTGCGACGCAGGGGGCAAGTTCTTTGAGGACAACGACGAGCGCGCGATCTTCTTTGCACGCGGCGTCCTTGAGACAGTCAAGAAGCTCCGCTGGGCCCCGGACGTGATCCATTGTCAGGGCTGGATTTCCCACCTGGTGCCGGTCTATCTCAAGAAAGCATACAAAGAAGACCCGATTTTCTCCAACAGCAAAGTCGTCCTCTCCATCTACGACGACACTCCGGAAGCTGATTTCTGCCCGACATTCGCCGACAAGGCCTGCTTCGGGGCGGTCAAGAAAGAAGACCTCGGCCTGCTCGAAAAGCCGGATGGCATAAATCTTGCTCGAACGGCCGCTCAGTACTCGGACGGAGTGATTCTTGGAGCCGCGGACGTGAAGCCGGAGATTGTCTCCTGGTGCAAAGAGCTCGGGCTTCCGGTCCTGCCGTTCAACGCAGCCGCCCTTGAGGACGGAAGCTACGTGGACGAGTACTGCGGATTTTATGATGAGCTTTAAGATGAAGACACGCATCCTCGCAGGTCTGGCGGCTCTTGCCTGCCTCGCATCCTGCATCGACAGCAGCAATAAACTCGGCGGAGACCTCGTCCCTGCCGGTCAGATATATAAGTTCTACACTGTGGACACTCCGGTGCCGCAGATTTATGTGCGCATGGCCGACAGCCTCTCCGGGCTCAGCAGCTCGCGCATAACCATCGGTGCAGTCAGGGACAAGGAGTACGGCCTCAGCACCAGGAAAAGCGCCGTGGCGCTCGTGCCGCTCGTCCGCAAGATGGACTTCGGCAAGAACCCGAAATTCAAGAGCTTCCACTTCGCTGCAAGCCTTGACACCGTCTCTGCAGGCGACCCTTCGCAGAAGAATATCCTTCAGGGCATAAAAGTCTATGAGCTGGCGAAGCCTATGGACTACAAGAAGGACTTCGACTGCAACAAGCCGTTCCCTCACCTCGGCAAGAGCATAACCAAGGGCTCGCCGGTCTTCAACGGCAGCGACTCCCTGTCTTTCAATTTCAGCGAAGAGTTCGGCAAGAAGTATCTCGGAATCACCAGCGAAGACCTTGAGGACATCGACACTTACCTCAAGAAATTCCCCGGCATCATGATAGAGACCGACGCCCCTTCAGGAGAAGGCGGGCGGATAGGCATGTTCAAGCTGCAGCTGGACTACAACAGTTCCTACGGCTACATCCAGGGCAACTATGCGAAACTGTCATTCTCCGGAGAATATAATGGAGAACGCAGGGACAGTTCTTTCCTCTTCTACTACGGAGCGGACAAGTTCTACGACATCGACTCCCTCTTCTCGGCCTCATCCACAGGCAAGTTCCCCCAGTACGCGCTCAACCTCTCCTCACAGGAGACCGGGAGCAGCGTCGGCTACGCGGAGGAGGACATCAAGATCGAGGGCGGCGGCGGACTGAAGCCGGTGATTTCAGCCAAGCAGCTCAAGAGGATGGCGGAAGAGGCCATCGCGTCCAAAGGCGGTAACCCCAAGACGGCCGTCATCAACAAAGCCTCTCTCGTGTTCCCGTTCGAGGTGCCGTCTGAAGTCAGTGAGCTCGACCGCTGGCCGGACATCCTCTCGCCGACATGCAGGATCACGGATGACGAGATCACCCGCTTCATGGGTCTGACGGATTCCGGTTCGGAGCACGAGGACCAGGGAGACATCAACCGCTCCCTTCTGGAGTACGCTCCGGACATCACGTTCCACATACAGGAACTCATCAAGATAGACGAATCCGACGCCTCCAGCAAGAAGGCGGAACGCCTCGACAAGGGATTCTATGACATCTGGCTGCTCATCATGGCCAAGGAAGTGGTCACCACGACGAACTCCGGGTCTTCCGACCTGAGCGAGATGTACCAGTATCTGGCATACCAGAGCTACTACAATGACATGTACGGCGGCGGTTACGGAGGCTACGGCGGATATTCCAACTACTACTCCAATTACTACAACTACGCCATGATGGCCGCCTATGCGGGCCAGTCCACGACCAGCACCAGCATCTCGACGCAGCTGGACAAGGACAGGTTCTACAGGGCAAAACTCAACGGGCCGACGGCTGCGGACGGCCGTGTCCCGCATCTCCAGATCACATTCGCGATACCGGAGGAATAAGCTCCGGGACTGGACAAAAATATTAAAGGGCGGCTGTTATAGCCACCCTTTTTCATTTGACGGAGTCAGAGATTACTTGCTCACGTTGAGCTTCTCCGCTACCTTGTCACACGCATCCTTTACGGTTGCGATGGTGCTTGTTTCCTCATCAGGAATCTTAATGCCGAACACTTTTTCGAACTCCATAAGAAGCTCAACGGTGTCGAGTGAGTCCGCACCAAGATCATTTGTAAAATTAGCGGTCTCCGTGACCTCTGAAGGCTCTACGCCAAGCTTGTCAACGATTATCGCCTTGACCTTTTCTACAATTTCTGGATAATCCATAACGTAAGATATTAAGTTTTATTAGTACATCCTTACTAGCCAAAAGGCTTACAAAGTAACGCAATTTTTTTCAATTCTCCAAATCCCGGCCCACAGCCGCCTCCGGACGGCTAAGCCCAATCCAGATTCTGAGCCCGTTAAGGGAGTTCAGCAGGTAGAAGCTGTACTTGATCAGATATATCAGCGCATACGAATCAGAAGTGCGCGAAAGCGTCACGGCCCACATCACCACGGAAGCTATGTTGACGCCTATCCAGAAGAACCACTGCTCCATATAGGCCATGGACATGAGCATCTGCCCGAGGATGTTGCACATCATCGACACGGCGTCCATCAATATCGCAAGCCTGATGACCTCCCGGGCCTGAGCGGAGCCGATGCGCAGCAGCACAATATATGAAATCACCAGCCCGACGAAGAATATGGCGCCATACAGGGCCCAACGGGAAGGCGTGAGACGCCGCGCGCGGACAGAAGCCCCGGATGAGGCGCCGCGCTTCTTCCACTGGAAAAACCCGATGAACTGCATCGGAAGGAAGTACAGGATGTGAAGGGCCGCATTGCCGTATTTCCCGCCGACAAAACACATCACGCCATAAATCGTGACATCGAAAAGCCCGAAGAGGAAAGTCAATATCTTGGCGTTGGCGGAACACACGGTGCTCAACACGCCCATAAGGGAGCCGAACGCCGCCACTATGAGCATCGCCTGACCAGTCTGCGCGTCCCTGAGCTTAAGCAAGGTGGCGGCAATCATGACGACAGTCATCCCGATAAGGATGAACGCATTGAAATACTTGTTAAAATCAGCTTTGGCCATTTTCATCTGCCTGATTGTTTAATTGAGTCTTGATTCTTGACGCCAGCGCCGGGCCGACCATGGAAGAAATCTCCTCCACAGAGGCCGACGCTATCCGCGCGACACTCCCGAAATGCATGAGCAGCCTCTGTTCCGTCTGCTCCCCAACCCCCTTTATCTCCCTGAGAGCAGAAGACAGGGCCGCCTTGCTGCGCAGAGAGCGGTGGAATGTGATGCCGAAGCGGTGCGCCTCATCACGTACCCGCTGGAGCAGCTTCAGAGCCTGGGAGTTCCTGTCCAGGAACAGCGGATATGGATCGCCCACGCGTATCACCTCTTCCAGCCTCTTGGCAAGTCCTATGACGGTCAGCTTCTTCTCCAGTCCGAGCTCGCATATCGCCTGATAGGCGAAGTCCAGCTGGCCCTTGCCGCCATCTATGACGACGAGCTGCGGAAGGTCTTCCGGGGCCTCCTCGCAAAGCCTCGAATACCTGCGGTTTACGACCTCTTTCATCGAAGCGTAATCGTTGGCTCCGACGACGGTCTTTATCTTGAATTTACGATAGTCTTTCTTGGATGGCTCCCCGCCCCTGAACACGACGCATGACGCCACGGGGTTGGTCCCCTGGATGTTGGAGTTGTCGAAACACTCGATGTGCTCCGGCAGTTCGGTCATGCCTATGGCCTTGCGGAGTTCCTCAAGGACAGCTGCGCGGAATTCGTCTGGATTGGTGTGCTCCCTCTGCCTCAGGGAGTTGAAGCGGAACTCCTTGGAGTTCTTGTCGCTGAGCTCCAGAAGAGCCAGCTTGTCTCCCCGCACCGGGATCCTGAACGACACTCCTTCTATGCTGACATCCGGAAGGAAAGGAACCAGGACCTCCTTGCTCAAAGCTCCGAACTTGGATTCTATCTCGGCGACGAATGAGCTGAGCACGGCGGAGCGGTCCTCTTCTATGTTGAGCTTGAACCCGAGATTGAGCGACTGCACGATGGCCCCGCCCTTGATGCGGAGGAAGTTTCCGAACGCCTCCAGTCCGTCAAAGACCAGCGAGAATACATCCACGTCCCGGTCACCGGCGGCTGTGATGATGGATTTGGAGTAGTGGCTCTGCAAGGCCTCCATCTTCTGCTTGTACACAGCGGCAGACTCGAAGTCAAGCTCCTCGGCGGCATGCAGCATACGCTCCTTGTAGTCCCTGATGATGTCGCTCACCCCGCCGCTGAGAAGGCGTATTATCTCATTGACATATCCGCCGTATTCTTCCTTGGAGACGGCGCCGATGCAGCATCCGCGGCAACGGTGCAGGTGAAAGTCCAGGCACGGCCTGAACTTGTGCCTCAGGACCGCGTCGGAAGTGATTGCAAGCCGGCAGGAGCGCAGCGGGTAGTTGGATTCAAAGAAATCCAGAAGCGTGCGGGCGTGCATCACGGAACTGTATGGGCCGAAGTAGCGGCTGCCGTTGCGCACAAGGCGCCTGGTGAGATAGACCCGGGGGAACTCCTCGTCGGTCACGCAGATCCAGGGATATGTCTTGGAGTCTTTGAGCAGTATGTTGTAGCGCGGCTTGTACTGCTTGATCAGGTTATTCTCAAGCAGGAGAGCGTCAGCCTCCGTGTCCACCACGGAATACTGCACATCGGCGATCTTCGAGACAAGGACACGGGTTTTGAGCGTCAGCCTGTCGGGGCTGACGAAATACTGGGCGACCCGCTTGTTGAGGTCTTTAGCCTTGCCGACATAAATCACAGTTCCCTCGGAGTTGTAGTATCGGTACACTCCGGGGGAATGTGGAAGAAGGCTTATTTTTTCTCTAACGTCCAAGCGCCTCGGCTACAGCCTCCTCAATGGCGGCGCCCCTGAGGTCACGCTTGACGATGACTCCGTCAGGACCTACAAGCATAATGTGAGGGATGCCCTGGATTCCGTAGATCTCGGTAGGGATTCTCTGGGCGTTGATGATCTGGCTCCACACCACGCCGTGCTCCACTGCGGAAGCCTTGGTGTCTGCCGGATCATCCCATACGGCTACGCTGAGCACGTCGAAATCATCTCCGTGATACTTCTTGTAGACCTCGGCGATGTTAGGAATCTCACGCTTGCACGGCCCGCACCAGCTTGCCCAGAAGTCCACGAGGACATACTTGCCCTTGCCGACATAGTCGGAGAACTTGACTGTGCTCGCCTCCGGATTCTCAGGATCCTGCACTACGGTGAAATCCGTGAACATGTTGCCGGCTGCGGTGCTCTTCTTGGCGTCCACGACAGACTTGTACTTGAGGATGGTGGAATCCTCTGCGGCGGCTCCCTTGAGAAGTCCGAGAGCCTCTTCCTGCTGTTCCGGCTCGATCATGTTCCAGATGTCAGAAACCACGGCGACAGCCAGCTGCCCGGACGGTTCTTTCTTGAGGATATCGAATCTCTCGCCGACATACTTGTCAACGGACTCGCTGTATAACTTCTCCAAAGCGGAGTCCTTCTGGTCTTCAGTCAATGCAGAATCAGCCTGTATCTTCTCGGAAGAAGCCCTGTAATCCTCCATAAACTTCTCGTTGCCGGCCTGGTAGTCGGCGAGTTTCTGCTCTTCAGAAACACCTTTGCAGCCGGCTGCGGCAATCAGCAGAGCGGCTGCGGCATACAATACTTTTTTCATCTCTAATAATTTTAAAAGCCGGTCCGCAACGCGAACCGGCCGTAAATATAGTAATTTTATTTAAAAATTACCTCTGGTTGTTGTCCCTGCGAGGACGACGGTCGTCACGACGTCCGCGACGGTCGCCACGGTCACGTCCACCACGGTTCTGGCCTGCTGCCTGAGCGTTGGCGGCTGAAAGGGCGGCAGGAGTGAGATCCTGCTTGCCATAGCGCTCGCCGTTGCAGATCCAGACCTTGATTCCGAGAGCTCCGACCTTGGTATGTGCCACTGCGAGAGCGTAGTCGATGTCCGCACGGAATGTGTGGAGAGGCGTACGGCCTTCCTTGAACATCTCGTTGCGGGCCATCTCGGCGCCACCCACACGGCCGCTGATCTGCACCTTGATGCCCTCTGCGCCAACCCTCATGGTGTTGGCTACGGCCATCTTGATGGCGCGGCGGTATGACACACGGCCCTCAATCTGGCGGGCGATGCTGTCAGCCACGATGTTGGCGTCAACCTCAGGACGCTTAACCTCGAAAATGTTGATCTGCACGTCCTTGCTGGTGACCTTCTTGAGCTCCTCCTTGAGTTTGTCCACCTCGGTGCCGCCCTTGCCGATGATGAAGCCCGGCCTTGCGGCGTAGATGGTGACAGTGATGAGCTTGAGGGTCCTCTCGATGATGATCCTGCTGAGGCTCGCTTTGGCAAGACGCTTGCTGAGATACTTGCGGATCTCGTAGTCCTCTGCGATCTTCTCCGCATAGTTACCACCACACCAGTTAGAGTCCCAACCACGGGTGATACCGATTCTGTTGCTGATAGGATTTGTTTTCTGTCCCATATTATTTATTCTCCACTGGTTGTTTTACATCAAGGATGACGGTAACGTGGTTGGAACGCTTGCGGATGCGGCCAGCACGGCCCTGAGGGCACGGGCGGATACGCTTCAGCATACGGCCGCCGTCGACCATGATGGTCTTGACGTACACATTGCCGTTATCAAGCTCTTTGCTCTTGTCCGGGTTCTTGGCTTCCCAGTTGGCGATGGCGCTGCGGAGAAGTTTCTCGAGACGGACAGAAGCCTCTCTCTTCGAGAATTTCAGAAGATCGAGTGCATGGTTTACCTCAACTCCACGTACGGTGTCCGCAACGAGGCGCATCTTGCGCGGAGATGACGGAACATCATTCAGTTTGGCAACTGACGTAACCTTCTTCGCCTCCTTGAGGCGCTCGGCCATAAGTCTTTTACGCTTTCCCATAATGATGATTACTTCTTATTGTTACCTGAATGACCTTTGAATGTGCGGGTCGGGGCGAACTCTCCGAGCTTGTGCCCGACCATCTGCTCCGTAACGTAAACAGGGATAAACTTGTTTCCGTTATGGACGGCGATCGTGTGGCCGATGAAGTCAGGGGAGATCATGCTGGCACGTGACCAGGTCTTCACCACTTCCTTCTTCTTGCTGCCATCATTCATCGCAATGACCCTCTTCTCGAGAGCCTCCTGAATATATGGACCTTTTCTTAATGAACGACTCATAATCTCTAAAGTTTAATTCCTGTTATTTCTTCCTTCTTTCGATGATGAACTTGTTTGAAGATGCCTTAGGATTACGTGTCTTGTAGCCCTTAGCTGGCAAGCCCTTGCGTGAACGAGGGTGTCCGCCGGAAGCACGGCCTTCGCCACCACCCATCGGGTGATCAACCGGGTTCATCACGACGCCTCTGTTGTGAGGACGGATACCGAGCCAGCGCCTGCGGCCTGCCTTGCCGTGGCTCTCGAGGCTGTGGTCTGCGTTTGAGACCTCACCTACAGTGGCGCGGCAGCTGACAAGCACCATGCGGGTCTCGCCTGAAGGCAGGCGGAGAACAGCATGTTTGCCCTCACGGGCGGCAAGCTGAGCGAAGGTTCCGGCTGAACGCGCCATTGCGGCGCCCTGGCCAGGACGAAGCTCGATATTGTGTACGAGAGTACCTACAGGAATTTCCGCGAGAGGGAGAGCGTTGCCGACTTCCGGAGCGATGCCGCTTCCGGAGGCGATAACCTGACCCACCTTGAGTCCCTTAGGAGCGATGATATACCTCTTCTCACCGTCTTGATACTGCACAAGGGCGATGCGGGCGCTGCGGTTCGGATCATATTCGATCGTGAGAACCTCTGCGGTGCAGTTGTCCTTGTCGCGGCGGAAGTCGATGATACGGTACATCCTCTTGTGTCCGCCACCTCTGTAGCGTACAGTCATCTGGCCCGTATTGTTGCGTCCGCCGGTGCTCTTGAGAGGCTCGATCAATGATTTCTGAGGCTTCTTGGCGGTGATGTCGTCAAACGCGCTGATCACCTTGTTCCTCTGGCCCGGGGTTACCGGTTTGAATTTTCTTACTGCCATTGTCTTGCCCTCCCTTAAATGTTAGCGTAAAAATCAATCTTGTCCTCACCTGCAAGGGTCACATAGGCCTTCTTGAAGTGATTCATACGGCCGCGGAGGACGCCTGACTTGGTGTAGCGGCTCTTCCTCTTGCCGTGATAATTGACGGTGTTGACATCAGCGACGGAGACGTTGTACATCTTCTCCACTGCGTCCTTGATCTGAAGCTTGTTGGCTTCGCGGTCAACGATGAAGCCGTAACGGTTCAACTTTTCGCCCTGAGCCGTCAGCTTCTCTGTTATGATTGGCTTAATTATGATTCCCATCTTCGTGTTCTTTTAGCGCATGTTTCTCTGTGCAAGGACATCCTGCACTCCGTCCACAAGCACGAGCTTGTTGGCGTTCATGATAGAATAGGTGCAGATCTCATCAACTGACACGATGTCCACATACGGAATGTTGCGTGATGAAAGATAGATATTGGTAGAGTTCTGAGGAAGCACATAAAGGACTTTGCGGTCACCGGCGCCGATGGCCTTGGTGATGTTGATCATTTCCTTTGTCTTAGGTGCGTCCAGAGAGAACTGCTCAACTACGATGATGTCGTTCTCGGCAGCCTTGTATGAAAGGGCTGACTTGCGGGCGAGAGCCTTCAGTTTCTTGTTGAGCTTGTTGTGGTAGAAGCGCGGAACCGGACCGAACACGCGGCCGCCGCCAACGAAGATGTTGGACTTGAGGCTTCCGTGACGTGCTCCGCCGCCACCTTTCTGGCGTCCGAGCTTCTTGGTGCTATGGGCGTTCTCGCTGCGGTCCTTGGTCTTGGCGTTGCCGTGACGCTGGTTGGCGAGATACTGGATGACATCAAGATAGATGGCGTGATCGTTCGGCTGGATGCCGAATACGCCGTCCTCAAGAGTTACCTTCTTTCCGGAATCGGTTCCGTCAATCTTTAATACTGATAATTCCATACTCTTAAGCCTCCAAAATTACATAAGAACCTCTGGCCCCCGGAACGGAACCCTTGACTACAACGAGATTGTTCTCAGGAATCACCTTGATGACCTGAAGGTTCTCGACCTTCACCCTCTCGTTGCCCATGTGGCCCGCCATGCGCATTCCAGGAAGAACGCGTGAAGGCCATGAAGACGCACCCATAGAACCAGGGTGACGAAGGCGGTTGTGCTGGCCGTGGGTCTGTCCGCCGACACCGGCAAAGCCGTAACGGTGAACTACGCCCTGGAAGCCCTTACCTTTAGAGATACCGGTGACATCGACGAAAGCGACGTCCTCGGTGAAGATGTCGGCTACGGTGAGCTTGTCACCGAGCTTCGGCTCTACGGCGAAGTCCGCCTTGAACTCGACGAGCTTGCGCATTGGAGCGACACCTGCCTTTTTGAAATGCCCCATCAGAGGCGCGCTGGCGTGCTTCTCAGTCGTTTCGTCATAGGCAAGCTGTACAGCGGCATAGCCGTCTTTTTCTACTGTACGGAGCTGCGTAACAACGCACGGGCCAGCCTCGATAACGGTGCATGGCATGTTCTTGCCATCAGCACCGAAAACGGAAGTCATTCCGATTTTCTTTCCAATTAATCCAGGCATTGGTTGTTTAATTAATTGTTTATAAATACTTTATAAGTAACCGCATACTTTTGCGGGCTGCAAATATACGACATATTTCGCTTATTTCCAAAAACTTGATTTCCAATATTTTTATGTAAATTTGCGATATGGTTCTAGGACTACTGGGTTTTCTGCACTTCACGCTGGTCGACCTTCTGGACATCCTGATGGTCGCGCTGGTGATTTATTTCATCTTCCGCTGCATCCAGGGCTCCACCGCCATCAACATCTTCATCGCCATCATAATCGTGCTGGCCGTTCAGATTGTGGCCAATGCGCTCGGGCTGAAGATGGTCTCATCCCTGCTCGGGACTCTCATTGATGTCGGCGCCATCGCGCTGATCGTGATTTTCCAGCCTGAGATAAGGCGATTCCTCAATTCGCTGGGGCGCAAGGCCGGCAATTCGCTGGAGAGGCGTCCGCTGCTCAAGAGACTGATAGCCGGAGGGAAAGGCGCTGACAGCGTGGACAGCCGTGCGATATCCGAGATAGCGCAGGCCTGCAAGGAGATGTCCGACCAGAAGACCGGCGCGCTCATCCTCATCCGCCGCAAGGACTCCCTGGAAGACATCGTGGCGACCGGCGACATCGTGGACGCGCAGATAAGCAGCCGCCTGATAATGAACATCTTCTTCAAGAACTCCCCGCTCCATGACGGAGCCATGGTCATAGGCGACAGCCGCATCATCGCGGCGCGCTGCACCCTGCCCATCACCGAGCGCGGCGACCTGCCGGCGCACTACGGCATGAGACACAAGGCCGCCATCGGCGTCTCGGAGCAGTGCGATGCGGATGTGATCGTGGTCAGCGAGGAGACCGGAGCGATATCTTTCGTGCGCGGAGGGGTCATCAGGACCATAGACAGCATCAACAATCTTAAACTTCTTCTTGGAGAGAAAACCGAATGATAAACTCCGGACTGGAAGCCAAACTCGGCTTTGACAAGATACGCCGAATCATATCAGACCGCTGCCTGACGGACTACGCCGCGGACAGGGTGGAGAAAGAGGAGTTCTCCACCGACAGGGGCGTGATCGGGACGAGGCTCGCCCTCACGGACGAGATGAGGCTGATAATGATGTTCGAGGACAGTTTCCCGACGACCGGATACATAGACGCGGCCCCGTTCCTGGAGCCGCTGCTCAAGGCGGGATCGTCCATAGACACGCTCTCGCTCGGCAAGCTCAAGACAGCCACTGACACGGTGCGCAAGATCCTGCACTTCTTCGGAGGCATCAAGGACGGGGTGTACCCGAGGCTCAAGAGGATGGCCGGGCAGGTCAACTCGTTCCCTGAGATACAGCGCAGGATAGAGAGCGTCCTGGACAAGTACGGGGACATCAAGGACTCGGCTTCCGACAGGCTGCTGGAGATAAGGGGCGCGATGCGCAGCCGGGAGGCATCGCTCTCAAAGAGAGCGGGGGCCGTGCTCCGCAAGGCCCAGGAGGACGGCATAGCCGACTCCGATGCCTCCGTCAGCATCCGCGACGGGAAGTTCCTGATCCCGGTCAACTCCTCCGCCAAACGCAAACTGCCCGGCTTCGTCTATGACGAGTCGGCCACCGGCAAGACGACCTTCATCGAGCCGGCGGAGATAGTCGAGCTGGAGAACGAGATCATCGCCCTGCGCTTCGAAGAGGAGAGGGAGATACGCAAGATCCTGTTCGAGTTCACGGAATTCCTCCGGCCATATATCCCCGAGCTCCTGTCCGGAGCCAAGTTCCTCGGGGAGATTGACTTCCTGATGGCCAAGGCCCAGACGGCCCTGGACTTCATCGCGGGCGTCCCGGTGATCTCCGATGACGGCGGCATGGAGCTGCGCAAGGCAAGGCACCCGCTGCTTGAGAAGGCCCTGCGCGCGGAGGGACGGGCGATGGTCCCCCTCACCATCACGCTCACCCCACGCAAACGCATACTGCTGATTTCCGGGCCCAACGCCGGAGGCAAATCCGTGTGCCTCAAGACCACGGGACTGCTCCAGTATATGTTCCAGTGGGGAATGCTCATCCCGACCTCGGAGACTTCCGAGATGATGATTTTCGACCGCATTTTCGTCAGCATCGGCGATGACCAGAACATAGAAAGCGACCTCAGCACCTACAGCTCCTTCCTCTCGCAGATGAGGGAGATGCTCTCCTGCGCGGACGAGAAGACGCTCGTGCTGATAGACGAGTTCGGCTCCGGCACGGAGCCCGCCGCAGGCGGGGCCATAGCCGAGGCCATCCTGAGCGAGATGGACCGCAGGGGCGTCTACGGGGTCATCACCACTCACTACACCAACCTCAAGTTGTATGCTTCCGGGGCCGACACTTCCGTAATCAACGGGGCCATGCTGTATGACGCGGCCAAGATAGAGCCGCTCTTCAAACTCGAGACCGGACTTCCCGGCAACTCCTTCGCGTTCGAACTGGCACGCAAGATGCGCCTGCCGGAAAGCATAGTCAAGGACGCGGAGCGGCGGGCCGGGGAGGAGTTCGTCGGCATCGAACGCAACCTGCGCAAGATAGCCCGCAACCGCCGGGCCCTGGACGAGAAGCTCCAGAAAGTCAAGAACAGCGACAAGGCCCTCACTGGGCTTACCGAGAAATACCAGAAAGAGCTTGAAGACATCAAGAGCCTCCGAGAATCCATCATAGCCTCGGCGATGCAAGAGGCTGAGCAGATAGTCAAGGGCGCCGGCAAGCAGGTCGAGAAGACCATACGCGACATCAAAGCGGCCCAGGCCGAGAAGACTCAGACCAAGGAGGCCCGCGAAGAGCTCCAGGGTTTCCTGGGCGCGCTGGAGAAGCGCAAGGAGAAGGAGGGACGCGACAAGGAGAACTACATCGACCGGAAACTCGCCTCCCTGCAGAAGCGCGGGGCCAAGAAGGCCGCCGCGGCCGAAAAGGAGCAGAAGAGCTCCCCTCTCAAGGTCGGGGAGAAAGTCCGGATCAAGGACAACGGCCTCGTGGGCGAAGTGTCCAAGATATCCAACAAGGCCGTCACCGTAATCGTGGGCAACATCAGCAGCACCATGTCTCCGGACAGGGTGGAGCGCATCTCCTCCAACGAGTTCCGGGAAGCCTCGCGCAAGGAGTTCAAGCCCGTGGAGCAGAAAGTGGACCGCTCCCTGACCGACCGCAGGCTCAACTTCTCTCCGGAGCTGGACATACGCGGCGAGAGGCTCTCGGACGCCCTCAACATCGTGACACGCTACATCGACGACGCCGTCATGCTCAACATGGGCTCCGTCAGGATCATCCACGGCAAAGGCTCCGGCGTGCTCCGCGAAGAAATACAGAAGTATCTCCGGTCCATCCCCGGGCTCAGCGTCTCCGATGAGGACATCCGCAACGGAGGCACCGGCGTCACAATCGTAAAGCTATGAGGGACAACAGGCAGATCACCGGCAGGAGAGGAGAAGACGAGGCGTGCCGCTATCTGCGCGACAGGGGCCACGAGATAATCCGGCGCAACTGGAGATGCGGCCATCTGGAAATCGACATCATCTCGCTGGACCAGGAGGGGCTGCACATCGTGGAGGTGAAAAGCCGCCAGATTCCCGCGCCCGCAGCGCCGCAGACCAATGTGGACCGCAGGAAGATGCAGAAACTCACCTCGGCGGCCAACGCCTTCCTGAACTCCGAGGCACGCGGATCGCTGCCCTCCGACCTGGAGGTGTTCTTCGATGTGGTGACAGTGCTCTTCGATGGCCCAAAGTTTGAAATAGAATATTATCCACAAGCTTTTATACCACTATATGCTTAATAACCACCTGTACTGCATAATCATGGCCGGAGGGGTCGGATCCCGCTTCTGGCCCATCAGCAGGGTCGACCGGCCCAAACAGTTCCTCGACTTCAACGAGGAGGGGCAGTCGTTCCTGAGGTTCACCTTCGACAGGATGAAGGCCGTAATCCCGGAAGAGAACATCCTGGTCGTGTCACTGCCGAGATACAAGGAGACCATACGCAAACAGCTTCCCGAACTTCTGGAGGAGAATCTGCTCCTTGAACCATACAGCCGCAACACGGCCCCCTGTCTCACTTACGCCACCTACAAGATTCTCAAGCGCGACCCGGCAGCCGTCACGGCCGTAACCCCGTCCGACCTGATAATCAACAACCACAGCATCTTCAACGAGACCCTCTCCAACGCCCTGGCGTATGCGGCCGGGGCAGACGCCCTGATCACCCTCGGGGTTGTCCCGACAAGACCCGACCCGAACTTCGGATACATCCAGATGGCGGGGGCCGCAGAAGAAGGCAGGCCGGTCAAGGTCAAGACATTCACGGAGAAGCCTGACACGCAACTCGCCAAAGTGTTCATAGATACCGGTGAGTTCCTCTGGAACTCGGGCATCTTCGTCTGGAGAGCCTCCGCCATACAGGGCGCACTCGAAAAATACGCCCCCGAGATCACCTCGCTGTGGAGCGGCTGGCAGGAGGCGCTGGGGTCTGAACACGAGCTGGAGTTCCTCGAGAGGATATATACCGACATGCCGCGCATTTCCATAGATTACGCCGTGATGGAGAAAACCGACAACGCCTGGGTATACCCGGCCAAGTTCCGCTGGGCCGACATCGGCAACTGGGAGTCGCTCTACGACTATCTGGCCCACCACGACGAGAACGGCAACGCGATGAACCTCGTCAACAAAGGCCTGGTCAAGGAATGCAAGGACAACATCGTGTATTCCGGCAACCCGTCCAAGCTGCTGGCCCTGAGAGGACTGGAGAACTTCATCGTCATCGACACGAAAGATGTCCTGATGATCTGCCCGCGGGATGAGGAGAAGCTCCAGGACTTCCTGTCCAGGCTCGCGATGCCGGAATTCGAGGAATACAGATAACGACATGGACTGCTCAAAGTTCCTTTCAGAAGATACCCACAACTTCATGAGGTCCCCCGTCAGGGAGATATTCAAGCACACGGACCTCAACGCGATATGTTCATTCGCCGGAGGCTATCCGGATGCGGCGACGTTCCCCACAGAGGATATCCGCCGGCTCTGCTCGCTGGTGCTGGACAAGTACGGGGCGAAAGCCCTGCAGTATGGTGCCACCCAAGGCGTCCCGGAACTTCGGAGCGCGCTCTCGGCAAGATACGGCGTTGACATCCGCAACATCCAGATTACCACCTCCTCCCAACAGGGCATAGATGTCTGCTCAAGGATAATGCTTGACCCGGGGGACGTGGTCCTGACATCCTCTCCGACTTATCTGGGCGCCCTCCAGTCGTTCAAGTCCTACCGGGCCTGGATCGTGGCGCTGAAGAGTTTCCGGGAGGAGGACTGCGGCGCGGATGCCGCCACTCTGGACAGGGCCAAGTTCTGCTATGTGATACCTGACTTCCAGAACCCGGGAGGGACGACCATGAGCCTGGAAGAAAGGCGGGAACTGTGCCGCCTCGCGGAGAAGCACGATTTCATCATCGTGGAGGACAGCCCGTACCGCGAACTGCGTTACAGCGGCGCGCCTGTCCCTACAATCCGTTCTCTCTGCCCTGAGCGCACCCTGCAGCTGGGCAGCTTCTCCAAGATTTTCGCGCCGGGCTTCAGGCTGGGCTGGATCTTCGGCCCGGAGGAGCTGCTTGACCAGATTTATGTCTGCAAGCAGTCTCTCGACCTCTGCCCGCCCGTGTTCGACCAATATGTGGCCGCAGAGTTCCTCAATAGCGGTGCGCTGGACGAGAATCTGGCCAAGAGCATCTCGCTCTATCGCGAGAAGCGCGACCTCATGCTCTCGCTGCTGGAGAAATATATGCCGGCTGACGTCAGCTGGACAAGGCCCGAGGGCGGGCTCTTCCTCTTCCTGACGATGCCGGAGGGCTGCGACACCGTGGCTCTTTATGACAAGGCCCTGAGCGCGGGCGTGGCCTATGTGGCAGGCTCGTTCTTCTATCCCGACGGCAGCCACCGCAACACGATGAGGCTTAATTTCTCGTTCCTCGACAAGTCCAGGATGGAAGAGGGGATAAAACTGCTCGCCTCGCTGCTGTAGTCACTGCGGCTGCTGGGGTCGCGGGGGTTGCCGAGGCTGAGGTTGCTGCTGAAGTTGCTGTTGCCGCTGAGACTGAGGCTGTTGGGGCTGCTGAAGCTGTTGGGGTTGCTGAAGCTGCTGGGGTTGCTGAAGCTGCTGGGGTTGCTGAAGCTGCTGGGGTTGCTGCGGTCGCCGCGGCTGCCGAGTTTGCTGAGGTCGCTGAAGCTGTTGGGGTTGCCGAGGTCGCTGGGGCCCCTGAGACTGGGGTTGCTGAGGCAATGCCGCCCGCGAGATGGCGCATCTCCGTGGAACACCCGCCGACGCGTGGAACATCCGACGAAGCATGGGACATTCGCCGACATGTGGAACATTGCCAAGGCGTGGAACATCGCGGTGCGCACCAGGGGCGTTTTCACTCACCGCGCCGGTTTTCAAAAGCTCGCGTGCGCAGAAAGGAGCCTGGTGCGCACCGCGAATCAACCTTTTTCAGGCCAATACAAAGCGGTCTTTTAGCTGGTATTTTTGCGGTGTTTTGGTTGGTGTTTTTGTGGCGTTTTGATGGGTGTTTTTGTGCACCATTTCACGCGGCGGCTCCTTTCTTCATCAATGCAAATTTCGGACAGTAGCAGCCAATTCCGGAACAGAAAAGCAACAATTATTTAGTTTTCCGTTCCTAATTTTACTATATTTACGCCGTGGCAATGGATTTGGAGCATATCGGCAACATTCCTGTCAGCACTCAGGCTGTAGCGTCTCTGTTCCCTGCTTTGGAAGCGGGGAACCAGAAGGTGCGTAATCTTGAGGCTGCAGGCAAAATCATACGGCTCAAGAAAGGACTGTATGTGGTTGATCCGAAGGTTTCGCGCGTAGCTCTGTCCACGGAGCTGATTGCCAATCACCTTTATGCCCCGTCATACGTCTCTATGCAGACCGCGCTTCGCTACTATGGCCTCATTCCGGAAGCGGTTTATACTACGCAGTCGATGACCCTGAAGCATACACGCTGCTTCGACACCCCATTAGGACGGTTCGAGTACCAGATGATTTCCCGTGAGGCCTTCCCCATTGGCATCACAAGCATCAACAAGCAGAATTATGCCTTCCTGATGGCGACGCCTGAGAAGGCCCTCTGTGACCTTATTGCCAATTCCCCAAAGGTTAATATCCGTTACCTCAAGGATGTGGAGACCTATCTTGAAGAGGATATCAGAATGGATTTGGAAGATCTGCGAAACATGGATATGAGCATTTTTGAGCGCTATGCCCAGGTGGGGAAGAAAGCCAATTCCGTTGAGACTCTGGTAAAGTATCTGAAGAAATGAGAAACGAAATATTCGACCAGATGCTGTCGGCCTACGACTTGACCACCGAACAGCAGAAGCGCAATGCCACCTTCGAGGTGAATCAGCAACTTGTTCTTGCCGGTCTCTACAACGGCGGATTCTTCAATGAGGCCGCTTTCTACGGAGGCACCTGCCTGCGCATCTTCCATGGTCTACAGCGGTTCTCCGAAGACATGGATTTTTCTCTCCTTGCTCCAAACGGCAAGTTTGACTTCACCAATTATTTCCAGCCAATCATTGACCAGTTTGCCTTGGTTGGCCGCGATGCCGAAATCAAGAAGAAGGACAAGAAGAACTTCGGCAAAGTCGAATCCGCTTTCTTGAAGGACAACACGGACGTGTATGATATTACCTTCCAGACAGAGAAGTCAGTAAAAATCAAGATAGAAGTTGATACGCAGCCACCATTAGAATTCAATACAGAGCAGAAGCTTCTGTTGCTCCCGCTGTCGTTCATGACACGCTGTTTCACGTTGCCTGACCTCTTTGCGGGAAAGATGCATGCTCTCGTTTACCGGGCATGGAAAAATCGCGTCAAAGGAAGAGACTGGTATGACTTCGAGTGGTATGTTCGCCACAACATTCCGCTTGATTTCACCCATCTCCATGAAAGGGCATTGCAGTTCAATCAGGAAGACATCACGAAGGAGTCTTTCCTCGAGAAACTGAATGAAAGGCTCGCAACCTCAGACATCAACCAGGTGAAGGCGGACGTTTTGCCGTTTGTGCGAAATCCTAAGGAATTGGACATTTGGTCAAACGACTACTTCTTGCAATTGGTGAAGTTGATCAGATTCGAAATTGGTATTTAAAAACGATAACTTATGCCTTGGCGCGCCTGTGAAACAATGGCGAAGCCTGGCGCATCTCCGTGGAACACCCGCCGGCGCGTGGGACATTCGCCGAAGCGTGGAACATCGCCGTGCGCACCATGGGCGTTTTCACTCACCGCGCCGGTTTTCAAAAGCCCGCGTGCGCAGAAAGGGGCCTGGTGCGCACCGCGAATCAACCTTTGAGTCAACTACGGCAACTGACACTTTCTGATTCCGTTCGGGGAACCCCTGCTTTGCCGTACCGAACCATCATTTGAACCGGTTTGTACGGGAAACCCCATCCCGCCGTACAGAATTTGAAGATCCACTGTTCCGCCAGACCCGCAAACCGCTTGTTTTGTCCTCTCCTTTTGCTAAGTAAGCAGCAAAAGGAACTACATGACCTCTGGGCCGCCCCGCCCATGCGTGCCCTCCGGCAGCAGCGGTTGTATCACTTGGGAAGACGGGCTGGCGGTGTAGTGCGTCACGCAACCCTCATGGCGGGGCCGGTGGGAAAGACAGGGTAGCGGACAGTGCGTCACGCGACCCTCAAGGCGGGGCCGGTGAGAAAGACATCCTGGAAACGGTTGTCACCCGGCACAAACTCCACTGAGAGCCTGTCCCGGCGCGCCTGCACCTCATATCTGACAGGGTCGCAAGCGTTCCGCCCGCTCTCAAGATATGAGGCGACAGCCGATGCCGTGATGCCGGTGCCGCAGGCAAGCGTCTCGGCTTCTACCCCCTTCTCGAAAGTGCGCACATGGATCGCGCGGTCTCCGTCTGAGCGGGACACGAAATTGACATTGACTCCGTCAGGGGCGAAAATCGGATTCCAACGGTACTCACGCCCCGCGGTCTCCACGTCCACATCGTCCGCGTCCGGCACAAAAAGCACGAGATGTCTGGTGCCGGTGTCGACAAACCATCCTCCGAGTTCACGGTGATACTCAGTCACGTCTATCATCCTGAGTCTTACCGTGCTGAGCGCCCCTTCGCGAGAGAGAATCTCCGCAGAATGCATACCGTCTGCCGCTTCAAACACGAATGCGTCTATCCCGCTGCCGGGCCTTATGCCGAGGTAATCGGCGAAAGCCACTATACAGCGGCCACCGTTGCCGCACATCATTCCGGAAGAACCGTCCGGATTGAAAAACTCCATCCTGAAGTCACAGATGTCGGACGGGCTGAGTATCATCAGCCCGTCCGCCCCGATGCGGCCGTCAGCAGCACGATATCCGCTTCTGCGGCTGCAGAGACTGCATATCCTGTCCGACTGACGGTACTCAGAGACGTCTTCCGTCCGGCCATCAAGGACGATAAAGTCGTTGCCTGCGCCCGAATACTTGTAGAGTTCCATTACCTCAACAGTTCTTCAAGCGAGACTGATCCGGAAGTCTTGTCGTCGCGATATTTCACTATCACCGGACAGTAGAGGCTCACTCCGCTCCCGGCACCGGGGCCCTTGCTTACGGGCCTGCTCCCGGACACGACCACCGCCCCGCGGGGCACCACAACCCTGCCGTCCGCATTGCGCGGCACGAATTCTCCCGTAGTGGCATCATACAGGGCCGTCGAGGCTGTGATGATGACCCCGGAGGCTATCACCGCCTGCTCCCGGACAATCGTGCCCTCGTAGATGCCGCAGTTGCCGCCGACGAAGGCTCCGTCTTCGATGATGGTCGGCATCGCTCCGGCCGGTTCAAGCACGCCGCCGATCTGGGTGGCGGCCGAGATGTGGATGTGGCAGCCGACCTGCGCACATGAGCCTATGGTGACGTGGCTGTCCACCATCGTCCCCTCGCCGACATACGCCCCGACATTGATGTAGGACGGCGGCATCACGATGGCTCCGGGTGCAAGGTATGCACCCCTGCGGATGCTGGTGCCGCCCGGCACTATTCGAACACCGTCTTCCTGCCGGAAACCGCGTACAGGGTAGGTGTCTTTGTCGAAGAACGGGAACTGCCCGGCGCTCATGTCTGTAATCTTGCCGAGACGGAACCCGGCCAGAATCACCTCCTTGACCCAGGTGTTGACTTTCCACTCCCCGCCTGTCTTCTCGGCGACACGGAGTTCCCCCGTCTCAAGGGCGGCAAGGACCTCATTGAATCTCTCAAGCGTCACTTCCATAATTCATCAAGGGTAAGGGACATTATCTCTTCTGTCTTCGGGCTGGCATCGGACAGCGGCGGGCGGACTTCTCCGCTCATCAGGCCAAGTTTCGCCATGGCGGCCTTGACAGGTATAGGGTTCGATTCCACGAAACAGTTTCTGAACAGCGGAGAAAGCCTGTGATGGAGCTCGCGTGCCTTGAGGAAATCTCCGCGCAGCATAGCCTCCGTCAGAGCCTTGACTTCAGACGGCGCCACATTGGACGCCACGCTCACTACCCCCTGCCCTCCTGTCGCCATGAAGGCGAAAGTCATGTCATCATCGCCGCTGAGCACGGAGAACCCCTCCGGAGCGCGGCGGATGATTTCGCTCACCTGCTGGTAATTCCCGGAGGCCTCCTTGGTCCCGATGATGTTCGGACAGTCTTCGGCAAGCCTTATCGCCGTGTCCGCCGTCATGTTGGCACCCGTCCGACCCGGCACATTGTATATCACGACAGGCTTGTCGGCAGCTTCGCTGACGGTTTTGAAGTAGCGGTACTGGCCCTCCTGTGTCGGCTTGTTGTAATAAGGGACCACGACAAGGTAAGCGTCCGCCCCGTGAGGGCCGAGCAGGCGGATGTTGTCCAGCGTCCCCTGGAGGGAATTGGTGCCGCAACCGACCAGAAGCGGCAGGCCGCCCGAATATTTGCGCGTGATGTCAAGCAGGCGCAGCCTCTCCTCCGTCGAGAGGGTCGGGGTCTCGCCCGTGGTGGCAAGCGGCACGAGGAAATCCACCCCAGCCTCCACCTGCCTCACTATGCAGGACGCGTATGCGTCATAATCCACTGCACCGCCCCGGAACGGAGTCACGAGAGCGGTTCCGCAACCTTGGAGATACAACTTGCTCATAGTATCAGATCTTTAAATTCATGTACGCCTTCGAGCCCTTCCGTCATCAGCGCGGCGGTCACCGCTCCCTCGGCAAAGCCTTGCCGCGAGAATGCCTCGTGGGTGAAAGTCAGGCTGTCCACCTCGGAGCGAAGCTGGACGATGTGGGTCCCCGGCACCTCCCCTATGCGCTCGGAAGCGATCTTCGGCTTCTCCCCGAGGGCCGCCTCGATGATGCCGCCGACCGTCTTGGCCGTGCCGCTCGGAGCGTCAAGCTTGTGGATATGGTGAATCTCTTTGACATCCGGGGTATATCCGTGCCCCTTGAGCACGGTGCACGCGCGCTCCACGGCGGTGAAGAATGCATTCACGCCAATAGAGAAATTCGATGCCCAGACGAGCGTGGCGCCGCTGCTGCGGAAAGCCGAGAAAACCTCTTCCTTGATGTCATACCACCCCGTGGTGCCGACTACAACGGCCTTGAAGCGGCGCGCCAGGAACTCATAATTGGCCCTGAACGCATCCGGAGTCGTGAAGTCTATGCACACCGCGCCCGAGGTGATGTCCTCGGGGAGCGAGCACACGTCTTCCGTCGCGCACACCGGCTCAATGCCCCGGCTGCGCAGCACCGCCTCGACCATGTGCCCCATCTTGCCGTAACCGCTGATCACTGTCTTTATCATGGTCACAAAATTAGCATTATTTTTCGACTGTCCTGTCAAACGAGGCGATCATGGCGCGCAGGGCCGCGCTCCCCATAATCGTGCCTTCCGGAAGTTTCCGCTCTTCCCCGAACACATACATCTCCACCGCCGGTTCCACGACTGTCGCGGACTCATCATATCTTCCGTCCTTATAGACCCGCGACGCGTCAAGGCTCCAGCGCCTGCGGACAAAATCATAGACGGCAAGGCGCTTGCTCAGGCCGTAATCGTGGCCTTCTGAGGCGAGATGCACATTCTCAACATTGTCTTCCGCCCCATATAGCCCGTACATCTTCTGAAGATAAGGGAATTCGACTTCCGGGACATTCTTCGTCCAGTCTTCCCCGTCGGAAACGATAAGAAGAGGCTTCGGGGCGAAGGCCGCACAGAATTCGACATTGTTGGTCCGCGTGCCGTCCGGCAGGATATGGACGGGGCGGCCGCTCTCGCACGGGCATCCGCCATTGAAATGGGCGGAGACCATGACGACAGGAGCGCTGAGCGTCACACGGTCATCTATCGCCGCTATTATCATCACTTGGGAGCCGCCTCCGGAAGCCCCGGTCGCTCCGACGCGGGTGAGGTCCACCCATTCTTGAGCGCAGAAATAATCCAGGATCCGCACGCTCTGCCAGGTCTGCATGATAATGGCCAGGTCCGTGCGGTGATCCTTGGGGTCGAACGCGAGAGCGGATTCTCCCCATGCCCACATGTCATAACTGAACACTGCCACGCCCATCCTCGCGAGAGTCGCACAACGCAACTGCTGGTCCGGGCGGTAGCGGCCCCGTTCGTCGGGGATGGAATTGTCTTCATTGTTGTAGAAGTGTCCATGAGGGGAGAGCATGAACGGAATCTTCCCCTTATATCTGGCTGGCATGTACAACGAACCGCTCACCCAAACCCCGGGGAGAATTTCGAGAGCCATGTTCTCCACGCGGTAGCCTTTATATGTGCGGCGGTTGGAGCTGACTGTGCGGATTTCGGTCTTGGGGAATCTGTCTATCCCGAGGGCGGTGATGATGTTGCTCCGGAGTTCCGCCTTGCGTCCCTCCCATTTCGGGACGGAATCGTACTCCGCCGCTGATTTCTCCAGCGCACGCCGTCCCTCTTCCTCATCAGACCGCTGTGCACAAAGCGTCATGCAGGCGGACACGGCGAGCATGGCCGTCAGAAAAAGCTTCTTCTTCATAAATGATTATGCTATAAAACTATACTACTCAGTTGAATCATGAAAACGCGGCGCATTCAAGCCCGGACAAAAGGGCGGACAAGAGGACATTGCGGACTCTCATAGGTTAAAGGCCTAACAAAGAGAATATCCGGATATAGTTCTCGACGGCGGCGGCGATTTCCGCCATCGAGACGCACTCATTGTCCCTGTGCGCCGTCAGAATCGAGCCCGGGCCGCATATCATCTTGTGAGCGAACCCGTCCAGATGCGGGGCGTCGCTGCCGAAAGAGACCGGCTGGGTCTGGAAGCCCGGCAAGGTATAATACTCGGCAGGAGAGTCGCCGCCACGCGGGCTGACCTCAATCTCAGGACAGGCAAGCGCATCCATATAGGAGCAGACCTCTCGGTCGGAGGCAAAGGTCGTCCGGAAATACAGCCGGCAGTCAAGCGACGGGCTCAGGATATTCTGCGGGTTGTCGCTCCGCAGGAGGCCGACATTGAAACTCGTCTTCCCGAGAAGCGCGTCGTCTCCGAAATCCTTGGCGCGGAGGGCGTCCATGAAGTCGACGAACATCTCCACTGCGCTGCGTCCGAACTGCGGGTAGCCGGAGTGGCAGGCTTTGCCCTTGAAATGGATGTCGAATGACTTGGTGCCCTTCGAGGCGCTCGCCATACAGTTGTCAGTAGGCTCGCCTATCACCAGGTACGGGGCGGTGAAGCCTGTCCGGGAGAACGCCTTGGCCCCGAAAGAGCCTGTCTCCTCCCCGCTCAGCAGCAGCAGTGCAAACCCGTCCAGCCCGCTCTCCGCAAGCGAGCGGCAGGCCGAATACATGGAGAAAATCTGCCCCTTGGCATCGCAGCTTCCGCGTCCGCGGACGATGTCCCCGTCGAAGACCGGGGCGATGTATGGAGGCACGGTGTCAATATGAGTGCAGAACACAAGCTTCGGCTCACCCCAGGAAAACAGGAGATTCAAAGTGCCGTCACCGACCTCGTAGCGGGTCTTTCGCGGCGCGTCAAGATGCTCTTCCAGCCATAGCGCGAAGTCTCTTTCCATCCCTGAGGTGGAATCTATGGACAGCATCCGGCGGAAGAGTTCGGTCATCATAGCAGCACATCCCTGATTATGCCGGAGGCGGCAAGCCTTACACCCTCTCCGGCTCCCCTTATGACAAGAGGTGCGGAGTATTCGCTCTTGATGACGGTCACGTTCTCTGTACCGTTGAGCCAATAGAACGGACTGTCAGCGCTGACGCTCTCCATCTTGATCTCGGCACAGTACCCGAGTCTGGCAGAAGGGTCCCTGCGCAGGATGGCCACGAAGCGCTGGCGCTTGCCCTCCGCCGACAGGCGCTTCTCCTGCACCTGTATCCGGGACTCCATGGCCTCAAGCCTGGAGTAGAACTCCTCGACCGGACAGTCGAAGAACTCCCGGCCAAGCATAGGACTTATGCGGACATCGCTCTCTTCGAGCGGCACTCCGGCCTCGCGGGCGAGAATCAGCAGTTTGCGCAGCACGTCCCGACCACCCAGGTCGGTACGCGGATCCGTCTCCGAAAGCCTCTCCCTCTGCGCCTTGCGCAGAAGGTCCGCAAGGCTCTCCCCGCATTCAGGACGCTCGTGCGTAGTAAGCACATAGTTGAGCGTGCAGGAGACCACGGCCTCTATCGACTCGATGCCGTCGCTGCAGTTGGCTCCGCTGGCGATGGACTCAAGTATAGGCAAAGATGTGCCGACCGTGGTGTCGTAGCGGAAGAAGGTCCCGTTCTCCCGCGCCGCGGCCTTGAGTGCGGCATATTGCACATAAGGCACGGCAAGTGAACGGCGGTTCGAGGTCACGACCCCGAGTCCGCTGCGGAACAGCTCCTCGTATCGCAGGTAGATGGATTCGTCGTCCGTGCAGTCGATAAATACGGACTTGCGCGGGGCGGCCTGACAGACTGCCGTGATATATGCGCCGTCTGCGGCGCTTTCCCCCTCGCGGAGCCGCGAAGAGATGGAGTCTTCGTTGAGTCCGCGCATATCTATCTGATAGTTGCGGCTGTCCGACACTCCCACGATCCTTATCGTCCTCCCGAGACGGTCCTCTATCCTCTCGCGGCTGGCTGCTATCAGCCTCACAAGGGCCTTGCCCACAGCTCCGTATCCGGCGATGAACACATTGACCTCGGTGATGCTGCGGGACTCGAAGAACTCCCTGTGTATGGCGGACACGGACTCGCGGACAACAATCTGCCTGACATCGACGAAGAACACCGACGCCTCGCCACAGACCTCGGAGAGCGGTTTGATGCCCGCCTCGGAAAGTGCTGACAGAATCCTTCCGGAAGCGGACTTGCGGCTCGCGACAGACTCTCCGACAAGACATATCCTGGAGACGCCCTCCTGCGGCAGCTCAAGGCTCGTCACGCCCAGCCATGACTCCGGGCCGCCGGGATGTATGTCACGCACGACCGTGCCCGGATTGCGCGGGTCGAAGGTGTTTTTGATGTTGATCGCTATGCCTTCCTGCATGGCGGGATGGACCGTAGGCGCATAGAGGACCTTGGCCCCGCCCGCAGCGAGTTCGAGGGCGGCATGGTATGAAATCTCCGGAATCGTGACCGCAGACGGGACGACCTTGGGATTGGCCGTCATCATGCCGGGCACGTCTGTCCAGATTTCAAGCGTATCTGCCTTGAGCGCCGCAGCATAAAGCGCCGCGCTATAGTCCGACCCGCCGCGCCCGAGGGTGGTCAGACGGCCGTCCTCGTCAGAGGCGATGAATCCGGGCGCCACGAAAAGAGCGGTGTGAGGACACTCAGCCACGGCATCCCTTATGGCGGCGTAAGTCCAGTCCCTGTCAACCTCGCCGCGGCGGGTCCGTATCAGACGCCTGGAGTCGAGCCACTGCGTGCTCACCCCGTCACAGGCGAACTTGCGGGCAATGATGACCGTCGAGAAAAGTTCCCCGAAAGTGACGCAGTCCTCAGAGGGCGCCGCCTGGAGCTCCCCGAAGAGGACATCCACCTCGGCGCTGACCGCCTGGCGCTCCTCTCCGGTGAAGAGCCGCTTCACAATCGCCTGGTGCCGCAGCCGCAGAGCCTCGATGAGGCTGTCCCTCTGCTCACCCTCCGGAAGGGAGGCTATCTTGATCAAGGCATCGGTGCAGCCGCTGACGGCGGAGCATACCAGCACCGCCCTGCCGGCGCGTACCGCATCGCCCACGATGTCCATCACGGACGAGATCCTGGTCGCGTCCGATACCGAGCTGCCTCCGAATTTAAGTACCCGCATCATTCTCTCTCTATCTTGGCTCCGAGCGCGTTGAGGCGCCCTTCTATGTTCTCATATCCCCTGTCTATCTGCTCAATGTTGTCTATCGTCGATGTGCCGTTGGCGGACATGGCCGCAAGAAGCATGGCGATACCGGCCCTGATGTCAGGGGATGTCATCCTGCCGGCCTTGAGACAGATCTTGTGGTCGTGGCCTATCACCACCGCGCGGTGCGGGTCGCAGAGGATGATCTGCGCCCCCATGTCGATGAGCTTGTCCACGAAGAACAGCCTGCTCTCGAACATCTTCTGATGTATGAGCACGCTTCCCTTGCACTGGGTGGCCACCACCAGCATCACGCTCAACAGGTCCGGGGTCAGGCCCGGCCATGGAGCGTCGGCGATGGTCATGATCGAACCGTCGATGAAAGACTCTATCTCATAGCTCTCCTGCGAAGGGACATAGATGTCATCTCCGCGCTGCTCAAGCTTGACTCCGAGCCGGCGGAAGCACTCCGGGATTATGCCGAGATTGCTCCAGGAGACATTGCTGATGGTAAGTTCGCTCCGCGTTATCGCGGCCATGCCGATGAACGAGCCCACCTCGATCATGTCCGGGAGTATCCTGTGCTCCGTCCCGTGAAGAGATTCGACTCCGGTGATTGTGAGCAGGTTGGACCCGATTCCCTCGATCTTGGCACCCATCCTCACCAGCATCTTGCACAGTTGCTGGATGTATGGCTCGCAGGCCGCGTTGTAAATGGTCGTGACCCCCTTTGCGAGGGTGGCCGCCATCACTATGTTGGCCGTTCCGGTAACTGACGCCTCGTCAAGAAGCATATAGCAGCCCTGCATGCTGCGGCCAGAAGACAGGCTGTAGGCACGTTTGGCCGTATCGTAGGCGCACTTGGCGCCAAGTTTCATGAATCCGTCGATGTGGGTGTCGACGCGGCGGCGGCCTATCTTGTCTCCGCCCGGCTTGGGGAAATATGCCTGCCCGAAACGGGACAGAACCGGTCCCACCACCATCACGGAGCCTCGCAACTGTGCGCAGCTGCGCACAAAATCCGCGCTGCGTATGTAGAATTCGTTGATGTGCCCGGCAGTGAACCTGTACTCTCCCTTGGAAAGGCGCTCCACAACGACACCCATGCTCTCAAGCAGGGCGATGAGGTTCTGGACATCCAGTATCTCGGGGACATTGGATATCGTTACCGGTTCAGGTGTAAGCAGGGTGGCGCTTATCACCTCCAGGGCCTCGTTCTTGGCACCCTGAGGCTCGATGGACCCGCTCAGACGGCGTCCTCCCTCTATGACGAATGAACTCATATATGCTCTACTTCCGGAACAAGTTCAACACCAAAACGTTCCCGTACCGTGTCCACGACTCGTTTCTCAAGTGCAAGCACATCCGACGGGGTCGCCTCGCCGCTCCGGTTGACTATCACCAGCGGCTGTTTCTCATATACCGCGGCTCCGCCTTCGGATGCGCCCTTGAGGGAGCAGCTGTCTATCAGCCACGCGGCCGGTATCTTCACTCCGCCGTCGGGCAGGAGGTAATGCGGCGCGCTGCCGTCCGGGGATATGCGCCTGAACTCCTCCGCACTGACCACGGGATTCTTGAAAAAGCTTCCGGCGCTGCCTGTCTCCTCCGGATCAGGGAGTTTGGAACGGCGGAGCTTGATGACCGCCTCCCTGACTTCCTGCGGGGACTGCGGCGTGTTTCCGCCAAGGGTCTCCAAAAGACCATGATATTCCACTCTCGGGCGAGGGGCGCGGCTTAGCCTGAAGAGCACGCTTGTGACGACATAGCGGCCCTTGTTCTCCTCTTCTTTGAACATCGACATCCTGTACCCGTAGCGGCATTCGGCGGCGCTGAACTTGACCTTCTTCTTCTCCTTGAGGTCAAAGCAGACCACCCCGGAGATGATGTCCTTGACCTCAACCCCGTATGCGCCGATGTTCTGCACGGCGGCAGCCCCGACTTCCCCGGGGATAAGTGAGAGATTCTCCGCCCCCCAGAGTCCGTGCCGGCAGGTCTCGGAGACGAACGAGTCGAAGTTCACTCCGGCGCCGACCATCACCGGCACATCATCGAAGCCCACATCCACATACTTGATGTACTCTATGTTGGAATGCAGTACCGTCCCCGGGAAATCTCCCGTAAAGAGCAGGTTGCTTCCCTCTCCGATATGCAGCAGCGGCTTGGGAAGACGCTCGAAATTGAGGCCCTCGAGTTCCTTTACGCTCTCGTACTCCACGAAACAGCTGCAGGACACCTTCATCCTGAACGTGTTAAGTGCGCCGAGATCATAATTGAGCTTGATTCTCACTGTTCTTTATATGTTGATTGAAGATAAAGCTCATCCATCTGGCTCTGGTCAATCTTGGACGGGGAATCGATCATCACGTCGCGGCCCTGATTGTTCTTCGGGAAGGCGATGTAGTCACGGATCGTCTCCTGCCCGCCGAAGAGGGCGCAGACGCGGTCGAATCCGAAGGCCAGCCCTCCATGAGGCGGGGCCCCGAACTTGAAGGCGTTGGTTATGAAGCCGAACTTGTACTCGGCGTCCTCGCGGCTGATGCCGAGCACGTCGAACATCCTGCTCTGCATGGAGGCATCGTGGATACGGATTGAACCTCCGCCGAGTTCGGTGCCGTTGAGCACGAAGTCGTAGGCGTTGGCGCAGACGCGCTCGAGATCTTCTTTCTTGTCGGAATAGAACCACTGCTCATGCTCCGGCTTAGGAGCCGTGAACGGGTGATGCATGGCGTAGAAACGCCCGTCCTCCTCGCTCCATTCGAGCAGAGGGAAGTCCACTATCCACAGCGGCGCGAACACCTTAGGGTCTCTGAGTCCGAGACGGCCGCCCATCTCGATGCGGAGCACGCCGAGCTGGGTCTGGGTCTTGCGCTTGGCTCCGCACAGCACGAGGATGAGGTCTCCCGGCTTCGCCTCGCAGGCTTTCGCGACTTCCTGGAGCTTCTCCGCGGAGAAGAACTTGTCCACGGATGATTTGACGCTGCCGTCGGCGTTGAGCTTGATGTACACGAGGCCCTTGGCACCTACCTGCGGGCGCTTGACCCACTCGGTCAGTTCGTCAAGCTGCTTGCGGGTGTACTCCGCACAGCCCTCGGCAGCTATCGCGCCGACATATTCGGAAGAGTCGAAGACACTGAATCCTTCGCCCTTGACAAGCGTGGTGATGTCGTGGATCTTCATCCCGAAGCGGACATCCGGCTTGTCGGAGCCGTAGCTGTCCATCGCATCGTACCACCTCATCCGCGGCAGCGGATCCGGTATGTCCACGCCGAGTGCGTTCTTGAACATCCGGCGCATCATCCCTTCGAAGGTGTTGAGGACATCCTCCTGCTCCACGAAGCTCATCTCGCAGTCTATCTGGGTGAACTCCGGCTGACGGTCGGCGCGCAGGTCTTCGTCGCGGAAGCAGCGCACAATCTGGAAATAGCGGTCGTATCCCGCCACCATGAGCAGCTGCTTGAATGTCTGCGGAGACTGTGGAAGTGCGTAGAATGTGCCCGGATTCATGCGGGACGGCACCACGAAGTCGCGTGCTCCCTCCGGAGTGGATTTGATAAGATACGGGGTCTCTATCTCCATGAATCCCTGCTCGTCAAGGTAGTTGCGGATTTCCTGGGCGAGGCGGTGACGCAGGGCGAGGGCCCTCTGGAGAGGAGGGCGGCGCAAGTCGAGATAGCGGTACTTGGCCCTGAGATCCTCTCCGCCGTCGCTGTTCTCCTCGATGGTGAACGGCGGGGTCACGGACTTGTTGAGCACATTGATGCTCTCCAGGCGGATCTCGACATCACCCGTAGGCATCTTCGGGTTCTTGCTGGCACGCTCCACGACTTCTCCGACCGCCTGGATCACATATTCGCGGCCCAGACCGGCCGCCGTCTCCACCAGTGCCGGGTCGGCATCCGTCTCCACCACCAGTTGCGTGATGCCGTAACGGTCGCGCAGGTCGATGAATGTCATTCCTCCCAGTTTGCGGGTTTTCTGCACCCAGCCCGCCAGGGTGACTTTCTTGCCTTTGTCGGAGAGCCTCAGCTCACCGCAAGTGTTGCTTCTGTACATATAGCGTTTTGTGTTATATTCCAAAAGAACAAAGTTATAAAATATTCCCGGATATGCGCATAAAGTTGCCGCCGTGTCCTTTCCGGGCACGGTGGCGCGTTAAACTTGATGTCTCAATGCCTTAGAGTTTGTAATACACCGACAGCACCCAGGCGAACAGCCTCGGCGGCAGGATGCTTTTGGCCAGAACGGCAAGTCTCTGGAGGAATGTGGCCACGATGTAGCTGTACTTCGGGTCTTTCTTGCGCACTATCGAAGAAATCTTGGCCGCGAGGACTTCCGGCTTCAGGCCTGACTTCTCGTCGTGCTCTATGCTGGCCATCGACTTGGCGTATGACTTATATGCCTCGAACGACTTCGGGTCAGCCACGGTGCGGCGGGTAGCCGTGAACCCGGTGGAGAAATCTCCCGGTTCGATGACGACGACCTTGATGCCGAACTCCCTGAGCTCAAGCCGCAGGGCCTGGCAATAACCCTCGATCGCGAATTTCGAAGCCGAATACAGCCCCTGATAAGGAAGGCCCATGAGTCCCCCTATCGAGCTGATGCAGATAATCTTACCCTCCCGCTGTCTGCGCATCACAGGGAGCACGAAATGCAGGAAACGCACCATTCCCATCCAGTTGACATCCATCTGAGCGCGGGCATCGTCCAGGGAGCTGAACTCCAGCGGCCCGCCGACTCCCATGCCGGCGTTGTTGATAAAGACGTCGATGCGCCCCTCGGCCTCGACGACCTTGGAGACCGCAGCCTCGACCTCGGCGTCATCAGAGGCGTCCGCCTTGATGTAGGTAACCCCGGGTAACGGCGTCACGTCACGCCTGTGCGTGCCGTAGACCTTGTGCCCGTCGGCGGAGAGCCGCTCGGCCATGGCCTTGCCGAAGCCGGAGCTTATTCCTGTGATGAGAATGACCATAACTTATTCTATTCTATTCTATGACTCCGAGTCCCTTGAAAATCGCCGTGAGCTTCTCGACGGCCTCGTCGACCTGGTCTACTGTATGGGTGGCCATAAGCGCGAAGCGGATGAGCACGTCGCTCTCCGGCACCGCCGGGGCGATGACAGGGGTGATGAATACTCCCTGCTCGTATGCCAGGCGCACGATTTTCATGGCCTTGATGGTGTCGCGCACGAAGAGAGGGATGATAGGAGACTGGGTGTGCCCCGTGTCGAAGCCGTTGTCCTTGAATGCCTGCTGGGCATGACGGGTCACCTTCCAGAGGTGCTCGCGCCTTTCCGGCTCGTTGATCATGATGTCGAGGGCCGCAGATGCGGCGGCCACTGCGGCCGGGGTCATCGAGGCGCTGAATATCAGGGAGCGGGAGTTGTGCTTGAGATAGTTGAGGACCTCCTTGTCGCCGGCGATGAAGCCGCCCAGGGAGCCGAAGCTCTTGGAGAACGTGCCCATTATCAGGTCTGTGTCGGCCGTGAGTCCGTAGTGGCTTGCCGTACCGGAGCCGTTCTCCCCTATCACACCGAGTCCGTGGGCGTCGTCCACCATCACGGATGCGTTGTATTTCTTGCAGAGCTCCACAATCTGCGGAAGCGGGGCGATGTCTCCCTCCATGGAGTAAACTCCGTCAACCACAATCAGTTTCGGGGCGTCAGGCGGAGTGAGTGCAAGCTTCTTCTCGAGGACTGCCATGTCGTTGTGCGGGAACTTGCGCACTTCCGAGAAACTCAGGCGGCTGCCGTCTATGATGCAGGCGTGGTCAAGGGCGTCAAGGAAAATGTATCCTCCCTTCATGCCGAGGCAGCTCACCACCCCGAGGTTTACCTGAAACCCGGTGCTGTAGGTGACAGCCTCATCCTTGCCCACGAACTTGGCGAGCTTGGCTTCAAGCTCTTCGTGTATGTCAAGGGTTCCGTTGAGGAAACGGCTGCCGGAGCAGCTGGTGCCGTATTTGCGTATAGCCGCGATTGCGGCTTCCTTGAGACGCGGGTCATCCGAAAGCCCGAGATATGAATTGGAGCCGAACATCAGGACCTTCTTGCCGTCGGCCATGGTTACGACCGGGTCCTGGCCAGAAGATATCGGGCGGTAGTAAGGGTAGATTCCTAGCGCTTTAACTTCTTGAGGGACTGTGTATTTCGCACAAATCTCATTCAGTAATTTCTTCATCTGGATTAGATTTTTATAAAGTAGTACAACGCTGCAAATATACAAATTATATTCAATTCGCAACCTGTCGTCAAGGCAGGCGGGCAGGCAGGCGGGGTGGCAGGGCGGGGTGGCAGGGCGGAGTGGCAGGGCGGGCAGGCAGGGGTGGAGTGGCAGGGCGTGGTGGCAGGCTATCGGTTTCTGTACGGGAAAAGGCCATCTCCCGAACGAAACGCGTCTGCGAATCTGAACTGTATTGGACTGAAAATGGTTGACTCAAAAAAAGAGACAATCATCATGAAATTA
>ENA-OUQF01000119-OUQF01000119.1-human-gut-metagenome-genome-assembly--contig:-NODE-119-length-75754-cov-25.165590_pt1 | contig 75754 bp, 78 predicted proteins | sample MGYA00237947_ERZ548826 | MGnify/ENA primary metagenome ERZ548826 (study PRJEB26490, sample SAMN05194701) | human gut metagenome | biome: terrestrial biome; feature: human-associated habitat; material... | reverse complement strand
TATCAGGCCCTTATAGGGCCAGTGCAAGCCACCGGCTTCGCCGGTGGTCCTGACTTTCCCCATCACCAAACGAACAGGTTCAAATTCTGTGCAGTGTTCCCTCGCCTCTTTGAAATATTGGCTGGACTATTGCTGAAAAATACGATATAATGTTCTATAAAGGGAATTTGTCTCGCATCGATTACGTATTTCAGATCGAGAAAGCAAGGGGTATAGCCGATGACATTTACTCAACACTACGATTCGCCGCTGGGCGGCATTCTACTGGCGGCGGATGAGGTCGGGCTGACCGGCTTGTGGTTTGGTGGGGAAAAATACTTTGCCGATCATTTGCCCAAGGAGCATATTGAGCAGGACTCCCCTGTCCTTTCGCAGAGCAAGCGATGGCTTGATCTTTACTTTTCGGGCAGTGAGCCGGACTGGCTTCCACCGCTGCACCCGGTCGGCTCTCCATTTCGTCAGGCCGTGTGGAAGATTCTTTTGCAGATTCCCTACGGCCAGACCATTACATACGGAGATATTGCACGGCAGCTTGCGTCCCAGCAGGGGCTGACCAGAATGTCCGCTCAAGCGGTAGGCGGCGCGGTGGGGCACAATGAGATTTCCATCATCATCCCCTGCCACCGGGTCGTGGGGGCGGATGGCAGCCTGACAGGCTACGCGGGCGGCATTGACAAGAAATATAAGCTCCTGGAATTGGAGCGGGCAGATATGAATCAATTCTACATCCCAAAGAAAGGAACGGCGCTGTAATAAAATCTGCAAACCAGACTGAGATTCAGAAATCATTTACCCAGCAGGCGAAGAACTTTGAAAGCGGAAAAATGAACTTCTCCAAGAAAGAGTACCTGAATCATACGGTATCAAAAATTGCCCCCGCAGGGACGGACAATGAGCTTCGTGACCCGTCCCATGTGCGCTGCCTCAGCAAGGAAGAAATGCTTGCGCTGTACCAGGAAAACGGCTTGACCATTTCCTGCGATGAAATCGTTAAAATTCCAGTGATTCTGCAAAATTGGATGGATCACACTGCCACCCCGCCGGAGGTTCAAGCGCAAATCAAAGCCAAAATGGAGCGGGACATCGCCGGTGGGACGCCGACGGGCTTCTATCCGTATCGTGACGGCTCCGAAATCCAATTCAATCAAAGATGGGTATTCTTAATTGGGCACAAAGGGGATCGCGCATGAAATGCCTGTGTGAAATAACCGATAAAATGATTCTGGGATTGGATGGCACATCCACACGGCCGCCGAGGCTGACAGCCCGTGCGATCCTGAGGAATCAGGATGGGCTGTATGCCGTGATGTATGCGGAGAAATTCAACCTCTACAGTCTGCCCGGCGGTGGAATTGAAGAAGGAGAGGATTCCCTGACTGCATTGCGGCGGGAGGTTTTCGAGGAAACCGGGTGCTCCTGCGACCATATAGAGGAGCTGGGATTTGTCTGCGAAAACCGCGCCCATCAGGATTACACGTGCCGCTCCTATTACTACGTGGTCACTACCGACCATCCCGCACAGGCCGCACAATTGACAGAGGCCGAAATCAGAAACGGTACAGCCGTCCAGTGGCACACACTGGAGGACACGCTCCGGCTCATTTCGGAGCCAAAACACGCCACCACCCAGAGAATGTTCCTCCAGGCCAGGGATGTGGCAGCCCTGAAAGAATACGTATCAAGACTGCTCAAAGTGGGATGGCCAGCTCTGCCTTTTGCTATTTCATAAGTCCTCCGTGGAAGCAGCACTCATATTGCTTCTCCTCGCCGCAGTAGATTTTCTCAAAGCCCTGGAACCAGGTGAAGTCCCCGACAACGCTGCATCGATACAGATATTGCCCGGACTGGTAGAACTTGGGGCCGCGGTAAGGCATGGCGGTATCGGCTTGGCGCAGGGCCTCTTTCAAAAAGTTTCCGCTGAACTGCTGCCCCAGGACACGGCCCAGATAATTCATGGCGTACCGGGCCTTTCCATGATGCCAAATTGCCTCCTGGCCCGCGAACTGCTCCCCGCCGACATAGGTATCGTAATAGGTATAGTCCCCGCTTGAATAGGTATAGTCGTGGGAATCCAGCCGGGTGGAAGCGGTCTCATTCATGAACGCGGCATAGGTATTGCAGTTTGCCTCCAGGCGGAACGAAATCAGCTGCTGCAAATCGTCGCGCTGCACTTCAATCGGGCTTGCCGCGCAGTCCTGTTCACGCACCAGGTAGTCCACCGTCACATGGAACAGATTGCTGATTTCAATCAAATTGGAAATATCCGGGAATGCCTGCCCTGCCTCCCACTTGGCCACCGCCTGCCGGGAGACGGAAAGCGCCTGAGCAAGGGCTTCCTGGGTAAGCCCCTTGCCGCGGCGAAGCAGCTGCAATTTTTCTGAAAAAATCATATCATCACCTCAATGAAATCATACATCCTGCCGCGTCAGAATACCATGCACCAGCCGTTGCGTTTTTGCTACCATCATTATACATTGCGCAGGCCGTCCCTGCAAGAATTCAATTGGCAAAGACAACAAATCCCCCGCCGTGAAAACAGGCCGGATTTGGACATCCCTTCAAAAGCTTAAAAATTTTTTAAGCCGCTATTGACAACGAGAAAAGTGCGTGCTATATTACCCATGGTTAGCGAGAGCTAACCATTTGCGGGTGCAAAAGTTAGCAGCTGCTAATTATTTCACAGAAAAAGAAGGTGGGACAATGATGCCGCTTACTCTCGCAGATGCCGGTGAAGAATACGTGGTGCAGCGAATGGGTGGAAACGCCGAGGTCAAGAAGCATTTGGAGGATCTTGGCTTTGTGGTTGGAACGGGTGTGTCCGTGATCAACACCATCGGAGGCAACCTGATCGTCAAGGTGAAGGAATCACGTGTTGCAATCAGTAAAGAAATGGCGCAGAAGATCATGGTCTGATGATCTTCTGAATGCCGAAAGAATAAAAGGAGGAATTGGCAATGAAAACTCTTCGACAGACTCACGTCGGCGAAACCGTCAAGGTCGTCAAGCTCCACGGTGAAGGTGCCGTAAAGCGCCGTATCATGGACATGGGCGTTACCAAGGGCGTAGAGGTCTACGTGCGCAAGGTAGCTCCCCTGGGCGATCCTGTTGAGATCACTGTCCGTGGCTACGAGCTTTCCATCCGCAAGGCGGATGCCGAAATGATCGAGGTCGAGTAATCACGTATCTTTTTGGGGCGATGCCCCATAATGATTTCATTGAATGTTAGCGCTTGCTAACAGAAAGAGGAGGAAATTACTTTGGAGCTTAAAATTGCTCTTGCCGGCAACCCGAACAGCGGTAAGACCACGCTGTTCAATGCACTGACCGGCTCTAATCAGTTCGTTGGTAACTGGCCAGGCGTTACTGTTGAGAAAAAGGAAGGCAAGCTGAAGAAGCACACGGATGTGACCATCACCGACCTTCCCGGCATCTATTCCCTGTCCCCCTACACGCTGGAAGAGGTCGTGGCCCGTAACTATCTGATCAACGAGCGCCCCAACGCCATCCTGAATATCATCGACGGCACCAACCTGGAGCGTAACCTGTACCTGACCACCCAGCTGACCGAGCTGGGAATTCCTGTGGTCATCGCCATCAACATGATGGACGTGGTCCGCAAGAACGGCGACAAGATCAATACCGCCCAGCTGTCCGAGGCTCTGGGCTGCAAGGTCGTTGAGATCTCCGCCCTTCGCGGCGACGGCATTATGGAAGCCGCCGAGGCTGCCGTGCAGGCCGCCAAGAACGGCAAGACCGTTCCTATGCACACCTTCTCTGGCCCTGTGGAGCATGCCATTGCCCACATTGAAGAGGCTGCCGTGCACTCCATGCCGGAAGAGCAGCAGCGCTGGTACGCCATCAAGATCTTCGAGCGGGACGACAAAGTTCTGGCTCAGATGAATCTGGACAAGAATGTCCTGGATCATATCGACGCCGACATCAAGGCTGCCGAGGACGAGCTGGATGACGACGCCGAGAGCATCATCACCAACGAGCGTTATGTTTACATCGGACAGGTCATCAAGCGCTGCTACAAGAAGCACTCCGCTGGTAAGCTGTCCACCTCCGATAAGATCGACCGCATTGTCACAAACCGCTGGCTGGGCCTACCCATCTTCGCCGTTGTGATGTTCCTGGTCTACTGGGTCGCAATGGTGGGCGTTGGCGCTCCCGCTACCGACTGGGCCAACGACGGCGTGTTCGGCGACGGCTGGCATCTGCTGGGCATTGGCACCAGCGACTACGAAGAGGCTGCCGAAGCCTACGGCGACACCAACCAGATCATTGACGCGTTGGTTGCCCAGTACGGCGATGACGCAATGGCTGAGGCGCTGGACGCCGAGAGCGAGGATTACAGCGAAGAGGCTGCAGCTGAGGCAATTGACGCCCTGCGTGCTGCCGTTCCTGCTGATTCTTCCATCGACTACGAGCTGGAGGATGAAGAGACCCTGGAGGTTACCACGGAGACTGCCGACTATGCGGCGATCCAGGCTGCTCTGGATGCCTACGGCACCGAGCCTGACCCCGCTGATTTTGGAGTGTGGGTGCCCGGTATCCCCGTGCTGATCGGCAACCTGCTGGAGAAGGCAAACGTTGCTGACTGGCTGTCCGGCCTGATCCTGGACGGCATCGTGGCCGGTGTTGGCGCTGTGCTTGGCTTCGTCCCTCAGATGCTGGTTCTGTTCCTGATGCTGGCCTTCCTGGAGGCCTGCGGCTACATGGCCCGTATCGCCTTCGTTCTGGACCGTGTGTTCCGTAAGTTCGGCCTGTCCGGCAAGTCCTTCATCCCCATGCTGATCGGCACCGGCTGCGGCGTGCCCGGTATCATGGCCTCCCGTACCATTGAAAACGAGCGCGACCGCCGGATGACCATCATGACCACTACCTTCATCCCCTGCGGCGCAAAGGTTCCCTTTATCTCCATGATCGCCGGCGCTCTGTTCGGCGGCAGCGCATGGGTCGCTACCTCCGCCTACTTCATCGGCATGGCTGCCATCATCGTTTCCGGCATCTGCCTGAAGAAAACCAAGCCCTTTGCCGGTGACCCCGCTCCCTTCGTTATGGAGCTGCCCGCCTATCACCTGCCCACCCTGGGTAACGTCCTGCGCAGCATGTGGGAGCGTGGCTGGAGCTTCATCAAGAAGGCCGGCACCATCATCCTGCTGTCCACCATCTTCGTGTGGTTCACCACCTACTTCGGCTGGGCCGACGGCACCTTCCGTATGCTGACCGAGGATGAGGTCGAGTTCTCCATCCTGGCCCGCATCGGCACCGTCCTTGCCTGGATCTTCAAGCCCCTGGGCTGGGGCAACTGGCAGGCTGCTGTTGCTTCCATCACCGGCCTGGTCGCCAAGGAGAACATCGTTGGTACTTTGGGCATTCTGTACGGCGGCGGAGACGGCACCGTGTATCAGAACATTGCCAATGCGTTCACTGGTATTACCGGCTATTCTTTCCTGGTGTTCAACCTGCTGTGCGCTCCCTGCTTCGCAGCCATCGGCGCCATCAAGCGCGAGATGAACAACGCCAAGTGGACCTGGTTCGCCATCGCTTATCAGTGCGGCTTTGCCTATGCCATCGCCCTGATGATCAATCAGTTCGGCAATGCGTTCACCGGCAACCTGAATGTGATTGGCCTGGTCGTTGCCATTACCCTGCTGGTGTGCCTGGTTTACATGCTGTTCCGGCCCTACAAGGAAGCTACCAAGCTGTCCAAAGTTTAATTCTCTAGAAAAGAAGTGTGATGTGACATGCTGCAATGGATTTCCGCGAATATTGGAACGGTTGTAATCTGTATCGTGCTGCTGGCTGTCGTCGGCCTGATCGTTCGCTATCTGGTGCGACAGAAGAAGCAGGGTAAATCCACATGCGGCGGCAACTGTGCGCATTGTGCAATGCACGGCTCTTGCCACACGCAAAAGTGATCTTCCGGGAGGCGCAGAACCTGCGCCTCCCCTTTTGCTTTTTGAAACGCAATGGGTTGCATTGCGGTGAAAATGTGATATAATCGTCACATGTCGTTCGGTGAAGGCCGGACAGATTTTTTAGAAAGAAGGCGTTCATTATGGCTTTTTCGGAATTTCTGAATTCCAGACGTGCGCAGGCGAAGGCGCTTGTAAAGCAGCTGATAGAGCAATTTGAATATGTCAGCATTCTGGGCGTGGACACAAAGTCCAAGGCCGTCCGCGTAAATGCCAACACCAGCAGCATCAGTGACGGATGGGATATGCAGTGCGGATTTGTTGTAAAGCTCCACAACGGCGGCTGTTTCTTTGAATACTCCCTGGATGATATCAACGGAGATGTACAGGCCATGGCCGCACAAATTCAGGAGGCTTTCGTTGTAAGCAAGGTGCTTAAGGAGGACAGCATTTCCGGCATTCATCTGGAGGATGCGCCGCTGGTGCAGTCCTTCCAGCGCCCCTCGGATCTGGGTAGCTTCTCTGATGCCCAGCTGCTGGATTTCTGCGTGAAGAACCAGAAGGAGCTTCAGGCCAAAAGCGAGTACATCCGCAATGCCCTTGTAGCCGTCTCCACCATGGAGGTATCCAAGCTCTTCATTTCCCAAAACCGGGAGCTGGATCAGAACTATGTATGGATTAATGGAATGCTGGTGTTGGTCTATCAGGAAAACGACAAAACCGTACAGGCCTATGATTTCGTCGATTCCGACCAGATGCGCGACGTGATGGCCGCGCTCCCCGGCAAGATGGACGCCCTGGTGAAGAAGGCGCACTGCCTGACGCTGGCGAAGCCCATAGAGCCGGGTATGTACGATGTGATCACCGATCCCTCCATCACTGGCCTGATCGCCCATGAGGCCTTCGGCCACGGCGTCGAGATGGATCAGTTTGTGAAGGATCGGGCGCTGGCAAAGCAGTACGTGGGAAAATACGTGGCCTCCCCCATCTGCAACATGCGCGACGGCGCGGCGGCGGCTCTGAGTGTTGCCTCCTATTTCTTTGACGATGACGGCGTGCTGGCCAAAGATACGCAGATCATCAAGGATGGCATCCTGGTTGCCGGACTTTCCGACCTGGCCTCTGCCACCCAGCTGGGCACGGTGCCCACAGGCAACGGCCGCCGGGAATCTTGCCGCCGGAAGGCATACGCCAGAATGACCAACACCTTCTTTGAGAAGGGAACCGATAAGCTGGAGGACATGATCGCCTCCATCAAGCACGGCTACATGCTCTTTGAAACCAGCAACGGCATGGAAGATCCCAAGAACTGGGCCATCCAGTGCGTTGCCCAGTATGGCATTGAGATCGTGGACGGAAAGCTGACGGATAACTACGTCTCCCCCGTGGTCATGAGCGGCTATGTGCCTGATCTGCTGAAATCCATCTCCATGATCTCTGACGACTTTGAGATCTCCGGCGCAGGCTCCTGCGGCAAGGGATATAAAGAATGGGTTCGCGTCAGCGACGGCGGTCCCGCACTGAAAGCGAGGGTGAAACTGGGATGAAAAATTTGGAAGCGATGCTCCGCACCGATGCCCGGGTGACGGATTACAAGATCAATGTACATGAACGCAAGAGCTATGAGATGTTCTTCGTCAAGGGCAAGCTGGAAACCGTCCGCTGCGCCAATGTCTGCGATACAACGGTAACGGTATATGCCGCCCATGGGGAATTTCTGGGCAACGCCGATTTCCGGGTGTATCCCTCCACCACCCAGGAGCAGCTGCCCGGACTGATCGATGAGGCTGTCCATAAAGCGCTGCTGATCGATAACAAGCCCTATTCCCTGCCCGCCAACGAGGAGGGCGAATACACCGTGGAGAGCAATTTCTCCGAATTCAGCCCGGAAGGACTGGCTGCAACGGTGGCCAATACGGTGTTCAGTGCCAATCGAATCGACAACGGCTCTCTGAACGCCGTGGAGGTATTCATCAACCGGCACCATGAGACAGTGTGCAACAGCCGGGGCATCCATAAGAGCCAGGTTCGGTATGATGCCATGGTGGAGGCCATCCCCACCTATAATGGCGAAAAGCAGAGCGTAGAGCTCTACGAGCAGTATAATTTCAGTGCTCTGGACGAAGAGGTGCTCTACCAGGAAATCGCGGACATGATGGCCGCGGTAAAAGCGCGCTACGAGGCTGTCAAGCCCCAGCAGGCGCTGCAATGCAAGGTGATCCTGAACAAGGGGGAGGTCCATGAGCTGTTTAGCGAGATCGCCGGTTCACTGACCTACGCCTCCGTCTATAACCATTCCACCGTATTCCATAAGGGAGACGATATCCAGAAGGCTCCCACCGGTGACCGCATTGAGATCATCATGGAGGGTGCCATCAAGGGAAACACCCGCAGCGCGAAGTTCGATAGCGACGGCATGTCTTTGGATAAGATGAACATTGTGCACGACGGAAAGGCAGTGAATTATTTCGGCGACAATCGCTATGGTCAGTACCTGGGCGAGCAGCCTACCGGCAGTCTCCCCTGCCTGCATGTAGCAACTGGCTCGTTGAGCGAGGAAGAAATGAAGCAGGGCGCATACCTGGAAATCGTATCCATGTCCGGCCTGCAGGTGGATTTCTTCAGCGATTACATTGGCGGCGAGATTCGTCTGGCATACTATTGCGACGGGGAAACAGTCACCCCCGTGACGGGCATCTCCATCTCCGGCTCTGTCACCGAAGCGTTGAACACCATCCGCCTGTCCTCCAAGGAAGCGATCCACAACGGCTATGTCGGCCCCGACAAGGCAGTGGTGGAAAATCTGAAAATTTTCTAAGCAGGCTCAAGAAAGCAGACCCGATCCGGCAGCGGAAAGGGTCTGCTTTTATACATGTCTATGGAAAGATAAAATTCGCTTGGCAAATCGGAAGCGCGTCGAAGCGCTGCAATCCGTCCGTGCCGATCAGGCAGGCGCCCATCTGCTCCAACTCCATACTGGCCGGACTTCCGTCCTGGAAGCAATAGAGCGGACTCCAATGGTGACGAAGATTCTGTGTGCTTCCGTCCCAGGTGCCGCCCCGTTCCAGGGTGCATTGGGCCACAAAAGTGAATTGCCCCAGGGCGTGGATCACCCGATTGCGCCGCAGCGCCCGCTGGACAGTGAAAGGTTCATCAAAATCATCCTCGCTGAGCAGCAGGACCCGGCTGTCCGGGCAGCGCTCCTCCAAGGAATCGGCGAGCACGCTGATCACCCAGCCTCCCGTCTCCAGGCAGGCAGCCTGAGCCACACTGTCCGCTCCCCTGGCGTTGCCGGAAACAAGCGCATAGCCCTGCCGGGCAGCCTGGATTCCCACCTGCTGGGCAAAGTGGCGGTTTTCCTCCGCCAGCTCTCTGCTGCCCACCAGGGAAACGGTGGGCCTGTTCAGGATACTGAGGTCTCCCTTGGCCCACAGGCACCCCGGCGCCTCCTGCCCCAGTCTTCTACGCAGGAGCGTCGGATAGTTGTCCCCCGCCCGGGTGATCGCATGGCAGCCAAGGCGCTTTGCCCTTTTCAGATATGCCTCCAGCTGAAGCTCGCCACCCAGAAGCTCTACTGTGCGCTGCGCCAGCCATTTTTCCACGCCGGCGGATATCAGATGCTCTACCGTCAGTTCTGCATCCGCGCCGCCCTCCGGGAGATAGGGAGCCTTTTGCGCCAGCGCCCGAAGCTGCGGAATGCTCAGCGGCTTCCGGCATGGATCGCCCAGCTTGCTGGACAGGAGCAGATAGCCCCGGTCCTTCGGGTTCATCTGAACCGCCTCTTGGGAGGCGCGGGAGCCTTGACCTCTTCCTCTGAAAGCGTTCCGTCCGCGTTCAGCAGCATTGGCTTGATTTGGTAATTTGAGAATTTGGCAATCTCATCCAGCTTGGCTTTTTCCGGGAAATTGCTGACGATGCTCCAGGCAATTCCCTTGCGCTTTGCCCGGCCGGTTCGGCCAATGCGGTGGACATAGTATTCATTCTCCTCTGGAATGTCATAGTTGATAACGCATTCCACATCGTCTACATCGATGCCCCGGGATGCAACATCCGTGGCGATCAGCACCGGCAGCTTCCCTGCCCGGTACTTCTGCATGGTTTTTTCTCGCTGACTCTGGCGGATGTCACCATGGAGGCAGTCACAGTCCAGCCCCGCCCGCTGGAATTCGTCACACAGACGCTGACACATATGCTTGGTGTTGCAGAAGATCATCACCCGCTCGTAACCCTGGCTCCTGATCAGGCGAAGGGTCGTCTCCGCTTTTTCCAGCGGAGTACAGGTCAGGCTGTACTGGTCGATATCCGGCCGGTCCTCCTGCTTCGGCTCCACGGTGATCTCTACCTCGTCACGCTGGTACATCCAGGAAACGGTCATGACCTCCTGGGAAATGGTCGCGGAAAACAGGCCAAGATTTTTGCGGTTTTTGATCTTTTCAATGATGCGGGTAACATCCTTGAAAAAGCCCATATCCAGCATGCGGTCCGCTTCATCCAACACAACAGTCTGGATCTTATCCAAGCGGATGGTCTTGCGGTTGTAGTGATCCATCAGTCTGCCCGGCGTGGCGACAACGATCTGGGGCTTCTTCTCCATCTGACGGATCTGGCTGCCGATACCCGCGCCGCCGTAAAGCACAGCGACCCGAATGCCGGTGAAGAAGGTCAGCAGGCCCCGCAGTTCATCGCCGATCTGAATAGCAAGCTCCCGGGTGGGCGCAAGGATCAGGCCCTGGACCTCCGGACTTGAAGCGTCAATATGCTCAATCATCGGGATGCCAAAGGCAAAGGTCTTGCCGGTGCCGGTGGGAGCCTTCGCGATCACGTCCTTCCACTGCAGAAACGGCGGAATTGCCTCCGCCTGAATGGTGGTGGGATAGCCATAGCCCTTTTGCTCCAGGGCTTTCAGCATTGCCTCGGACAGGCCGAGGGATTCAAATGTAACATTCTTTTCTTCCATGATTGCATTCCTTAAATTGTAATCTTTATTTCGATAAAGTTCATTTTATCATTTTTGCACCGCTTTTGCAACCTTCCATTGGGGAATTTCATAATTTGTAGAAAATTCCAAGAATATTAATCTTTGAAACCTGGCTCACAGTGGACAAACGGGGAAAAATATGGTATATTAAGATACAATCGTTTGAGGAATCGTCATATTTCCCGCTTCCAATGGAACAATAAAATGGAAGCGCAATGAAAGTACGGAGGATATAGATATGGTATACATGCTACTTGGCGCCGGATTTGAAGAAACGGAGGCAATTGCCCCTTTGGATATTCTTCGCAGAGCCGGTGTAAAAATTCTCACCGTTGGTATTGATGAAAAGACCGTTCTCGGAAGCCATAGGATCCCGGTGGTGGCAGATATTACGCTGGATGAAATGGATCTGACCGATATGGACATGGTCATTATCCCCGGCGGCATGGGGGGCGTAGCCAGCCTGCGCGCCTGTCCCCGTGCGCTGGAAGCGCTGAGATTCGGCTGGGAAAACGGCAAATATGTGGCCGCCATCTGCGCCGGACCAACGGTACTGGCCGACCTGGGCATCACCGAAGGCCGCCGCACCACCTGCTATCCCGGCCAGGAGGTCAATATGGGCGGTGCAAAAATGGGGAAGGATGCTGCCGTCGTCGTTGACGGAAAACTGATCACCGGCACCTCTGCCGGGTGTGCGATCCCCTTTGGGCTGGCCCTGGCAGAGGCTCTAAAGGGCAAGGAAACGGCGCAGAAGGTAAGAGAACAAATCGTCATTCGATAACGGAGGAATCCAAATGAACTATGACCCCAATTCGGATCAGGAGCTGGAGAGATCTCCCCAGCCCGACGAGGATATCCCTGCCGCGCAGGAGGATGTACAGCTGACGCCTCCAGCGTCCCTTCCTGATGAGCAGGCGCAGCCGGTCCCTGTTGAGGACAGCCTGCCGGAAGAGCCGGAGGAGCCGGTCCGTGGCGCGTTTGCAAACAGTGAAGAGCCGGAAGAAGCTGACGAACCGCCGGTAGCCTATCACGGCAGATTTGCCGCAAGAGAGCCGGTGCAGGAGAATGCAGAGGAATATCAGCAGGATAATGCGCAGCCGGAATATATCGACGCGCAGGAGCCGGAGGAGGCCCCGGAGCCGCCGGTGTACGACGGGGGCGATGTCCCGCCCGTGCTTCCGCCGCATGATTACAGTGCGCAGGAACCTCAGGAGGAGCCCACGCCGCTGCCGCAGCGCAGCCGCACCCGGGCCGTAAAAAAGGGCCGCCCCCGCCGGAAAAAGGGTGAGGGGCTGCTGGGTATCCCTAATATTCTGGTGACTTGTGTATGGGTCTGCCTGGTACTGCTGATCAGCGTGACTCTGGGGCGCCTGGCATGGGTGTGCGCTTCTGAGATCCTGGCCTTTGGGCGGGAGGACAAAACGGTGACCATCACCGTTTACGAAACCGACACCATCGACGACATCACAAACAAGCTGGCCCGCAATGAGCTGATCCATTACCCGGGACTGTTTAAGCTCTATGCCCAATTTGCCGTGGACGACGGGGACATCAAGCCCGGCATCTGGGATCTGAACACCAAGTATGACTATCACGCCCTGGTCAAAATGATGTCCCCCTCCTCTTCCAGGGACGTCGTAAAGGTGATGATCCCGGAGGGATACAGCTGCCGCCAGATTTTCGCCCTGCTGGAGGAAAACAAGGTGTGCACTGTGCAGGATATTGAATCCTACGCCGCCTCCGGGGAGCTGAACGACTACTGGTTCCTGGATGGTGTGGCCAGAGGTGACCGCTACTGCCTGGAGGGCTTCCTGTTCCCGGACACCTATGAATTCTATCAAAACGATTCCCCCAGAAGCATCCTGACAAAGATGCTCAATAACTTCGATACCCGTTTCGACGAGGGTATGCGCGGCAAAATCCAGACGCTGAACGCCCACCTGACCGACCTGATGCGCCGGGATGGAAAGGCCCAGGATTATATTGACAGCCATCTGTTCACCGTGCGGGATGTGGTCAATGTGGCCTCCATGATTGAGAAGGAAACCTCCAGCGCCGAAGAGGGCTACACCATTGCCTCGGTCATTTACAACCGTCTGTTCTGCTGGCACGGGAACCCTGCCTACCTGAACATCGACGCCACCATCATCTACGCGCTGGACGGCAAGACGGACCTGACCGCCGAGGATCTGCGGGTCAACAGCCCCTACAACACCTATACGAATGTGGGCCTTACCCCCGGTCCTATCGCCAACCCCGGCCTGAACAGCCTGCGGGCTGCGCTGGAGCCTTCGGATACCAACTACTATTACTACGTGCTGGATCCCACTGCAGGTTCCCATGTATTCTCCACCACCCAGGAAGAGCACGACGCAAACCGGGCAAGGCTGGGAGTATAGCATGAAGAAAATGGAGCTTTTGTGCCCGGCGGGAGATGCCGAGCAGCTGAAAATGTCTGTCAAATACGGCGCAGATGCGGTTTATCTGGCAGGCACCAGCTTTGGGATGCGCTCCTTCGCGGGGAATTTTTCCCCGGAGGAGCTGCCCAGGGCAGTAGCCTTCGCCCATGCCAACGGAGTCAAGGTGCATGTTACGGTAAATACCATGCCCCGCAACGAGGAAGCAGCCCAGCTTCCTCCCTACTTAGAGCAGCTGGATGATGCGGGGGTGGACGCGCTGATCCTTGCGGATCTGGGGGCCTTCACCATGGCGGGGAAATATGCGCCCCACTGCCAGCGGCATATTTCCACCCAGCAATCCGTGGCCAACTACGCCTGTGCCCAGGCATGGCATGACCTTGGTGCGCAGCGGGTGGTGCTGGCAAGGGAGCTGAGTCTGGACGAAATTGCTCAGATCCGTCAAAAGGTTTCCCCTGAACTGGAAATTGAGACCTTTGGCCATGGCGCGATGTGCGTCAGCTATTCCGGCCGCTGCCTGCTGAGCAACTATATGACCGGGCGGGATTCCAACCGGGGTGCCTGCGCCCAGCCTTGCCGCTATCAATACGCCTTGATGGAGGAAAAGCGTCCCGGCGAGTATTTTCCTGTTTTTGAGGATGAAAAGGGCACCTACATTCTTAATTCCCGGGACATGTGCACCATTGACCACCTGGAGGACTTGATGGGAGCCGGAATTGACTGCATCAAGATTGAAGGCCGGGCGAAATCCGCCTATTATGCGGCCATCGTGGCAGGCGCATACCGCCATTGCATTGACGACGTGTATGCCGGTCGGCCCATTGACCCGGTTTGGCGGGACGAAGTGGAGCATGTCTCCCACCGGGTGTATTCCACCGGGTTCTATTACGGCGTTCCCGGCCAATATACCGACAATTCCCGCTACATCCGCCAGTGGCAGATCTGTGCCATCGTGGAAGCTTGTGACGTCCAGGGGCACGCCGTTTGCAGTTTGAGAAATAAATTCCGACAGGGCGACATGCTGGAGGTCGTCGGGCCGGATCTTCGTCCCTTCGAGATCCAAGCAGACAAGATGTTTGATATAGAGGGCAGCCCTCTCGAGGAGCCGAAAACGCCGCAGATGCAGTTCACGATCCAGTTGCCCAAGACAGTTCCCGCAGGTTCCATCCTCCGTAGGGCGGTGGATCTATTCGCGAAATAATGAGGGCTGCTGCATTTCGGTGCGGCAGCCCCTTCCCATGACACAAGGAGGAGATCACTATCCCCAGGCAATTTGATTCACAGCGGGCAGCCTACCGCAAAAAAAGGAAGTCTTCCGGCAGCCGGATGCTCGCTGGCGGCTGCATTGTCATCGGCCTGCTGCTGATTTTGACGCTGGCACTCCTGCTTTTCCCAACCAGAAAGCAGGCCGAGCTGAATGTATCCCAGATGCAGCAGCCCGCCGAAGTCACAGCCCCCACCCCTCCCCCGGAGACCAGAATTGCGTCCGGCGTAACAATCGCCGGTATTTCCGTGGGCGGCATGACAGAGCAGGAGGCACTGGCCGCTGTTCACGCTGAGGTCGAGGACATCTATCAGGCGGAAAGCATGACTGTTACAATAGACGATCGTCGCTTTATCCTCTCCCCGACAGTGAGTATGGCGCACCTGGACATAGAAGCTGCTGTTCAGGCGGCGCTGAATCGCGGGACATCTTCTGATTCTCTGGTTCTTTCCCTGGATCGAGAGGCTGTTCAGGAGGCGTTGACGGAGTTTTACAACGATCTGGGCGGGGTTTACACCCCCTCCGGCTACTGGCTGGAAGGCGATGTGCCCAATATTGAGCAAAAAGAGGGTGATTGCCAGACACTGGCACTCAACCGCGGTTCTTCCGGGCGGCTGGTTGACCTGCAAGACGCCTTTGATAAGGTGTTGGATGCCTATGAGCGCCAGGAATTTCAGGTTGCCTTGGATTCACCCGGCGAGGAACGGGAGCCAAGGCCCCTGGATCTGGAGCAGGTTTTTGAGCAGGTGACTATCCCAGCACAAAATCCCAGAGTTGACCCAGAAAGTCTGACAGTCATTCCGGGAGAAGACGGTTATGGCTTCAATGTAGAGCAGGCTGCCGCCTTCCTGGATGCAGCAAAGCCAGGCGAAACCGTTCGGATCTCCATGGAATACATACCTCCCACGGTGAGCGAAGAGGATGCCTGGTTTCAGGACACCCTGGGCTATTGCAAGACGGAGCACACGGACAATGAAAACCGCAATGAAAACCTGCGTCTGGCCTGTGAAAAGCTGAACGGGCTCATTCTCCAACCCGGGCAGACACTGTCCTACAACGAAACGCTGGGCAAGCGAACCCAGGAGGCTGGCTATCTCCCTGCCCCGGCCTACTCCGGCACTGAGCTGGTAGACGAGGTTGGCGGCGGCATCTGCCAGGTTTCCTCTACCCTGTACCTCAGCTCCCTGTTTGCAGAGCTGACAGTGGTAGAACGGCGGAATCATGGTTTCCCTGCCAGCTACATTCCCCTGGGACTGGACGCGACTGTCAACTGGGGAACAACAGACCTAAAGCTGCGCAATGACTATGATCTGCCTGTGAAAATTCTGGCTGAGGTATCCGACGGATTTGTGAAGATTCGGATCATGGGTGTAGAACAGCGGGATTACTACGTCAAAATGGAATACCGCATTGACGATCACCCCTCCTACGCCGCCGCATACCGCTGTCGGTATGACCGTGAGACGGATGAGGAGATATCCAGAGTCCTCGACCACACCTCTATTTACCTGGAGGACGTGTGGTGCAACCCCGGCTATGCGGAGAGCGCAACAGACGATCCATAAAAATATCCGGCGAGTAAACTGCACTCGCCGGATATTTTTAAGGATTCAGCATATGGAGTGATATCGTTTACCGCCGCTGCTTGCCTCAGTTTTTCAGGCTTTGCAGCGGTGCGGGGATGCGTCCGCCCCGGGCGATGAACGCCTCGCTGCCCTCGCTATGGACGGGCATCACCGGGGCACTGCCCAGCAGGCCACCCAGCTCCACCCGGTCACCTACGGACTTGCCCAGAGCCGGGATAATACGGACGGCAGTGGTCTTGGTATTCACCATGCCAATGGCGGCCTCGTCCGCAATGATGGCGGAAATCGTAGCCGCGCTGGTATCCCCCGGTACCGCGATCATATCCAGGCCGACGGAGCAGACACAGGTCATCGCCTCCAGCTTATCAATAACAAGCGTTCCGCGCTCGGCGGCGGCAATCATTCCCTCATCCTCGGATACCGGGATAAACGCGCCGGAAAGGCCGCCCACATGGTTTGAAGCCATGACGCCGCCTTTCTTTACAGCGTCGTTCAGCAGCGCCAGCGCGGCGGTGGTGCCGTGGGTGCCGCAGACCTCCAGGCCCATTTCCTCCAAAATACGCGCCACACTGTCCCCCACTGCAGGGGTGGGAGCCAAGCTCAGGTCCACAATGCCAAAAGGGACGCCCAGGCGGCGGGATGCCTCCACGCCCACCAGCTGACCCATGCGGGTGACCTGAAAGGCGGTCTTTTTTATGGTCTCAGCAACCACATCGAAGGGCTGTCCCTTCACTTGCTGGAGCGCATGGTGAACAACACCAGGGCCGGAAACGCCCACATTCAGCACGCACTCCGGCTCTCCCACGCCGTGAAATGCCCCGGCCATAAAGGGATTGTCCTCTACCGCGTTGGCAAAAACCACGACTTTGGCGCAGCCCATACAGCCATCACCAGCCGTGAGTTCCGCTGTTCTTTTGATGATCCGGCCCATTTCTGCCACGGCATCCATGTTAAGGCCCGCCTTGGTGGAGCCGATGTTCACGCTGGCGCAGACCCGCTCTGTGGCTGCCATGGCTTCCGGGATAGAGCGGATCAGCTTCCAGTCTCCGGTGGTTGCTCCCTTTTGTACAAGCGCTGAAAAGCCGCCGATGAAATTTATACCGCAGGTTTTTGCGGCAGCATCCAGTGTTTTGGCGATCTCCACGTAGGATTCCGCATCGCACGAACCGGCAACCAAGGCAATGGGAGTGACGGATATCCGCTTGTTGACAATCGGAATGCCGAACTCCGCCTCAATATCGTTGCCCACGGAAACCAGGTTTTTTGCAAGGCGAGTGATCTTTTTATAGATTTTATCGCAGCATCTTCTGAGATCAGGATCGCAGCAATCCAGCAGGCTGATACCCATGGTAATGGTGCGAATGTCCAGGTGCTGCTTTTCGATCATCGCCTGAGTTTCCAGAATATCCTTTTGATTCAGCATGGCAACTCCTCAAACCCGGTGCATGGCCTGGAAGATATCCTCCCGCTGAACGTGGATGGACAGGCCCATTTCCACACCGGCCTTTTCCATCTGCTTGGCAAGCTCTGCCACAGGAATGGTGCACTGGGAAATGTCCGTCGCCATCATCATTGTGAAATAGCCCTGCATAACGGTCTGGCTGATATCCAGAACATTTACGTTATAGCCCGCCAGCTTTGCGCAGACGGAGGCAATGATGCCGACACGGTCCTGACCCACAACAGTAACGATTGCTTTCATATTATGTTCCTTCATGCCTCGTAATCAGCGGCCACGCGGGTGTCCAGCAGGTGGAAGAAGTGCTTTTTTGCCTCCAAATGCAGCGGGTGGACGGCATAGGCGGCCAGCGCCTCCCTGCTCTCAAACTCGGAGTAGAGAGCGTAATCCATTCCATTATAGGTCTTGCGGACTTCCAGATGGAGCAAGCCGGGAATCTTGCCCACCAGCGGCTCCAAGTGGGAAGCGATCATCTTGACGGTCGGCTCTTTCTCGACGCCTTCCTTCAGATTGTACAATACAATATGCTTTACCATAACAAATCCTCACTTTCTTTGTATGAAAAAACCAGGGCAGATATCCTGCCCCGGTTTTTATAACGGTCTATTACTCGGCATCCTCGGGGTCCTGCTCCAGCAGAGCACGGATGGACAGAGAAATACGCTTGTTCTCGGCGATGTCGGTGATCTTCACCTGAACCACCTGGCCCTCGGACAGGACATCCTCGGGCTTGCCAATGCGGCGGTCGGAGATCTGGGAAATGTGGATCAGTCCGTCCACGCCGGGCAGGATCTCAGCAAACGCGCCGAAGGTCATCAGCTTAACGATCTTGGCCTCGACCACATCGCCCACGCTGTACTTGCTCATGAACTGATTCCAGGGATTCATCTCGTCGGTCTTGTAGCCCAGAGAGATCTTGTGCTTCTCGGGATCGAAGGAGATGACATAGACGTCGATCTCGTCGCCAACCTTCACCACGTCGGCAGGAGTCTTGATGCGGTTCCAGCTCAGCTCGGAAACATGGACCATGCCGTCCACGCCGCCGATGTCCACGAATGCGCCGTAGGAAGTCAGGGACTTCACGGTGCCGTGGTACTTCTTGCCGACCTCGATCTCACTCCAGATCTTCTCCTGAGCAGCCTTGCGGGCCTCAGCGTTCACGGCGCGGATGGAGCCGATGGCGCGGCGGCGGGCACGGTTGACCTCGGTGATCTTCAGCTGCACGGGCTTGCCGACCATGGCAGCCATATCGCCGCCCTTGGCAATGCCGGACTGGGAAGCAGGGATGAACACCCGCACGCCCTTCACATTGGCGACCAGGCCGCCCTTGTTCTCTTCGGTAATGACAGCGTCGATGGTGGTCTTATCCTCCACGTACTTTGCCATGTCATCCCACACCTTCAGGCCGTCCAGCTTCTTCTTGGACAGCTGCACGGTGCCCTCCTGATCGTTGACGCGGACGACAAAGACCTCGATCTCGTCACCAACCTTCAACACATCCTCGGGCTTGACAGAAGAATCAGTGCTGACTTCGTCATAAGGAATGTAACCGGCATGCTTGGTGCCCAGATCGACCTGAACCTCAGTATTACCGATTCCGGTAACGGTTCCAACAACCTTATCTCCTGTATTTAAAGTTTTGATGGACTGCTCGAGAAGCTCGGCAAAATTCTCCTCCTGCACAGCCTCAACATTGGTAGTTTCGCTCATAGTCTTGTTGACCTCCTTTATAATCCACGCCGGTGTCGACGCACCAGCAGTGATTCCAACATCAGATACACCGCAAAAATCATCCAGGTTCAACTCGGACGCATTGTCTATGAGAAAAACCTTATCGCAGTGTTCCCGGCAAATCATCGCAAGACGGCCTGTGTTGGAACTTTTGAGATCTCCTACAACGACCATTGCTCCACATCTTTGACTTAGTTCGGATGCTTCCCTTTGCCTACACTCTGTTGCTCTACATATTGTATCAAATGTTTGCAAGTAAGTAAACTGTTTTTTTGCAAATTGGACGCATTTTTTCCACAAAAATTCTGTGGACGTGGTCTGCGAAACCATACAAACTGGCAAATCGGCTGGAATGGCCTCCTCCCGCACCCAGTTTTCCAGGGATTCGGCGTCTGCGAACACCTTACACCGGGTGCACCACCCGGCGATTCCCTCCACCTCCGGGTGAGTGGGCGTACCGATGATGATGGGGAGCTTCCCCTCTTGCTCGGCCTGGGAAACGATCTTATGGATCCGCTTTACAAAAGGGCAGGTTGCGTCGATGATCGTCGCGCCCTGCGCCTCCAGCCGTTTGTATACATCCCGGCTGACGCCGTGGGAGCGGATAATGACGGTATCGCCGGCAGAGGCATCCTCTGGCTGCTCAATTACCCGAACACCCATTTTCTCAAAGCGCTCTACCACATGACGGTTGTGGATGATCGGTCCCAGGGTCAGTGTCCTGCCCCCCTGCCCTGCCGAATGCTCCACCAGTTCCACTGCCCGGCTGACACCGAAGCAGAAGCCGGCGCTTTTGGCCACGGTCACATTCATTGTTTTACCTTCTGGGCGATGATCTCCTTGATCCTCGCCACCGCCTGGTCAATGGTCATGTCTGACGTATCCACCTTGACACTGTCCCGCGCCATTTTCAGCGGGGCGATCTCCCGGTGGGAATCCTGGTAATCCCGCTGCTGAAGCTCTTTCAGCACCGTGGCATAATTCGCTTTCTGACCCTTGGCATTCAGCTCGTCACAGCGGCGCTTCGCACGGATCTCCGCGGAGGCCGTAAGAAAGATCTTGACAGTTGCCTTTGGGAGCACCACCGTACCGATGTCCCGTCCATCCATGATCACATTGTACTTCTGAGCCACTTCACGCTGCATATCCAGCAGCATTTCCCGCACACAGGCGTGGGCGGAGATCAGACTGGCCTTCTGGGAAATTTCCTGGGTTCGGATATCGTCGGTGACATCCATGCCGTTCATCAGCATGTGCTGTATATCATTTTCGTCATATTCGATGGCCACCGTCAATTCATCAATGTAGCGGCTCACGCCGTCTACATCCTTTGGGCTGACGCCCCACAGGTCCATAAAATAGGCCACGGTTCGGTAGATGGCGCCAGTATCCACATAACGATACCCCAGTTCCTCCGCAAGGCGGCGGGCAATGGTGCTCTTTCCCGCACCGGCAGGGCCGTCAATGGCAACAGAGACTGTTTTCATGCTTATCATTCCTTTTTTCTTTATTGATCCGCCCGCAGCTTGGCAAGGGCGGCAGCCTCCCTCTCAGAAACCTCACTCACGGTCAGCCCCAGCGTCCTGCCGACCTCCTCAGCGCTCACGGGCAGCCCTTTATCCAGACCGAAGCGCATGGTCAAAATCTGTGCATCTTTTTCATCCAGCTGGGACAGCAGGTCGCTGATACGCTGGCGCATCTGGAAATAGGCGGTATCCTCCACGGCAAGCTCATCCTCCGGGGTTTCCTCCTTGGGCTGCACCAGCTTTTCGGCCTGCTGAAGCAGGAGAATATCCGCCATGGTCTTTTGAATGGTCTGCGCCTGCTCCGGGCTGATTCCCATCCTGACCGCGATCTCCTCCAGAGTGGGATTGCGCCCCAGCTCGGCCAGCAGCGCCTCATCCGCACTCTGGTAGTGTTGGAGAGACTGGCGCATTTCCTGGCTGATCCCGCTGCTTCTGGCCTGCAAGACCATGGCTTTGCACATGGCATTTCGGATCAGACGGTCCCGGTGGGTTTCATAATCGCCCCCGGTATAGCTCTGGATCGCCTCCCACAGGCCGATGTTGCCCTCCTGAATCAGGTCCATCAGCAGCACCATTTTCCCGGCGTACTCACAGGCAATCTCGATCACACGGCTCAGGCCCAAATTGGCCAGCCGCTCCGCTGCGTTTTCGTCGCCGGACAACAGCTGCTCCGGCAAAAGCCGGTCATCCCCGAAAGCAGGCGTTCCGGCAATTTCCTCCAGATAGAGCCGAAGCGGGTCGCATTCATCCATATCAGCGGTGCGCAGGCCGCTGCGGACGTACTCCGCCTCCTGCCTTAACCGCTGGGCAGTCTGGCCGCCCATTTCCAGCTGCGGAAGCGTGGAAATATCCAGGGCCAGATGCCTGTCTGCCAGGATGGAAAACGCATCCTCCACCGCCTCGTCATCTTCGTCTTCCAGCATAGAGACAAGATTCCAGGTGGGGACGGTAGAACCGGCCTTGTACGAATTCAGATACGCCTCCCAGGGGCTTTGATCAAACAGGAACTCATTCATTCCAGAAAATCCTCCAATCCCAGGCTGGTACCCATCTTTTGCAGCTTGTCCATCGCCTGGCGCTCGATCTGCCGCACCCGCTCTTTGGAGATACCCATGGTCTTCCCAATCTCCTCCAGCGAATGCTCCACGCCGTCCTCCAGCCCAAAATGCAGCCGCAGGATCTGCTGCTGCCGGTCTGTCAGGGAACTGAGCATCTCCTTCATGGTCTTTTCCAGCTCCTGGCGCACCAGTTCCTCCTGGGGCTGCACAGCGTCAATATCCTCAGTAAGGGAGCCAACGGTGCTGCTGTCGTTGTCCCCGGTAAGGGCGTCCAGGGAGCAGATATCCGGGGAAAGGCTCAACAGTTCCTCCACCTTGGCGGCAGAGAGCCCCATTTTATCCGCAAGTTCCTGGGTGCTCGGCTCTGTGCCGGATTCCTGGGTCATGGCGCTGCGGATGGCCTGGAGCTTTCGAATGCGCTCGCCGGTGTGCAGCGGAACGCGAATGATGCCGCTGTTGTTCATCAGGCAGCGGGTGACGCACTGGCGAATCCACTTGGTAGCGTAGGTAGAAAAACGGAAATCCTTGGTATAGTCAAATTTCCGAGCCGCAATTAGGAGGCCGATGCTCCCCTCCTGGATCAGGTCCATCAGGGAGACGCCCCGCCCCGCGTATTCCTTTGCCACGTACACCACCAGGCGGAGATTGGAGTTTACCATCTGACGGATGGCATCCTCATCCCCAGCAGCACAGCGCTTTGCAAGGTCGCGCTCCTGCTCCGCCGTAAGCAGGGGGATACCGCGAATTTCATTCAAATACTGATGAATGTCATCGTCCAGTGTCGTATCTGTCTTTGCTTCCATTTCTTCTGTCATGTCTTTAGTCCTTTTTGGGCAAATAGCTGCTGCCGGAAAGCAAGGAGGTCGCCATCATCCTTTGCGGCTGTCCGACTCTGATGCTCTGTGGTAATGGTGCGGATGCAGTCTGCCAGCGCCTGGTCAGATACCGGGCCGTCATGCCGCTGGGCGATCCGCGCGATATGGGCCATCTCTTCTGGTGTAAAATCAGTCAAAGCTGCCAGTGTCGCCTCACATCCATCGGCATGGGCCTTGCAAAGCTGCTCATAGGCCCGGCCAAGGATCGCGGAGGAAAAGCACTCCGGCGCAAGCCCGCCGCACCCATCGATCAAGGCGGGTTCCCGCAGGATCATGGCGAGGACGCTTTCCTCGGCCATAGCGGATTTGATATTGTCATAACGGATGTTTCTGTCCTTCGGCTGCAATGCAGCGGCGGGAGAAAGATCGATCCGCTCCTGTTTTTTCTTTTCCCGGGCGACACACCGCTTGAACGCCTTGTTCACCTCGATCTTCATGGACTCCGGCGTGATCCCGGCTGCCTCGGCCACCCGGCCGCCGTATATTTCCCGGGAAACTGCATTTCCAAGGGTGCTGATGAACTCCGCCGCCTCGGAAATAAACTGGATCCGCTGGTCATCCTCTTTCAAATTGTATTTCTTTTGAATCGCGCGGAGCTGGTATTCCACCCGGTTAGAGGCTTCCTCCAGCAGCAGGCGGAAGCGGTCAGCTCCGAATTTCTTCAGAAATTCGTCCGGGTCCTTGGCGTCCCGCATTTGCAGGACCTTGACCTGCAATCCGGCCTTTTCCAACATGGGGATGGCTCGCTTGGTGGCATTCTGGCCAGCCTCGTCCCCGTCGTAGATCAACATTACCTGTTCGGTATAGCGGGAAAGCAGCGCGGCGTGTTCCTCTGTCAGCGAGGTGCCCAGGGACGCCACCGCACAGTCAAAGCCATACTGATGCAGCGCAACCGCGTCCATGTAGCCCTCCACCAGGATCATATAGTCAAGCTTGCTTTTCTTGGCAAGATTCAGGGCGAACAGGTTCTTGCGTTTGTTAAAGATGACCGTCTCTGGCGAATTTAAGTATTTGGGCGTGGAATTGTCCATTACGCGCCCGCCAAAGCCGATCACATTCCCCCGAATGTCAATAATGGGGAACATCAGGCGGTTGCGAAAGCGGTCGTAAATATGATCGTTCTTCTGGGACACAGAGGCAAGCCCCGCCCCTTTCAGCTCCTCGTCGGTGTAGCCCTTTTCCCGCATGGCATCGCACAGCGCCGACCAGGAGTCCGGCGCGAAGCCGATGCCGAACTTGGTCAGCGTGGATTTGGGCATGCCCCGTTTTTGAGCATAGGCCAGGCCCTCTGCCCCGGCTGGGGTATAGAGCTGGGCATTGAAGAACCGGGCCGCCTCCTTGGACAGCGCCCACAGGCGCTCCTGCAGGCGGTAGCGGTTCTGATACTGCTCGTCTTCCGGCACCTCCATCCCGGCCCGCTTGGCCAGGGCACGAACGGCATCCGGGTAGCTCAGCCCCTCGATCTCCATTTCAAAATTGATCACGCTGCCACCCTTGTGGCAGCCGAAACAATAAAAAATCCCCTTGTCCGGCGATACAGAGAAAGACGCCGTCTTTTCGCCGTGAAACGGGCACAGGCCAAACAGATTGGAGCCAGAGCGCCGCAAATTCACATACTGGCCCACCACATCCTCAATGGGGTTGCGGGCGGCAAGCTCCGCCAAAAATGACGGTGGAAAAGCCATACGTCCTGCCTCCTTTCTCCCCGGAAGATTGTATCACATTATCCCCGAATATTCCACCCTGCGGGGACGAAAATCTCATTAAATTTATTAACCGCGTAGTTATCCGTCATGCCCGCAATGTAGTCGCAGACGATCCGCTCCATGCCGTCAAAGCTGAGCTGGGGTTGGAAATCCACAGGCAGGGACTCCGGGTGCGCAATGTAATATTCAAACAACTGCTGAAGCATGGCCTTCGCCTTGCTTTCCTCCCCTTTTGCCACAGGATTGCGGTAAACGTGATCGAACATAAAGCTGCGCAGATCCTTCAGCGCGGTATCCACCGTCGGCGTCAGGCAGATCGCTCCAGCCTCCCGGGAGGTAAAGATCAGGTCGCATACCAGCGTATTGATCCGCTCTTTGTGAGAATAGCCAAGAATATCCAGAATATCCTTTGGCAGGTCGCTTTCGCTGAGGATCCCGGCACGGATGGCATCGTCGATATCGTGATTGACGTAGGCAATCTGGTCGGAACGGCGCACGATCTGTCCCTCCAGCGTCTCGGGAACATAGTCCCCCGTATGCCCCAGAATGCCCATGCGGACCTCGTTGGTCAGATTCAGGCCCCGGCCATCGTTTTCCAGATAGTCCACCACCCGCAGGCTCTGCTCATTGTGCCGAAAAGGCTTTCCAATGCAGTCAGACAGCGCCGCCTCACCGGCGTGGCCGAAGGGGGTATGCCCCAGGTCATGGCCCATGGCAATGGCCTCTGCAAGGTCCTCGTTCAATCCCAGGGCCCGGGTCATGGTGCGGGCGATCCGCGTGACCTCCAGCGTGTGGGTCATGCGGGTACGGTAATGGTCCCCCTCCGGGCGGAGGAACACCTGGGTCTTGTGCATCAGACGGCGGAAGGCCTTGCAGTGCACAATACGGTCGTTGTCCCGCTGAAAGCTGGTGCGCACGTCGTTGTCGGACGGCGTCTCAGGCCTGGGGCGGCCGGAGCTTTGGTCGGCAAAGGCGGCCAGCGGATTCAGTCTGCGGTGCTCCTGGTGCTCCAGCTCTTCTCGTACGGTCATGTCATATCCTCCTTGCGAATGGGCAGCGCCCGATATTCCTGGCCGATCTCCATTCCCTCCACAGTGCCGGAGGTCAAATCTGTCAGCCGATCCAAAAACAGCTGTGCATTGGCCTGCGGGAACAGGATCTCCATATCCACCTCCGCGCCGAAGTCCGTGCTGCGCAGGATTCCGCCGAAGGCTTCAATTTCCAGCTTTACCCGCTCGTAAAAGGAGTAGGGACAGGGTACATACAGCACTGTCCAGACCCGCTTTATGGATTTCCCGGCAGCATCAACCGCAATTTTCGCTCCCTTGGTATAGGCGCGTACCAGGCCGCCCGCGCCGAGAAGGATCCCGCCGAAATACCGGGTGACCACGCAGACGACGTTGTTCAGTCCCTCCCGCTGGAGCACCTGGAGCATGGGCATCCCTGCGGTCCCGCCCGGCTCCCCGTCATCGGAGAACCGAACTGCGCCGCCGTGGATGATGTAGGCCCAGCAGTTGTGCGTGGCGTCATAGTGCTGCTTCTTCATCTCTTGAATTTTGGACAGCGCCTCTTCCTCCGTTTCAACCAGCCAGATCCGGCCAATAAACCGGGATTTCTTCTCGGTAAACTCGTCTTCCCCGTAGCCGGTGGGAACCAGGTATTCCTCCAAGAGTCAGCACTCCTTTGTTACATAATCACGCAGTCTGCCATACAGGATATCGTTCAAAACCGTCTCGATCTCAATACCATCGGCGGTATAGTCCACCCGGAGTACCTGCGCGTTGTCGTGTAGGGTCTCTACCTGGCCCCCCATGGAATAAGGCAGGCACAGCATCACATGGTGCCTGGCGCGTTCCAGCGCCCGTTCAATGGCCACCAACAGTGCTGCGCAGCCGGTCCCGTTGGCCGCCGAAATTGCAACCACATCGTCGCCCGTGGGGATATCCTCCGGGCTGACCAGGTCGGATTTATTATAGCAGCGCAGCACTGGAGTACCAGGCTTTGCCAGCTGAGCGATCAGCTTGTCCACGACGGCAATGTGCTCCTCCCGGTTGGGGTCGGCGGAATCGATCACATGAAGCAGCAGATCCGCGTACTCCAGTTCCTCCAGCGTTGCGTGGAAGGCATTCACCAGGTGGTGCGGAAGCTTGGCAATAAAACCGACGGTATCAGAAAGGACTACATCCAGATTGTCAGATACCGTCAGCTGGCGGGAGGTGGTATCCAGAGTGTCGAACAGCCGATTGTTGGCTGGGATCCCCGCGCCGGTCAGCTTGTTCAGCAATGTGGATTTTCCGGCGTTGGTATAGCCCACGATGGCGACCACCGGAATGGAATTCTTGATCCGACGCTCCCGCTGGACACTGCGCACCTGGCGCACCTGCTCCAGCTCCGCCTCCAGGCGGTTGATTCGCTCCCGAATAATACGGCGGTCTGTTTCCAGCTTGGTTTCGCCGGGGCCGCGGGTACCGATACCGCCGCCCTGCCGGGACAGGCTGGTTCCCATGCCGGAGAGCCGGGGCAACAGATACTTATTCTGGGCCAGCTCAACCTGGAGGCGGCCCTCTCTGGTTTTGGCGCGCTGGGCAAAAATATCCAGGATCAACGCGCTGCGGTCCAGCACCGGCACACCAATGATCTCCTCCAGCGCCCGGATATTTCCCGGGGAAAGCTCATTATCGAAGATCACCATGGTGGACTCGGTGGCCTCCGCCAGCATCCTTACCTCTTGTGCCTTTCCCTCTCCAATAAAGCTGTGGGCATCCGGGGTATGCCGGTTTTGCAGCACCTTTGCGGTACAGAAGCCGCCGGCGGTTTCCAGCAGCGCTTCCAGCTCCTCCAGCGTTTCATCGGTCGCCGTCTGTTCCTTCGTGAAACAATCGGCATTCAAACCGACCAGGACAGCCCGGTCCTGTGTTTTTGTTTTTTCATCCAGTTCCATAAAACCCTCCATCATATCGGGTACATCTATTCAGTATACCACATTCTTGGTGGTGCGGACAGAGGAAAATGTATAAAAATGTCCGCACCACGTTGCCGTAGTGCGGACTTGGAATCTTACTTCAGGCCAAAACGCTTGTTGAAGCGATCAACACGTCCACCGGTGTCAACCAGCTTCTGCTTGCCGGTATAGAAAGGGTGGCACTTGGAGCAGATTTCAACACGAATGTCCTTCTTGGTGGAGCCGGTCGTAAAGACGTTGCCACAAGCACAGCGAATCGTGGTCTGTTCGTATTTGGGGTGGATACCTTCCTTCATTTCGTTCACCTCTTTCTTATCATCTAAAGGGCATAAAGCCCCGGCAATCTTTTAATCGCCTGGATATAGTATCACATTACGATTCGGATTGCAAGTGTTTTTTTCAAAAAATCTATCTTTTTCTCAAAATGCCCAGTTGCCGCTGCGGAAGATCGGCACCACCCGGCCGTCGGCACAGGTCGCGTTGATGTTCATGGTGTCACAGCCGATCATAAAGTCCTCATGGATCATGGAATCGTTGACACCCAAGGCGCGGCACTCCTCCAGCGTCTTGTTGTGGAAATCCTTGATGGTATCGGCAAAGCCCATACCCAAGGCCAAATGGCAGGCTGCGTTCTCGTCGAACAGGGTGTTATAGAACAGGATGCCGCTCTGGGCAATGGGGCTTGCCTGGGGAACCAGGGCGCACTCTCCCAGATAGGCGGCGCCCTCGTCCATTTCGATCATTTTCTTCAGCAGCTCCTCGCCCTTTTCCGCGTGGACTTCCACCGCCCTGCCGTTTTCAAAGCGGATGGAGAAATTCTCGATCAGCTGCCCCTGGTAGGACAGGGGCTTGGTGGCGTACACGATGCCCTCCGCCACGCCCCGCTTGGGAGAAATGAAGCACTCTTCGGTGGGAATATTGGGGTTGAAATAGATGTTTTGCAGGCTGGTTTCCCCGCCGCCGCAGAACTGAGCCTGGTCGATCATGCCCACGGTAAAATCGGTGCCATTGTCAGCGGTATAGTGCAGGGAACGGATGTTCAGGCTGTTCAGGTATGCGCATCTGTCGGCCAGGTCCTTATTGTGGGAATCCCAGGCGGCGATGGGATCATCGGTAACGCGGGAGGTATACAGGATGCTCTCCCACAGCTTTTCGATGGCGATGCTGGTCCTCATGCCGGGGAAAACCTTTTTCGCCCAGGCAGCGCCGGGGACAGCGGCAATGCACCACTGCTCTTTGTTTTCCCGGCGGTCAAAATAGGGCTTCAGAATGGGATAAGCCATCCGCTGTGCCTTGGCATACTTCTCCATGTTCATGCCCTTCATCCCATCGGGATCCTCGGAGATCAGCATAATCCGGGCAGGGATCACATCGCAGTAGTATTCCTGCCGCGCCTTCTCCCATTCCTTCACGGTTCCAAGGCTCTTGATGGTACGGTGGCGGCAATGGATCTTGGTCAGAGGCTGATAGCTCCACTGGACCATAACCTCGCTGGCCCCCGCCTTATAGGCTTCCTCCACCACCATCTGGACAAATTCCGGCTGATCCAGATCGGCATAGACATTGACGACCTGCCCCTTCTGTACGTTCGCGCCGCAGCGAACGATCAGGTTTGCATATTTGCGAAGAATCGTTTTCTTCATGGTTTTTACTCCTTTTGTTGAATTGAGTGTATCCTACCAGATTTTTTATCAAAGGTCAATCGTTTGATTCTTGTTCATTTTAAACGATAATGCTCTTTGATATTCTTACTGCATATGACCCGGCCCTTCACCTGGATGGATCGGACTGCCGCAAAGAAAGCCTTTTCATCCATTTCATCGCCGATGATAAGAACGCCATACCCCACGACAGTCATCTCCTGGCCGCTGCGCAATGCCGCTTCAATATCCCGCCGCTCCAGGCGTAAAACACCGAGAAACCAATGATCGAAGCTTCCATTTCTGACTTCGGAATTCTTCTGGATAATTCTGTCCAGCGTATTGCGATGCTTTTGCAAGCCCTCGCGGAGCGCCTGGTTAATAAAATCACTCCTATTCGAATAGTAGCCGCTGTCAATCAAAAGATCGATCTCGGACAAAGTTGAGGTGTTGATATTCACGGAGACCTTTTCGGATAAGTTTTCATTTCTCACATTGTGTCTCTCTCCTCTTATGCTATTAATATGCTCTAATTGGAGCATAGATATAATACATCCGGGAATACGCTTTGTCAAGCATATCCTGCAAAATTGAAATGTTGCAATTCTATATGAAATAATATATAATGCCCATAGAAACTCAACACTGGGAAGAAGGCGCGATATGCTGAGCAAACAGGAATTTCATCAGCTTACAAGCGGAGAGCCATTGCTGCTGGACGGGGCCACCGGCTCCAATCTGCTGCTTGCCGGAATGCCAAAGGGCTGCTGTACGGAAAAATGGGTGCTGGAAAATCCAGACGCCATCATAAGCTTGCAGCGCGGGTATTTTCAGTCCGGCTCACAGATCATTTACGCGCCCACGTTTCAGGCGCAGCCCGTTGCCCTGGAAAAGGTGGGGCTGGCGGAGCAGACCGAGAAAATCAACGCATCGCTGATTGCCCTGACTCGTGAGGCGGCTCCCGGCTGCCTGGTAGCGGGAGACATTGCGACCCTGGCCGCGCACCTGGAAAGTTGGAACCCGGATTGCTTCGATACAATGGTGGAGAATTACCGCCGGCAGATTCGCGGCCTTATAGACGGCGGGGCAGACCTGCTGGTGGGCGAGACCCTGCTGTATGCCCAGGAGGCGGAGGCGATTCTCACCGCGGCAGAGCTGGAATGCGCCGGTGCGGTAATGCTCTCGTTTACCATGCAGTCGGACGGCTCACTTTTCTCCGGGGCAGATGCCGGAAAGGTACTGCACGAGCTGGAGTCGGCCGGGGCGGATGCGGTCGGCTTCAACTGTGTGGCAGCCGACATGATGACGCCGCATCTGGTAAGCAAGCTGAGAAGGTATACCTCCCTGCCTCTGATCTGCAAGCCCAACGCAGGAAACCCGGTCATCAACAAGGACGGCATTGCTGAATATGATCTGTCCGCTGACGCCTTTGCGGAGATCATGAAGCAGTGCGCAGGCAACGGCGCTCGCCTGCTGGGCGGCTGCTGCGGCACCGACCCCAGCTTTATCGCGGCATTAGAACGGGCACTGGCCTGATTATAAAACAACTGAAAAGGAGAGAGCAACCATGGAAAACAGGATCCACCTATACGTCACCAAGAAAAACGCTTTCACCTGGCTGACAGCGATCTGCCTTGTCTATTCCGTCATCGCAAGGATCGTGGTATTTGGATTCACCAAGCATGCCGGGACTGTGGGGTTCTGGGGACAGATCGTGCTCCCCATTGCGGCCACGGTACTGTATCTGATCATTATTCTCACCGACGGGGAGGAATGCTTTTACAAAACCACCATTCCCGTTGGCATGATGGCGCTGTACGGCGGCATTTGCGTCACAAACGCCGTCCAAGGAAAGCTTTACATTGGCCTTTTCTTCACCTCGTTGGTATTTCTCACGCTGATGTACGGAGAGATCGCCTCCGGCAGCCGTCAAAAAATGGTTTGGTGCCTGCCCATCCTCATGCTAGCCACGTTGGCAACAGTGCTATATAATAATCGTACCCCCCTGCTGGAGCGCAACTGGGATACACTGGTGCGCATTCATGCGGATATCGTCGTGCTGATCGCCTGCACGCTGATATCCTTCGGCATCCGGGTGCATCCCGCCGGGCAGTATCACCGCCGCTGGGGGGACCGCAGCGACGGACGGAAGCTCCGCACACTGGCCCCCATGGACCAGGTTTCCCCCTACATCATGGTATCACGCAATACCTCCACCAACTCCTTTGAGCAGGCCTTTGAGATCACCAACGTGGACCGCTATATCCGGCAAAAACGGCGGGAGGGCATGACAAACTTTGGCATCATGCATGTTTTCCTGGCCTGCTACTGCCGCACAGTGGCCAAATATCCGGGGCTGAACCGTTTTATCTCCGGCCAGAAGGTGTATTCCAGAGGCGAAGATATCCAGTTCTGCCTGACCATCAAAAAGGAAATGAGCACCAAATCTCCGGAGACCATCATCAAAGCACACCTCTCCCCCAGAGATACCGTGTACGATGTTTACAACAAGGTGAACGCCGAAATTGAAAAGGCCAAGGATGCCCCGCTGGATTCCAGCTTCGACAACACGGCCCACGCGCTGATGCTGGTTCCGGGCGTTTTCCTGAAGCTGCTGGTCTGGACCCTGAAAACGCTGGATTATTTCGGAATGCTTCCCAAATTCCTGCTGGAGGTCAGCCCCTTCCATGGCAGCATCTTCTTTACCTCCATGGGAAGTCTGGGTATTCCCCCCATTTACCATCACCTGTATGATTTCGGCAACATGCCTGTATTCGGCTCCTTCGGCTGCAAGCGCAGAGCCGTGGAGGTGCTGGAGGACGGTACGGTGGTGCAGAAAAAATATGTGGATTTCAAGTTCACCATGGATGAGCGCATTGTGGACGGCTATTACTACGCCACCTTCTTCAAGCATTTCCGCCGCCTAATTGCCAATCCTGAGCTGCTGGACACGCCGCCTGAGGAAGTGCGTGCCGACATCGACTGAGGATGGCTATGTTGGATTCCATTCTGGCTGCCCTTTCCCCGGCAAATCCTTGGCGGGGAAAGGCACAGTATTTTGACAATATTACATCCACCAATGATGTTTTGAAGCAGCTGGCTGCCCAGGGCGCGCCGGAGGGCACCAGTCTGATCGCCGGGAGCCAGTCCGGCGGCCGGGGGCGGATGGGACGCTCTTTCCTCTCTCCGCCGGAGGCGGGCATCTATATGAGCGTTTTGCTGCGTCCCCAATGCTCACCCCTGGAGCTGATACATTTGACCTGCGCCGCCGGATGCGCGGCCTGTGATGCCATTGAACAGGCCATCGGTCTTCGCCCCCGCATCAAATGGACCAACGACATTGTGTATGAAGGGCATAAGCTTGCCGGAATTCTGGTGGAAATGGGCCTGAGCAACAACGGCATGGTCAGCTACGCTGTCATCGGCATCGGCATCAACTGCAATCAGACACCGCAGGACTTCCCCCCGGAGCTTCGTTCCTTCGCCGGCTCACTGAAGATGGCTGCCGGAAAGCCTGTTGACCGGGCGCTCGTCGCCGCTAATATGCTGGATGCCTTTGCGCAGATGAACCGGCAGCTGCTGGAACGAAGGCGGGAAATCCTGGAGCGATACCGTCTCGACTGTATCACCATCGGCAAAGCGGTCCGCGTGATCCACGGTGAGGAAGCCCGCCCCGGGACAGCACTGGACGTGGATGAAGCAGGCGCGCTGGTAGTACAGTACGCCGACGGGGCCATTGAACATGTCAATTCCGGCGAAGTCAGCGTACGCGGCCTGTACGGCTATGTATGACCGTGAAATCTTTTTACAATTTGGCTGTTGCTTTTTTCGCCCCAATTGGGTATACTATACTCACTCAAAAGAACGATAAGGAGGTTCTTATAATGAAAAAGTTCAATACCTTTATGAAGGTCATTTCTGCGCTGGCCGCCGCTGTGGGTACCATTTACATTGTTGCCACCTATGGCGACAAGATCGTCGCGTGGGCCAAGCAGCTGCTGGGCTGTCGCTCTGCCACTGCAACGTTCCACTTCACTACCTCCACCGAGCCGGAAGCTGCTCCCGAGGCTCCTGCGGAAGCTCCTGCTGAAGAAGTCGCTCCTGCCCAGGAGGCTGAGAAAGAGCCCGTAGCCGAGCAGGCCGAAAGCGAGTCCACCCCTGTTGCCAACGAAGAGGATTTCGAGGGCTGATTTAATACAGGAAAACAGGAGGCTACTGAATGGCAGCCTCCTGTTCCTTTTGTTGCTTAAAAATCCCTGAGAATGTGCTCCAGCATGTCAACGCACTGCTCCATGTCCTCCACCGGGATGAACTCGAACCGGCCATGGTAATTTTCGCCGCCGGTGCACAGATTGGGACACAGCAGCCCCTTATAGGAAAGTCTCGCCCCGTCCGTACCGCCGCGGATGGGAACCTCCCGAGGCTGCATTCCGGCCGCTTTCATGGCAGCCTTTGCCCGATCAACGATCTCCATGTGGGGCAGGATGCACTGCTTCATATTGTGGTAGCTGTCCTTGATGGTAAGCTCTACCGCGCATGCGCCGCATTTTACATTCAGGAAATCGGCAGCGGCGGTCATAACCGCCTTTTGGGCGTTGAGCTTATCCAAATCGTGGTCCCGAAGAATATATTCCAGGCAGCTTTGCTCTACCTCACCCTCCATATGCGTCAGATGAATGAAGCCCTCATAGCCGTCGGTATACTCTGGCTTCCGAGCCGCCGGAAGCATGGCCTGAAATTCCATGGCAAGGTACATTGAATTTACCATTTTGCCCTTGGCGGAGCCGGGGTGAATGTTCAGTCCGTGAAATACTGCCCTGGCGCTGGCGGCATTGAAATTCTCATATTCGATCTCCCCCACCGTGCCGCCGTCGGCCGTATAAGCGTAATCCGCGCCGAAGCCCTTTATATCAAACAGATCCGCTCCCCTGCCGATTTCCTCGTCGGGGGTGAAGCTGATTTTCAGCGTGGCGTGTCTGCCGCCGTTTTCGATCAAGCGCTGGGCTGCCGTGAGGATCTCGGCAACGCCTGCCTTATCGTCCGCCCCCAGCAGCGTAGTCCCGTCAGTGACGATCAGATGCTTTCCCCGGCTGTTTTTCAGGATGGGATAGTCGGATTCCCTCAGGTAAATGCCCTGCTCCTCATTCAGGAGGATATCCTCTCCGTCGTAGGGGACGATCCTGGCCCGGATATTGGCGCCGGAGGCATCCGGGGAGGTATCCATGTGGGCAATCAGGCCGATGGTCGGAAGACTCTGATCTCCGGGGACGGTTCCATAGACGTAGCCGTGCGCATCCATATGCGCGTCCGCAATGCCCATCTTGAGCATGTCGTTTACGATACACTGCCCCAGCAGCTTTTGCTTGGCGGTAGAGGGGCGGCTGTCCGAGGCCTCATCGGACTGGGTATCAAAGGCGACATAGTGCAAAAAGCGCTCAACAACAGATTCCATATGCACACTCCTTATGAATCGAGCCGCCGCGAAAATGCGGCGGCTCAGAAACTGAAAAGATTTTACTTCTTGGCGGCGTTGACCAGCTCAGCGGTATCCTGGGCGATCATCAGCTCTTCGTTGGTGGGGATCACCCATACCTGAACGGCGGAATCGTCGGTGGAGATTTTCATCTCCTGGCCGCGAACCTTGTTCTTCTCGGCGTCGATCTTCACGCCCATGAAGCTCAGGTAGGAGCAGATGGCCGCGCGGGCGTCGGCATCGTTCTCACCCACGCCGGCGGTAAAGGTCAGCAGGTCGATGCCGTTCAGAGCGGCGGTGTAGGCGCCCACATACTTGGCGACCTCGTAATAGAACTTCTCCAGCGCCAGCTTGCAGTCCTCGTTGCCGGACTCGGCACCGGCGGTCAGGTCGCGGAAGTCGGAGGAAACGCCGGACAGGGCTAGCACGCCGGACTTCTTATTCAGCATGGTCAGGCAGTCGTCCACGCTCATGCTGTACTTATTGCAGATGAACTGCACCACGCAGGGATCAATGTCGCCGGAGCGGGTGCCCATGGGAACACCGGCCAGAGGAGACAGGCCCATGGAGGTATCCTGGCACTTGCCGTCCTTCACGGCGGACAGGGAGGAGCCATTGCCCAGATGGCAGTTGACCATCTTGAAGTTCTTGGTGCCCATCAACTCGGCAGCACGGCGGGCGATGTACTTGTGGGAAGTGCCGTGGAAGCCGTAGCGGCGAATGTCGTCGTTCTTGTAATACTCAGTGGGGATGGCATAGCGGTAAGCCTTGGGGGGCATGGTCATGTGGAAGGCAGTATCAAAGACGGCCACCTGAGGCGTATCGGGCATGACCGCCTGGCAGGCGCGGATGCCCATCAGGTTAGCAGGGTTATGCAGGGGGCCAAGGGGAATGCATTCCTCGATTGCCTTGATGCAGGCGTCGTCGATGATGCAGGAGTCGGAGAACTTCATACCGCCATGGAGCACGCGATGGCCAACCGCATCGATCTCATCCACGGACTTGATCACACCGTCCACCGGGTCGACCAGAATCTGCAGGACGGCCTCAATGGCCTCGGAATGAGTGGGCATGGGGATATCCTTGACCACCTTCTTGTCGCCGACCTTGTGGGTCAGGCGGCCGTCAATGTAAATACGCTCGCACAGGCCCTTGGCGGATACATCGCCGGTCTCCGGGTTCATCAGCTGATACTTCAGCGAGGAGCTGCCGGCATTGATAACCAGAACATTCATTGGAACTGCCTCCTAAATAATTTAGTATTACATTTTTACGGAAAATATGGTATAATTTCCATAGCTTCAGATATTATAGTCTATTTTTCCCTTTTTCTCAACCCCCAAAGAGAAATTTTTTACCAAAGGAGTATTTCGTTATGGAAACCGTCGGCATTATCTGCGAATATAATCCGTTTCATAACGGGCACCTGCGGCAATTTCAGCTGATTCGGGAAAAATATGGCAGGGATAGCACGATCATTTGCCTGATGAGCGGGAATTTCGTCCAGCGGGGCGCACCTGCGATCATTGATAAAAGCATCCGCGCGCAGGCAGCCGTCCGGGCCGGGGCTGACCTGGTGCTAGAGCTGCCGCCCACTGTTGCCCTCTCCTCGGCGGAGGGGTTCGCCATGGGGGGCGTGGAGATCCTCAGCCGGTGTTGCGACGTGCTCTGCTTCGGTACAGAATCCATGGAACGGGATGATTTGGTGCAGACGGCCCAGGCGCTGCTCTCCCCCGCTTTTCCGCCGCTGCTGAAGCAGGTGCTTTCCTCCGGCTGCTCCTTTCCCGCAGCCCGTCAGGAGGCGCTGCGGCAGATGGGCATTGCCCGGACACTGAGTGATCCCAATGATATCCTTGGTGTGGAGTATGTCAAAGCCATTCTCGCTTCAAATGGCAGTATGGATATTCTGCCGGTCCATCGGGGAGGAGCCTATCACACGGAGGAACTGATGCCGGACGCGCCCTCTGCAGCAGCCATTCGGAAGCGGCTGCTGAACGGCGGCAGCTGGCGCTCCGCTGTTCCCTCCTGCGCCGCCGGCTTGCTGGAAGATGCGCCGCTGCACACCCTGGGGGCCGGAGAGCGGGCAATTGTGTCGAGGCTGCGCACCATGACGGAGGATGAATTCGCGCGGCTTCCCTTCGGCTCGGAGGGCCTGTGGCGCAGGCTGCTGAAGGCATCCCGCGCGTGTTCCGACCTTTCGTCCATCATCGACGCCACCAAATCCAAGCGCTATACCCGCACCAGGATCGACCGCATGATCCTGTGTGCATTCCTGGGCCTGAGCGAATCGGACATCGGAAGCGTCCCGGATATGGTCCGCGTCCTCGCTTTTACCGATCGAGGCCGCGCTGTACTGCGCACCCACCCGGAATTTCGCAACGCAGGCAAGGATGTTACCCAGGAGGAAACGCGCCTGGGCAGCCTGTACGGCTTATTCTGCCTGTCCGGGATCGAGCCGCCGAATGCGGAGAAAAAAAGGCGTGTATTTTATTTGAAGGAGTCGGAATGAAAAAAGAGATATCCCTGCGCTCCTGCGCAGTTGCTTTCCTGAGCGCCGGTTTCCTGGCGTTTGGAATGTACAATATTCATGCGGTCGCCAACATTACTGAGGGAGGCGTGTTGGGCGCGGTGCTGCTGTTTCAGCACTGGTTCGGCCTCTCCCCCGCCGTGTCCAACCTGATCCTGAATTCCCTGTGCTATCTTTTTGGCTGGAAAACCTTTGGAAAAACCTTTGTGGCCTATTCTGCTATGGCCTCGCTGGGATACTCCGCCGTATACTTTCTGTGTGAGCAGTTTCCGCCGCTGTACCCGCAAATCGCTTCCATGCCTCTGACTGCTTCCCTTGTTGGCAGCGTTTTTGTGGGCGTGGGCAGCGGGGCCTGCGTGCGGGTGGGCGGTGCCACCAGCGGTGACGACGCACTGGCCATGAGTCTTTCCAAGGTGACAAGAATTCCGATTCAGTGGATCTATCTGGCCAGTGACCTGGCTGTTTTGGCTCTGTCGCTGAGCTACATTCCCCTGCGCCGGATCGCCTATTCCCTTCTGACGGTGATCCTCTCCGGCCAGATCATCGGGCTTCTGCAAAAGAAAAAATAATCTCAGCCGTGTTTCGCACATCACGACGAAACACGGCTGAGGTTTTAATTTGGCAGTTATCTTATTGTTACAGATGCAGGACGCGGTCCTTGATCTCCTGGGTACGGCCCTGGTTCCAATACTGGGTGCCAATGTAGCCGCAGGTACGGCGGGCCACGTTCATCTTGCTCTGGTCCCGGTTGCCGCACTGGGGGCAGACCCAGACGAGCTTGTTCTCGTCCTCCTGGATCTCGATCTCCCCGTCGTAGCCGCAGATCTGGCAGTAGTCGGACTTGGTGTTCAGTTCTGCGTACATGATATTCTCATAAATAAACTGCATCAGCTCCAGCACCGCGTCGATGTTCTGCTGCATGTTGGGCACCTCCACGTAGCTGATCGCGCCGCCGGGCGACAGCTGCTGGAATTCCGCCTCAAAGCGCAGCTTGGTAAAGGCGTCGATCTTCTCTGTCACATGCACGTGGTAGGAGTTGGTGATATAGCTCTTGTCCGTGATGCCGGGGACCATGCCAAAACGCTTTTGCAGGCATTTGGCAAACTTGTAGGTAGTGGATTCCAGCGGCGTGCCATACAGGGAATAATCAATGTTTTCCGCCGTCTTCCACTCCAGGCACTTGTCATTCATTTTCTGCATGACGGACAGGGCAAAGGGCTTTGCCTCCTTGTCGGTGTGGGATTTGCCGGTCATATACTTGACACACTCATACAGGCCCGCATAGCCCAGGGAAATGGTGGAGTAGCCGCCGTACAGGAGCTTGTCGATGGGCTCTCCCTTCTGCAGTCTGGCCAGCGCGCCATACTGCCACAGAATGGGGGCTGCATCGGAGAGCGTTCCCTTCAGGCGCTCGTGACGGCACCGCAGAGCCTTATGGCACAGCTCCAGCCGTTCCTCAAAAATCTCCCAGAATTTGCCCACATCTCTGCCGGAGGACAGGGCCACATCCACCAGATTCAAGGTGACAACGCCCTGATTGAACCGGCCGTAGTACTTGGGCTTTCCCGGCTCATAATTCTTGGCCCGCGCCACATTGTCCCAGCCGTTGCCGGAACGGTCCGGCGTCAGGAAGCTGCGGCAGCCCATGCAGGTGTACACATCGCCGTTGCCCGGTGTCTCTCCCTTGGAAAGCTTGTACTCCCGCATCTTCTTTTCGCTGATATAGTCCGGCACCATCCGCTTGGCGGTGCACTGGGCGGCCAGCTTGGTCAGATACCAGTAAGGAGTCCCCTCCCGGATGTTCTCCTCCTCCAGCACATAGATCAGCTTGGGGAACGCAGGAGTGATCCACACGCCCTTTTCATTCTTCACGCCCTCATAGCGCTGGCGCAGCGTCTCCTCAATGATCATGGCCAGGTCCTTTTTCTCCTGCTCGTTTCTGGCTTCGTTGAGGTACATGAAAACAGTGATAAAGGGTGCCTGCCCATTGGTGGTCATCAGCGTGACCACCTGATACTGGATGGTCTGCACGCCCCGGCGCACCTCATCGCGCAGACGATCCTCCACCACTTTGGAGATCGCTTCCTCAGAGGCGGTCACGCCGAAGGTCTCCATCTCCTTCTGCACGCTTTTGCGGATCTTCTCCCGGCTGATCTGCACGAATGGCGCCAGATGGGTCAGGGAAATGGACTGGCCGCCATACTGGTTGGAGGCCACCTGGGCAATGATCTGGGTGGCAATGTTGCAGGCAGTGGAGAAAGAATGGGGCTTTTCAATCAGGGTGCCGGAGATCACGGTGCCGTTTTGCAGCATGTCCTCCAGGTTGACCAGATCGCAGTTGTGCATGTGCTGGGCATAATAGTCAGAATCATGAAAATGAATAATGCCGCTCTCGTGGGCAGCCACGATCTCCGGGGGCAGCAGAATACGGTTGGTAATGTCCTTGGAGACCTCGCCCGCCATATAGTCACGCTGCACGGCGTTGACAGTGGGGTTCTTATTGGCATTCTCCTGCTTGACCTCTTCATTGTTGCATTCGATCAGGCTGAGAATGCGGTCGTCCGTGGTATTGGACTGGCGGAGCAGACTGCGGGTATATCGATAGGTGATATACTCCTTGGCAACTTCAAAGGCGCCATGCGCCATAATGGATTTTTCTACCAGGTCCTGAATTTCCTCTACGGAAGGGCTGCGTCCCATTTCTTCGCAGGCAACCTCCACGCGCTCGGAAATCCGCTGAATCTGAAGCGGGGTCAGGCGGACCTTTTCATCGGCCGCCGCGTTGGCCTTGGTCACGGCGGTATTGATCTTCCGAATATCAAAGTCAGCTTCAGTTCCGTTTCTCTTGATAATTTTCATGCAGAGTTCCTCCTTTCGCACGAGCGCACGCTGACGTGTACGGGTCACATTATATACTATATATTGTGGTTTTGTCAATAGCCAAACACAAAATATGGTATTCTGTCCAATTTGAGTCAAAAAGTATCGAATTAAATTTTCCAGACAGCGCTCTGTAAAACGGAGAAAGTTCGGATTTCTCCAATCCATCTGAAAGAACTGATTGAAAAGTCGAGCCGAATATAGTATAATTGTGTGAAGCGGTCTTTACATAATTCGGATCAATCTGCCCCCAAAATGAAAGGAGTTTTTATGAAAAGAACTTTTGGCAAGCTCCCTGACGGAAAAGAAACTTTTTTATACACCATTTCCGGCGGCGGCATCACTGTCGGCGTATCGGATCTGGGAGCAACGCTTGTGAGTGTATATGTCCCTGATGCGGATGGCAACTGTGTGGATGTAGCGCTGGGCTACGATGATGCTGCCGGATATTTAGGCGGTACCAGCTTCCTGGGCGCGATCGTTGGCCGCAGCGCCAACCGTATCAAGGGCAGCGCATTCTCCCTCGGCGGGCGCACCTATGCCCTGACCCCTAACGAGAATGCCAATAACCTGCACTCCGGCCCGGACTTCTACCATACCCGGATGTGGACTGTCACTGCCTGCTCCGACAGCTCCATTTCCCTCCACTTGGACAGCTCTAGCGGTGACCAAGGCTATCCCGGCAATGCCTCAATCGATGTCACCTATCGTCTGGATGAGCAGGGCGGCCTGCACATTACCTATGACGCTGTCAGCGATCACGACACTATTTTCAATCTGACCAACCACAGCTATTTCAACCTGGCCGGGCAAGGCAGCACCGATACCGCCATGGATCAGGTGTTGATGCTCCCCGCGCGGGTATTTTCCGTTGCAGACGACCAGAGCATCCCTACCGGCGAAATGCGCAGTGTAGAGGGAACGCCCATGGATTTCCGCACCCCCAAGGCCATCGGCCGGGACATCGGCCAGGATTACGAGCCGCTGAACCTGCAGGGCGGCTATGACCACAACTTCGAGGTATTCTGCAATCCCTGCGCCGTGCTGTCTGATCCCGTATCCGGCAGAACCATGGCGGTGTACACCGATCTGCCCGGCATTCAGTTCTACGCCGGTAATTTTCTGGAGGAAACCGGCAAGGGCGGCATTGTCTACGGCAAGCGCAGCGGCGTGGCGCTGGAGACCCAGTTCTATCCTGATTCCATCCATCACCCCGAGTGGGCGCAGCCGGTGACCAGGGCCGGTGAGAAGTACCACACAGAAACCGTATATCGCTTCTCCTGCTGACGCTTTTCCCCCGCTGCCACAAGAGGCAGCGGGGCGATTTTTCTCCCGGAAAGCGGAAGTGCACAGGAAGCGAAGCGATGCATAAACTGTCTTATAAGCGGTTGCAGCTTATGCAAACACGTTTTCAGGAGGGATTCCCATGTCAGATCAATGCCAAGACACCCTGCGCTGTGATCCGGGAGAGCTGCGTCAGGCCATGTCGATCCACACCCGAAAAATCACGGATTCCTGCCGTGACAAGGATTGTATCGAGGATCTGCCCGTCTATTTGACTGTCTCCTCTCAGGCGCTTCTAGACAGCAGCGCCGGAACCAGAGTGCGGTGCGCAGAGCTGATCAGTACCTACATTGATGTGGAGCCGGTGGCCTTTGACCGAAACCACTACTGCATCGACGTCACATTCTACTATCGGATCATTGCGGACACGGTGGTGGGCGCTTCCCGTCCGGCCGCCCTGTCCGGCCTGGCCGTCTTTTCCAAGCGGGCGGTGCTGTGCGGGGAGGACAGCTGCGCACACATCTACCGCAGTGATACCCGCATCAACGGCCCCGACGGCCTGACCAGAAGCTACGCCAACCGCCCCACCGCCGTGGTGGAGGTGCTTGATCCCATGGTGCTTGGCTCCAAGGTGCGGGAGCTGTGTGACTGCCGGTGCAAAGATTCCGCGCCGCTGCAAGCCCCGGAGGCCGTCAAAGCATTATTTGATGAGGAGCTTTGCTTGAACCCGGAGAATCGCAGACTCTTCGTCACTCTGGGCCAGTTCTCCATCATCCGCCTGGAGCGGGATGCCCAGCTGATCGTGCCGGTGCTGGATTACAGCATTCCCACCAAGGAATGCTGCGATAACCCCGGCTGCACGGAGGATCCCTGCGAAATGTTCAGCCGCATCCCCTTCCCCGCCTCTCAGTTCACACCAAAGGGCTGCGACAGCAAAAAGGACGGAACCTGCTGTAACGGGGGAGAAAACGGATAAAAAAAGTACCGGGGCAGCAATTTCCTGCCCCGGTGTTGTACCTGTAAGGGTCGTCGATCCGGCGACCCTTATGCCATTTAACAGAGTACAATTCAAAATTCTGGACTGTGCGCATCAGTATTTCCAGCCAACAATCGAATAAATATCTGGCAATTGTCGGTTTGCTCTTAATTGGCGCCTTCCCAAGGTATACCGCCCACAATCGAAAAACAGCATCACAAATACGGCTTAATCATTTCCCAATTGGCTTCCACCGGTAAATTGCCGTCAACCGTCACAAGCGGACAGGCAAGCTGCTTCTGCCAATGGTCATGCATCGCCCTGCTGCGCATATGGACGTCCCCGTCATCATAATCGGATGCCCAGCGAATAAATTTCTCATGATGCGCATACATATCGCCATCCGGGTCAAGCCGGCTGCCAAAGCGAACCCTTTCCCTTGCCCGAAGTCGGGCAATTCTCACTGCTGTTGCCGTTTCCACCCGAATTGCCAGCGTAAACAGCGGAATAAGCTCGTCCCCCCAATCCACGAGGGAGCCCGAAATCACCACCTTTTTCTGGGTCGCAATGTCCCGCCGCATCAATGCCAGCCGCTCCGAAATTGGTCGGCTGGTAGTGTATTGGGGATCCGTCGGCATCCAATAATAGTCGTCCGTGTCCATAAAAAAACTGTCCATCTGGCCGGCAACAAACCTGCCAAGCGTTGATGTGCCGGAGCCGGATGCTCCAAGCAGATGTATGACACACCGTTCCATTCTATCCTTCTGATATTCCATCCAACAACCAACGAGGGCACCGCTTGGGAAAATCGAAGCGGTGCCCTCGTTATCAAAACGGTTACACGTCCACGTCCACATTGGGCATCTGCTTTGCCCGCTGCTCCTGGGACTCGGTAACGGCAAGGAATTTCATACGGGTGTCCTGCACCTCGTGCAGTGCCTGAGAGATGGTCTCCTCGGTGCGGCGCAGAGATTCCTCCATGTATTCATTGCCCGCCTTGCGCAGCTGATTGATCCGTTCCTGGGTCTGTGCCACCAGCTCCTCGCTGCGCTTCTTGGCCTCCTTGTAAATTTCTTCCTTGGCAATCAGCTCATTGGCCTGGTCGTTCGCCTTGCGCAGGATGCCCTCCGCCTCCCGGCGCGCCTGGCTGATCAGCTCATTGCGGGACTCCACGATGGTACGGGATTGCTTGATTTCTGCGGGAAGCTGAGAAATGATCTCATCCAGCAGATCCAAAACCTTATCCCGCTCCAAAATGCACTTATCAGCGGCAAGCGGCATGGAACGTGCATCCTGCACCATATCGTATAGGGTGCCGATAATATCTTCTGTGCTGTTGTTGCTCATTGTGAATCCTCCATTTTTTTGCAAAGTTTCTCACGGAAATCCGGGATAATCTCCTCCGGCAGGAAGTCTGACAGCTCTGCGCCGTAATTTCCAAGCTCCTTCACCATGCTGGAGCTTAAATACATATATTGACTGGCAGCGGTCAGGAACATCGTATCCAGCTCCGGGTTGAGCTTACGATTGACCAGCGCCATCTGAAACTCATTTTCGAAATCAGAACCAGCCCGCAGCCCTTTCACAATGACACAGCTGCCCCGCCGCCGGGCATAATCCGCCAAAAGCTCGCTGGAGCAGTCCACCTCCACGTTGGGAAGGTCCGCCGTCACCCGTCGGATCAGCGCTTCCCGCTCCTCCAGAGTGAACATAGGATTTTTTCCGGCATTCACCATGACACACACGATCAGTCTGTCAAAAATATTGGCGGCGCGGCGGATGATATTCAGATGCCCGCTGGTGATTGGGTCGAAGCTGCCGGGATAAATGGCTGTTTTCATATTATATCCAACTTTTTCCTAATTTTTACGGTAAAGCGTCAGCAGGATCTTGCCGTATTTGTAATCCCTGGAGCGGGTGAATCCCTGAAACTCCCATGGGAGCTCTTTCCCCAGGGGACGTTCTGCTGCTATTATACCATTGGATTGCAAAATGTCAATTTCTGTTATCCTCTTTATGGAATTTTCCAAAAAAACTTCCGCATAAGGCGGGTCCAGAAGGATCAAATCAAACCGCTCCCTGCACCGATTCAGGTATTCCAGATAATCGCTCTGGACCACGGAGGCGTACGGCTCCAAATGGGTCTTTTTTAAATTGGAACGGATGAGTTGGCAAGCCTCCCGCCTGGAATCCACAAATACCGCACTGGCCGCTCCCCGACTGAGGGCCTCGATGCCCAGCTGCCCGGTGCCGCCGAACAGGTCCAGCACCTTCGCTCCAGGGAGATCAAACTGGAGGATGCTGAACAGCGCCTCCTTCACCCGGTCGATGGTGGGGCGGGTCAGTATACCGTCGGGTGTGAGAAGCTGGGTTCCCTTTGCTTTTCCTGCTATGACACGCATAAAGCGCTCCTTTCCGTCAGATCACAAATCATTTTCCTGGTGAAAATGCTGATACACGGCATGAGCCGCGTCTCTCGGCAGCAGCCGCTCCAAGTCCGGCAGGGTCGCTTCGCCAATGGCTTTGATGGATTTGAAATGCCGCAGCAGCTCCTGCTTCCGTTTGGGGCCGATCCCATCAATGCCGTCCAACTCCGAATAGCGCAGGCGCTTGCTGCGCAGCTGCCGGTGATAGGTGATGGCAAAGCGGTGGGTCTCCTCCTGGATATTGCCAATCAGTGAAAAAATGGCCTGGTTAGTATCGATGGAGATCTCCTTCCCGTCCGTGGTGACCAGGGCGCGGGTACGGTGCCGGTCATCCTTTACCATGCCGAACACCGGGAAATCCACCCCCACCTCCTCCAGCGCCTTCATGGCCGTCTGTGCGTGGGCGATACCGCCGTCGATCAGCAGCAGATCCGGCGGGGTATCAAAGCCCTTGTCTCCGGCCTTATAATGGACAAACCGACGCTTGACCACCTGATGCATAGAGGCGTAATCATCCTGATTGTCCAATCCTTCCAGCTTGAAGCGCTTATAGTCGCTTTTCTTCGGCTTTCCATCCTGAAAAACCACCATGCTGGCCACAATATCCGTGCCGGATATGTTGGAAATATCAAAGGATTCGATCCGCTTCGGCGTGGGAATGTTCAGCATCTTCCCCAGCAGCACCAGGATGGCGTTGGCGCGCTCCTCCTTGTCGGTGACGCGTTTTGCCTCTTCTTCTGCATTCCTGCAGGCAAGCTCCACCAGGCGGATGTTGTCGCCCCGCTGGGGCACCCGGAGCTTGGCTGTCCGCCCGTACTGCTGCTCGATCAGCTGGGAAAACAGGTCGCCGTCCTCCAGCGGGAATGGGAGCAAAACATGCTTCGGCGCATACCCCCGGCTGAGGTAGAACTGCTTCATCAGGCTGGACACGGCCTCCTCCCGGTCATCCGGCGTGGGGAAAACCTCATATTCTTTATCCAGCAGATTCCCGTTGCTGAAATGGAGCACGGCAAAGCAAGCCTTTACCTCCGTCTGGCCATAACCGACCACGTCGGTATCCGCCAGTGTACCGGCGGTCACCAGCTGCTTCTGTCCCAACGCCTCCACCGCGTTCAGGCGGTCCCGCAGGGCGGCGGCAAGCTCAAACTCCAGGTTCTCCGCTGCCGCAAGCATTTGCTTTCGGATCTCCTCTGCCGCCCCTTTGTAGTTGCCGGACAGTAGCTGCCTTGCCTGCTCCATGGTCTCGCGGTACTGTGTGCAGGTCCTGGAGGGCTGGCACCATCCGGCGCACTGATTCATGTAGTAATTCAGGCAGGGGCGATCCTTGCCCACATCCCGCGGAAATTCCCGGGTGCAGGTTGGGAGCTTCAGCGTCTTCTGAACCGCCTCCATCACATCATGAGTCACGCCGCGGCTGCCAAAGGGGCCGTAGTAATGCGCTCCGTCATCGGAGATCCTGCTGACCAGCGTGATCTTTGGATAAACCTCCCGCATGTCCAGCCGAAGATAGGGATAGCCCTTGTCGTCCTTCAACAGGATATTATACTTGGGCATATACCGCTTGATCAGCGAGCATTCCAACACCAGCGCCTCAAATTCGCTGGCCGCGACAATAACATCAAAATGATGGATCTTGCTCACCATCATCCGCGTCTTCGGCGTATGGGAGGCGGTATCCTGAAAATACTGACTGACCCGGTTCTTCAGTTTTTTCGCCTTGCCGACATAGATCACCTTATCGGTTTTGTCCCGCATGATATAAACACCGGGGGCGTAAGGAAGGGACAATGCCTTCTCCTTCAGTTCGTCAAAGGTCATGTTTTTGCTCCATAAAAAAACCGCCTCCATGCATCCGTTGGCATCGAGACGGTCATAAGATGGATACTCTGAACCGACCGAGAAACGGAAGGATCAGAGCATCCCAGGTGAATCAATAAACGTCCCGCTGGAGCAGCTCTTCCAGCGCGTTCACAGCTGCTTCCGCATCGGGACCAACTGCGCTCAGCGTGACCGGCGTGCCGGTGACAATTCCCAGAGACATGATGCCCAGCAAGCTTTTGGCGTTCATTTTTCGGTTTTCGGATTCCAGCCAGATGCTGCTTTCAAACTCGTTGGCCTTCTGTACAAAGTAGGTTGCCTGTCTGTTGTGCAGGCCGGATTCGCAGCGCACAACCACTTCTTTGTTGAACATATCCATAACACTCCTTTACACCACGCCGATAGCAACGCGATGAATCTGCTTCTATAATACCATTTTCACTGAAAAAGTCAATCAATTTTCAGACGCTTTGCACAAAACCAATATTTTTTGTGCATTTTTTCACAATCCTGCTCTTCTGAGCAGGATTGTCGGGCAAACTTTATGCAAATTCCGCAATGGTCACGCCATCCTCGCCCTCGCCGTAAACGCCCAGGCGGAAGCTCTTCACGAACTTATTCCGCTTCAGATCCTGGTGCACCGCCTGCCGCAGCGCGCCGGTGCCCTTGCCATGGATGATGCGAACCGTGGAAAGCTTAGCGCGCATGGCCTCATCCATGTACCGATCCAGTACGCAGATCGCTTCCACCGTGTCCATGCCCCGCAGATCGATCTCCGAGGACATGGGGGCCATCTTCATCTCCCGGCCGGAATGGGTCGGATGGCCGCCCTTTGCCTTGTAGGGATTATCGTTTTCAAGCAGATAGATCTCATCCGCCTTGGCTGTCAGCTTCATAATGCCCGCCTGAAGCTGATAGGTCCCGTTTTTGTTGATGGCAAGCACACTGGCTTTCACGCCAAGGTTCAGCAGTTCCACAGTGTCGCCTACCCTGATTTCCCGGGTAGACTGGGGCCGGGCAGGCTGGGGCTGCTTGGCGCGGATCTTGTCCTCTGTTTCGTTCAAAGTGCGACGCAGCTCCGCCTGCCGCTGGTTGATGCCGGTGGTGTCGGCACTGTCCTGCAATTGCTTTCGCAGCGCCTTCAGCTCCTCGGAGGCGATATTGGCGGCGGCGCGGGCCTCGTCGATGATCCCCTGTGCCTCCCGCCGGGCAGCCTCCATGGCCTTTTCCTTTTCTTTGCGCAGCTGCTCCTGATACTGCTCGCTCTGCTGTTTGATTTGGGCCGTCTCCCGCTTCAGCTTCTCCGCCTCCATGCGGGCGTTTTCCATCTGCTGCCGCTGCTGCTCCAGCTGGGCCAGGACATCCTCAAAGTCCTTATCGCTCTTGCCCACCAGGTCGCCGGCTTCCTTGAGAATGTCCTCCGGCAGGCCAAGCTTTCTGGAGATCGCAAAGGCATTGGATTTTCCCGGGATGCCGATCAGCAGCTTATAGGTGGGCTGAAGGGTCTCCACGTCAAATTCACAGGAGGCATTGATAACCCCTTTGGTGCGCATGGCATAGAGCTTCAGCTCTGCATAGTGAGTGGTCGCCACCACCCGGCTGCCCATCTTGCGGCTGAATTCGATCAGCGCAATGGCCAGCGCCGCGCCCTCGGCCGGGTCGGTGCCTGCTCCCAACTCGTCATACAGCACAAGCGTGCGATTATCGCACTGCTCCACCACATCCACAATTGTTTTCATGTGGCTGGAAAAGGTAGAAAGGCTCTGGGCAATGGACTGCTCGTCACCGATGTCCGCCAGAATGGCGTCGAAGGTGGAAAGCACGCTCCCGTCCCCTGCCGGGACATGTAAGCCGCACTCCGCCATCAGCGTCAGCAGGCCGATGGTTTTCAGCGTGACCGTCTTGCCGCCGGTGTTGGGGCCGGTAATGATCATCGTGTCAAAATCCGTGCCCAGCCGCAGAGAGATGGGCACTACCCTTTTCGGATCGATCAGCGGGTGCCGGGCGTTGCGCAGCTCGACCCTGCCGGTATCATTCATGATCGGCGCCCAGGCGCGCATGTTAAAGGCAAGCTTCGCCTTCGCGAATACCACATCCAGCTGCACCAGCAGAGAGTAGTCCAGATTGATATCCTCCGCATGGGCAGCGACCTCGCTGGACATCTCTGCCAGGATCCGTTCAATCTCCTTCTTTTCTTTCAACTGGAGTTCCCGCAGGGCATTGTTGGCGTTCACCGCGGACATTGGCTCCACAAAATAGGTGGAGCCGGTGGCGGATACGTCGTGCACCAGGCCGGGGACATCATTCTTGCATTCGGATTTCACCGGCACCACGTAACGCCCCTGGCGGATGGTGATGATCGGCTCCCGCAGAAATTTGCTGTATGCCGGGGACGAGATCACCTTTTGCAGGCTGTCCCGAATCTTCCCGGACTGGATGCGCATATGGCGGCGGATATCCGCCAGTTCCGACGAAGCAGTATCCGCGATTTCCTCCTCGGACAGGATGGAGGTCAGGATTCGTTCCTCCAGATATTTGTTTGGGGTCAGGGAATGAAACAGCGGATCCAGCACCGTCTGTTTCTCCTCCGGGGTGATATAGTCTTTTACGCTGCGGGTGCAGCGCAGGACCCCGCCAATAACCAGCAGCTCCTTGGGCTGGAGCGAGCCTCCTCTGTCCGCCCGCTCCAGGCTGGCAGATACATCGGCGGCGCTGGCGAAGGAAGGATAACCCTTTTTCGTACTTAAATCATAGGCTGCGGTAGTCTGCTGGAGCAGCTGCTCCACCTCCTCCAAGTCGGAGGAAGGCCGCAGATTCAGGCAGCTTTGCTTTCCGCCCTCACTCCCGGCGCAATCGGCCAGCAGCGCAAGCACCTGATCCAGCTCCAGCTTGACCAGGGATTTTTCATATAATTCAGACATTGTTTTCTCCTGTTTTTATGTAGATTCTGTTTTCTCTTCCCGGATACGAAGGGATTTGAAAAAGTCCAGCGCCGGGAATGAGCGCTCCAGCTGTGTAGTCAAAAAACCCTCTGTCAAAGAGGCCAGGCTGCTTAATTCCTGGGTCCCCAGGCGGAAAGAGAAAATTTTTTTGGGGTCACAGAAACAGATGAACCGCATTGCCTCCAGCATGGATGGCGTTACGGGCATCCGAAGTCCACCCGATGCCGTATCCCGGCAGGCAGCGCATTCCAGCAGGCCGGAGGACAGATCAAACCGCGTCGGCTCCAGGCTCCCGCATACATGGCACCCCACCAGATCCGGCGCGTAGCCCGACAGGCAGGCAGCCCGCAGCTCAAAGACGGCTTTCACCTGGTCAAAGGGGAGCTGCAGCTCCGCCAGCGCATACAGGCAATTCAGCAGCAGGGATTGCAGCTCCGGCGTGGGATAATCCTCCTGAGAGAGTACCTCTGCCACCTGGGCAAAATAGCTGGCCAGTGCTAGACGATCCATATCAGAGCGAAGCCCCTGAAACAGATTCAGCACATGGGCCTCGTTGATGGTGTACTGCCCCCGATATTCAAATACGGTAAACTCCCCAAATGCCAGCAGCTGACAGACGGCGGTCAAGGGACTGTTCTTCCGCCGCAGTCCCCTGGCCTTTACGGTGAGCTTCCCGTGCTTTTGCGTCAGTAGGGTCAAGAGTGCGTCGCGGTCATTGTAATCCGAGACTCTCAGGACCACTCCCCGGATCGTCAGGTACATGCTTTCCCTCCGTTTTCAGCGCGGCGCTGTACAGCAGGTATGCCTCCGGCGCGCCTGTTTCCAGGAAAACGCTCCAAAAATCCTTTGCCTTCATTCCCATCCCTCCGGGATTAGGATTTGCAGCCAAGAACGGAATACACCTGGAAAAATAAGTGAATGCGCAGGCAGTTACTACTCGCTGTATCCAAAATTGCGGACAAGGAAGTCGCTGTCACGCCAGTTTTCCTTGACCTTGACCCAGGTGGTCAGATACACCTTGGTGCCCATAAACTTCTCACAGTCGGCGCGGGCAAGGGACGAAATTTTTTTCAGCATCTCCCCACCCTTGCCGATAATGATGCCCTTATGGCTTGCCTTTTCGCAGTAAATCGTGGCGTCGATATCAATGATGCCGTTGTCCCGCTCAGAGAATTTGGTGATCTCCACCGCCGTTCCATGGGGCACCTCCCGTTCGAGGCACCACAGCAGCTTTTCCCGGACGATCTCCGCCATTACCTGACGCTCCGGCTGGTCGGTAGTGACATCCTCCGGGAAGAGGAACGGCCCTTCCACCGCGTATTTCTCACAGGTTTTCAGCAGATCGTCAACGCCGTCGCCGGTCTTGGCGGAAATCGGGACAATGGCGTCGAAATCAGCCTTCTGAGAATAGGCGGCAATGACCTCCAGCAGCTTGTCCTTCTCTACCGTATCGATCTTGTTGATGGCAAGCACAGCGGGGCAATGGCTGCTCTGGATCCGCTGCAAAAGGCCCTCCTCCTGTGTCCCCACGGAGGCAATGGGCTCCACCACCAGAATGGTCAGGTCCACATCGGCAATGGACTCCTGGGCAACATTCACCATGTAGTCGCCCAGCTTGGTGCGGGCGCGGTGGAAGCCCGGCGTATCCACAAAAACGAACTGGGTGTTGCCCCGGGTAACAATGCCGCAGATCCTGTTTCTGGTGGTCTGGGGTTTATTGGATACGATGGCGATCTTCTCGCCTACCAGGTAATTGGTCAGAGTGGACTTACCCACATTGGGGCGGCCGGCAATGGTGATCATTGCGGTTTTCGTTTTCATATGCTCTCTCCTGTTTCGGTGTGGTTCAATTTCGCTGCATACCGGGGATCTGGGCGGCGATGGCTTCCTCCCGGCTGCGCATCTGGCGCTTCTGCTCTCCTTCATCCATGTGGTCATAGCCCAGCAGATGAAGCATGGAATGGATGGTGAGATAGCCCACCTCCCGCTTGGTGGAGTGGCCGTACTCCTTCGCCTGGGCCACTGCCCGCTCCAGGGAGATACACATATCCCCCAGGGGGCACAGCCCCGTGCCGGGGTCGATGTACTCGCCCCAATCCTGCGGCGGTGCCCCGGCGGTCAGGTTGAACATAGGGAAGCTGAGCACATCCGTTGGTTTGTCGATATTCCGGCTCGCCTTGTTGATGGTCTGGATCCCCTCGTCATTGGTAACAAGCACATTGATCTCGCAGGGAACCGCAATGCCCTCTGCCTTCAATGTCTCATTGATGCAGGTACGGATGATAGATTTGATTAGTATCTTCTGAAAGAGATTTCCCTCAAATACCAGATTGATTCGATTGTTCATCTGTATTTCCTCTTAAACTGACCCTTGAATTCCCTGGGCGCTTTTTTATCATCTGTTTTCTGGGCGGCGCGCTCATAGGCGCTGATGATCTCCTGTACCAAAGCGTGCCGCACCACATCGGCGGCGGTCAGGCGGCAGATAGCGATATCCTTCACACCCTCCAGTACACGGATAGCGTCTTTCAAGCCGGAGGTCTTGTCATCCGGCAGATCGATCTGGGTGATGTCGCCGGTGATCACGATCTTGGAGCCGAAGCCAAGGCGGGTAAGGAACATTTTCATCTGCTCCCGAGTGGTGTTCTGGGCCTCATCCAGAATAATGAAGCTGTCGTCCAGGGTCCGGCCGCGCATATAGGCCAGAGGAGCGACTTCAATGGAGCCGCGCTCCTGATATTTCTGGAAGGTCTCCGCACCAAGCATATCATACAAAGCATCGTACAGCGGCCGCAAATACGGGTCCACCTTATTCTGCAAATCTCCGGGAAGGAATCCCAGCCGCTCTCCTGCCTCCACCGCCGGACGGGTCAGGATAATGCGATTCACCGTCCGCTCCCGGAAGGCCGCCACTGCGGCAGCCACGGCCAGATAGGTCTTTCCTGTGCCGGCGGGGCCGACGCCGATGGTGACGGTATTCTGTCCGATCGCCTTCATGTATTTCTGCTGTCCCACGGTTTTTGCCTTGATTGGCTTTCCCTTGGCAGTGATGCAGACCACATCCTTGGTCATCTGCTCGACCTGCTGGTCGTTTCCCTCATTGACCAGAGTGATCAGGTAGCGCACCCGCTGCTCGTCGATCACCTCGCCCTTGGAGGCCAGGGAAAGCAGCCCCTCCAGGGTACGCACGGCCTTATCCACCATCTCCTCATCGCCGGACACCTTCAGATCCGTGCTCCGATTGATGATTCGGACATTCATTGCATCCTCGATTCGTTTGATATTTTCATCAAAGGATCCAAAGACGGCAATGATATCCTCCAGCCGCTCCGCGTTAACGATCCGTTCCACGATTCTGCTCATTCGGTTCTCCTATCTCCAAACGCTCCCGGCCGATCATTTCTGTACAAAGAAATTGCCCGGTCAGCAGATACGCGCCGGGGGGCGTCTCCATCACTTTATCAGAATAGGAGACTCGTCCGGCAATCATTTGGCTTAATACATATTCCTGCGCGTAGCGGTCAAGGCAGCGCTCTGCCTCACCCGCCGCCACAGCTGCTACCATCACTTCGCCCTGTGTGCGCGTCTCGCAAATCAGCGAAACCGGCAGCGTGAACCCGCCCGGAAGCACCAGCGGATATTCCTTGCTTATTCTACCACAAGTGATATCCGAAATTCCACTACCTTTCCATAAATTTATTCGTTTTTTTCCAATCACGATGGCCAGGCTCCGGCGGCTGCGCGTGTTTTCTGTCCGCTGCGACTGATCGGACGTGGTAATGGTGCGGACGGTCCGCAGCGTCTGGGCATAGACCTCGCCCTTGGCACGGGAGGCGCGAATGGAAATACCGCAGTCCGTGTAGCCGGAGATCAGCGTTTGCCCTTTTTTGACGGCCTGTCCCGGCTGGCAGAGCGCCGTACCCTGCAGGGCAGTCACCGATTCCACGATCCCATCCCTGGATGCAACAATGCTGCTGACCATGTCCTCGGCCTGTGCCATCTGCTCCTGATCTGCCCGCTCCCGGACGGAGATCACGGCGCGGCAGCCAAAGGTATTGATGCCTGCCCATTGCAGCTCCGGGATGGCGGAAAGGAGCGCGTTTTTCATCCGTTCGCTCCGCACCTGGGCACAGGGGGCAAACAGGCGGATCCCCGCATTTTCAGCAGCCTCCAGGATTTTGCGTTCCGGGATGGCCCGGTTGCCCTCCACCTGAACGCACAGGATCCGGGTCGGCAGCAGGAAGCTGAGCAATGTGAGCAGAAGCAGCCCGGAGTACAGCAGCGGCCTTTGCAGAATACTCTGCTGAATTAAGAAGAGCCGGGACATTCCCTGAACGCAAACGCAGTCTCCCCTCTTTTCCAACATGGCACGGACAGCGGCAAGACTTTTTCGATGAATCATAAGGGTGCAGGTCAGCTCATCCTCCTGGATGATATGAAACACCTCGATCCCCTTTTCATTCAGGAGCCGCAGGCTCTTCCAAATGTCAGCGCTTACCACCCTGATGCGGACCTGATCCCTTGTACAGCCGTGCCGCTTCATTTCTCATTCCTCCGAATCAGGGAAATGCAATCGATCTGACCCGTGATGATAAGCTTTACCCCGGTCATGTGCTCCAGTTGAAGTTTACAGCCGCAGACATTCAACTCTCCATATTTCATTTTGATCCCGATTTTCTCTGTGGAGTATTCCGTCACGCCCAGATGATTCTCCACCAGCACACGGCGGCTGCCCGCAAGCTCCACAATGGGAAGGATCGGAAAAACCTCCGGGTTCGGTGTGCTTTCCGACAGCGACTGCAACAGACGGCCCTTGATCTTCATTTGCTCACCTCTTGGGGAAAGCATATGCATCTACCTGTCCGCGCTTGCATAGATTCTTCCGAGGTGAGCGCATGGAAAAACGAAAATGGATCGTATCCCTGGCAGCGGCCGCGGGGATCTTAGTCCTGATCCTGGACAGCCGGACGGCACTGGCAGGGGCCGCTCAGGGGCTTTCGCTCTGCCTGAAAACCGTTATTCCATCCCTCTTCCCGTTTATTTTCCTGTCCGGCACCTTTTCTCACGCCTGCGCCCAGACAGGCCGTGTCGCCAGACTGCTGGGAAAACCCTTTGGTATTCCCGCCAATATGACCTCTATATTGGTCCCCGCTCTGCTGGGCGGATACCCGGTGGGAGCACAGTGCGTATATGAGGCATACCACTCCGACGCGGTTTCCAAAGACCAGGCAGAGCGAATGCTGGCCTATTGCAGCAATGCGGGACCGGCCTTCCTTTTCGGCATTCTCCCTGCCGCGTTTCCTGAGCAAAAAACGGTCTGGCTGCTTTGGGCCGTTCAGCTGTTCAGCATCTGGACGGCGTCGCTTGTTTTTTTCTGTCCTGGTCACGAGGCAAAGCCAGCGGCTTCCCCGTCCGCTTCCTTTGGAATGGAGCAGGCCATCTGGGCGATGCTGAAAATATGCGGATGGGTCATTCTTTTTCGTGTTCTCATCGGCTTCCTGTGCCGCTGGATCCTATGGACCGTAAGCAGGGAGATGCGCGTTGCCCTTATCGGGCTGCTGGAGCTTTCAAACGGCTGCTGTATGCTGGACCAGATCCCGGCGGAAAACATCCGCTTTTTAATATGCAGTGTGCTGCTGTCCTTTGGCGGACTGTGCGTGACCTATCAGACTGCCTCTGTATGCCCTGGCCTGCGCCTGCGGTTTTACTTGCGAGGAAAGCTGCTCCAGGCCGCCACCGCCGGGATCACCTCCGCTGCGATCTGTTTTCGGCTCTGGCTCTTACCGCCGCTTTGGCTTGCCGCGCTGTTTGGCGTAAGAGCAGCAGAAAAAAAGAGTAGAAATTCAGCGCCAGTTGGTGTATAATACGGGAAAGATTTGTTGAAAATATTGCTTTGATGAATACCGCTGCTCTTTTATTGGGATGGAGGCCTTGTATGCTGTTTCGGAAAAAAATTGAACGCTCTTGCTCCTATTGCGTGTATGGCGCCAAGCTGGAGGACGGCGCTGTGCTTTGCAGCAAGCGCGGGCTGAAAAATGAAGAGGATCACTGCCGAAAGTTCCGCTATGACCCCTGCAAACGTGTCCCCTTTAAGGCAAAAGCGATGAGCTTTTCACAGTTTACCGATAGTGATTTCTCCCTGGATGAATGAAAAAATCCCGTGCACGGTGCTGCATGCAGCCCTGCACGGGATTTTTCACTGAAAGAGGCGGGAAGCTTCCTCCCCCGTCTGGATAAACGTATTGGGGACCTCGCCCACGATCACCGTCTCCGCCACCACGATCTGACTGGAGACCTGGAAGGTGCTGGTTTCCCCCAGCACAAGGACGGCCGCTTCCACATTTACCTCCATGACCAGCTGGTGCAGCGTCTGGTTGATGCCCGCTTGAATAAAATTACTGGAAAAGGTGGCATCACTGTTTCGAATGGCCAGAATATGCACCGGGATGGCCGGACCCTTGCCGGAGAAAAACTCCGGCAGGAAAAGACTGCCAATGGGGATTCCGATGTCCGCAGCGTCCAGGGCAAGAATTCTGCCATTGATGATGTTCAGAATATCCGTTTTCAGGCGATTGACTTCCCCAATATTTGTCTTCAGCGCTGTGATCCGCCCGTTGATGTCCTTTTCAAAATAAACAATACGGTCATATTGAATGTTTCCGTTTTCGATCTGCTGGGCCACGGAGTCATTTGCCAGGTCTGAGGTGGCGTTCTTCACGCTGGTCTGCGCCAGGTCGCCGATCACCAGCCGGTATTTGCTGCGCAGGGAAAAGAAACCGGCAATGAGCACCCCAAAGCACAGCAGCAGAATGATCCCAAAAGTTTTCAGCCTTTTCCGCATCATACTCCCCTCCGGGAAAGTGTATGCGGAAAAGGCTGATTGCATGTCAGGAAAGCTTTTTCATGTATGCCGAGGCAGTTTTGGCCAGAAGCTTCTTGGTGCCGATGTCGTCAAAGGCCACCTCCAGCAGCGCGTCGCCGCCCATTTTGGTAACGGTAAGCACCATGCCCCTGCCAAAGGCAGCGTGCTGCACCATGTCTCCCTGCTGAAGCTCCAGCATGGGAACCGGCGGCTTGGAGGAAACCATGGAGCTTTCGCTGTGGTAGTGGGGGCGGTTGTAGGCACTGCGCATTCCGTAGGGGCGCTCTGCATGTCCGGCAGCACTCTGGGCCGAATGGAAGCCACCCTTGCGGCGGATGCACTCCTCCGGGATCTCCTTCAGGAATCGGGACGGAAGCGAGGAGGAAGTCCGGCCGTAGATCATGCGCTGGCGGGCATAGCTGATGGTCAGCGATTTCTTGGCGCGGGTAATGGCCACGTAGCACAGCCGCCGTTCCTCCTCCATTTCCTCCGCGTCTCCGATGGAGCGCTGGCCGGGGAAAAGCCCATCCTCAAAGCCGACCAGGAACACATGGGGGAATTCCAGGCCCTTGGCCGAGTGCATGGTCATCATCACCACGGCATCGTCCGACTCATTGTACTGCTCAATGTCCGTATAAAGAGCGATCTCCTCCAGGAAGCCTGCCAGAGAGGGCGACTCCACATTCTCCATGTAGGAATGGATGCTGGATTTCAATTCCTGGACGTTTTCCAGCCGGGTCTTGTTTTCCTCGGTGTCCTTGGCGGTGAGCATATCCACATAGCCGGTACGGCGGACTACCTCATCATAGAATTCCGGCAGGCTCATGCCGTCATCCAGGAGTTTGGCCAGCTCTTCGATCATGGCGGAAAACTGCAGGAATTTGCCCGCGGACTTTTCCAACGGCGCATAGGAATAGGGATCGGATACGATGGCGTACAGTGGCTTTCCCTCTGCCTCCGCCAGCCGGTCGGCCATTTCCAGCGTCTTTGCGCCCAGGCCACGGGGGGGATTGTTGATGATGCGGCGCAGGCGCAGGGTATCGGCACGGTTGTTGATAACGCAGAGGTAGGACAGCATGTCCTTGATCTCCGCCCGATCAAAGAAGCGGGTCCCACCGATCACACGGTAGGGAATGCCATTGCGCTTCATGGCATATTCCAGGGCGTTGGACTGGGCGTTGGTGCGGTAGAGAATGGCAAAATCCTGCATACCCTTGCCCCGGGTGGCCGCAAGGATCTGCCCGGCAACAAAGTTTGCCTCTGTCCCTTCGTCCAGGGCCTCGTAGACGGTGATGGGATCGCCGCTGCCGTTGGCTGTCCAGAGCTTCTTCCCCTTGCGGCCCAGATTGTGGGAGATCACAGCGTTCGCCGCGTTCAGGATGGACTGGGTAGAGCGGTAGTTCTGCTCCAGGCGGATGGTACGGCAGCCGTGGTACTGCTTTTCAAAGCTCAGAATATTCTCAATGGTCGCGCCCCGGAAGCGGTAGATGCTCTGATCGTCGTCGCCTACCACGCAGATGTTTTCGTACCCGCCTGCAAGCAGAGAGGTCAGCAGATACTGCATGTGGTTGGTGTCCTGGTATTCGTCCACCAGCACATAGCGGAATTTCTTCTGATAATACCGGCGGATCTCCTCATGCTGCTGAAGCATCTGGACGGTAACGTAGATGATATCGTCAAAGTCCAGGGCGTTGTTATCCCGGAGCTGCGTCTGATATTTTTCGTAGGCGCGGGCCACATATTTAGCCCGGAGATTGCCGCTTTTCTCCGCGTCCTCCAACATTTGGGCCGGTGATACCATTTTGTCCTTCTCCCGGCTGATGACGCTCAGGACATACTTGGGCGGGAAGGTCTTCTCGTCCATGTCCAGCTCCTTCAGGATCCCCTTCATCACCCGCTCGGAGTCGGCGGTATCATAAATGGTGAAGCTTCTGGTATAGCCCATCACATCGATCTCCCGGCGCAAAATCCGGCAGCAGGCGGAGTGGAAAGTCATCGCCCAGATATCCTGTGCTTCCGGGCCAAGCAGGGACGACAGCCGGTCCTTGATCTCGTTGGCGGCCTTGTTGGTAAAGGTGATGGCAATGATGCTCCAGGGTACAGCCGGCTCCACCGCACACAGGGTGTCGGCGCGGGCGGTGTCCTCATCGGAAGGCTCCTCTCCCAGCCTTTCCAGAAATTCCACATCTTCATCCTCAATATGGGGCGGGATCTCCTGGCTGTCGCTTCCGCGGCCATAGCGCATGAGGTTGGCAATTCGGTTGATCAGCACGGTGGTTTTTCCGCTGCCCGCACCGGCCAGCAGCAGCAGCGGCCCCTGGGTAGTGAGGACGGCCTTTTGCTGCATGTCGTTCAGCTGAGAAAACTGGGAGGCAATGTATTTCTTCCTCGCGGCAATAAATCGGGATTCCATTTGTTCTGTCATTCAGTGCACCTGTCTATCTGTAAGATGCTCCTATTTTACTTCATTTTCGTCAAAAGGTAAAGAGTAGTTATTGCATGAATTCCCGAATTTTCTCCAATGCCTTTTTTTCAATGCGTGAAACCTGCACCTGGCTGACGTTCATCACCTTTGCCACCCGCTGCTGGGTCAGGCTGTGGTAATAGCGCAGCTGAATCACCATTCGCTCCCGCTCCGGCAGCTTTTCCACTGCCTGCCGCAGAGCGATTTTTTCCACCATCCGTTCCTCGGACTCCGTATCAGTCAGAATATTTTCCAGGCAGAAGCCGTCCTCCCCCGTCTCCTGGTGGATGGATTCCGTGGCTGCGGTGGCGGTTTCCGCCAGGGCGATTTCCTCCGGGGTCAGGCCGGTCTGATCCGACAGCTCCTGGATGGTCGGCTCCCGGCCAAGCAGCCCGGTGAGTTTGCTGCGGATGCCCTTGATGGTGGCCGCGTGCTCCTTCAGGCTGCGGGAGACCTTTACCGTCCCGTCGTCGCGGAGGAAGCGGCGGATCTCCCCGGAGATCTTCGGCACTGCATAGGTGGAAAACTGAGTTCCGAAGGCGGTATCAAACCCTTCGACCGCCTTGAGAAAGCCCATGCACCCCAGCTGATACAGGTCATCCGTCTCCACGCCCCGGCCGATGAAGCGCCGGGCGATAGACCAGATCAGGCCGGAATTCTCTGTCACCAGACGCTCGGAGGCATCCCGGTCTCCGCCCTGGGCCAGACGGATCAGCTCCTCCGTCCTGCTCATTTTCTGCGCTGAAGCTTGCGGCGCATATGTACCGTGGTGCCCTTTCCGGGAGCTGAAGTCACCTCGAAGCTGGTCATAAAGCTTTCCATGATGGTAAAGCCCATGCCGCTTCGCTCCGCCCCGCCGGTGGTGAAGGTCGCTCGGCGGGCCTGCTCCACATCCTGAATACCCACCCCCTTGTCCTTGATGACAATATCCAGCACATTGTCCTTGAGAATGCGGCAGCGCAGGGTGATGATGCCGATCTGATTGGGGTAGGCGTGGACGATGCAGTTGGTCACCGCCTCAGAGACAGCGGTGCGGATATCCCCCAGCTCCTCCAGCGTCGGGTCCATCTGGGCCGCGAAGCAGGCCACCGCACTGCGGGCAAAGGCCTCGTTGGTGGAGCGGCTGGGAAAATCCAGAATCATATAGTTGTCAAATTTCATGATACCGCCTCCCGAATCTCTACCAGCTTGTCAATTCCCGATGCCCGAAACACCCGCATGGGCTGGGGCGAGATGCCCGAAAGAAGGAGCTTCCCCTCGATCTGGGACATGTTCCGCAGCGCATTGATCACCACGGCAATACCGGAGGAATCCACAAAGGTCACATCGTGAAAATCCAGCACGCACACGTCCGGCATATAGGCTTCGATTTTGGAACTGATGATCTGAATATAGGCCTTGGCGCAGTGGTGATCGATCTCCCCGGTAAGGGCTATGGTGAGCTTTCCATTTTCCAGAAAACTGGTGAAATACATCTTGAAAACCTCCTTTGTTTTCTTCGCAAAAAGAAGTATAATTCTTCAGCAACAAAAAAGCAGTCGGAACGGCGGACAAAAAAAGGAGCAGGAGAAAAACCGTCGTGCGCGGTTCTCTCCTGCTCCATATTGTTTGGTTTTATCTTTCGCACTCCATGATTTTCAAGCCCAGCTCAAACGCCAGCAGGGCGATTTTGCCCTTGTCGTCCAGGCGGGCGTGACCGGCAAGACTGCGGGAATCCCACACCGGCTGGTCGAGGTTATCCCCGGCATAGAAAAATGTAAAGAAATCCGCACCCCGGAAATCCGCCGCAGCCTGCATTCCGGCGCACTCCATCTCCACACAGATGGCACCCTGGGCTTTCCGGCGCTCCACCTTTGCCCGGGTCTCCCGGTAGCAGGCATCCGTTGTCCAGGTAGTTCCCTTCACATGGGAATAGCCGTGCTCCCGCAAGACCTGCTGGAACAAATCCTGATGCTTGCGGTTCACTTCAATGCTGTCTGCGGGCGGGGCATAGTGGAAGCTGGCTCCCTCATCCCGCAATGCCTTGGTGGGAATGATGATGCCGCAGTCCTCGATGGTCTTGTCCAGCACGCCGCAGTTGCCAAAAAGAATCAGGGTTTTCATGCCCATGGCAAGCAAATCCTCATAGTCCCCGATGCAGGCAGGCTCCCCCACCCTGGACTCATAAAAGGCAATCCGCTTTCCTTTGTATTCCACCGCATACACCGGCGCTTTGCCGTTGGCTCCGCCTACGCGCCCGATTTCCTCTGGCTCAAAGAAGGCAAGCACCGCTTCAAACAGGTGATGGGAAAAGCAGGAAACGGTCACCTCCGGGAAATTCTCAATTTTTCCCTTGATGCACATTTCGGGGTTAATAACGGCATCCCGACAGGGGTCAAATTCGGATAATAACATTTGGCAGCTCCTTTCTGGCAAAAATGCCCCGGCAGCTTGTACGCCGCCGGGGCATCATGTTCACTTATTCCTGATTTTTCTTACAGTGCCTGCATGGCCTTCTGGCTTTCTTCCAGGCTGACAATCAAATCCCGGGCTTTCTGTGCCTTTGCACGCTCGGCAGCCACAACGGCCTCCGGCGCACGGGAGACGAAGCTCTCGTTGGAGAGTTTGCCCTCCAGAGATGCCAGATTCTTTCTGGCTTTGTCCAGCTCCTTATTGATGCGCTCCAGCTCCTTCGCCACATCCACCAGCTGTCCCATGGGGATATAGAGCTTTGCATCAGCGGTGGCGCAGGTGACCATGCCATTGAGGTTTTCCGGCTCCGCGTCCAGCAGGGTCATGCTGTCGGCATAGGCCAGGCGCTGAATGAAGCCCTCGCCCTCGGTAAACACCTGGGGCTTGGAGGTCAGCACATACAGCGCGGCCTTCTTGGAGGGGGGCACGTTCATCTCGGCCCGGCGGTTGCGGATGGAGCGGATGGCGTTCATCACGGACTCCATGTGCGCTTCCTCCTCGCCAAAGGCCAAATCCTCACGGTACTGCGGCCAGGAGGCCACGATCAGAGCGGGACCATCATGGGGCAGGCTCTGCCAGATCTCCTCGGTGATGAAGGGCATGAACGGATGCAGCAGCCGCAGCACCTGGTCAAGCACATACACCAGCACCCCAATAGCAGTCTGCTTCCGCTCGGCGTCCTCGCTGTACAGCCGGGCCTTGGTCAGCTCGATATACCAGTCACAGTAGGTATCCCAGATGAAATCATAGACCTTCTGGACTGCCACACCCAGCTCGTACTTTTCCAGATTCTCCGTGACCTCCGCGACCAGGGTGTTCAGCTTGGACAGCACCCACTTGTCGGAGATTTCCAGCTTGTCCATGGCGGGCAGGGCATTGACGGAATCCTCGTTCAGGTTCATCATGACATAGCGGGAGGCATTCCACAGCTTGTTTGCAAAGTTGCGCATGGCCTCGCACCGCTCCACGTAGAAGCGCGTGTCGTTGCCGGGGGAATTGCTGGTGACCATGTTCATACGCAGGGCGTCGCAGCCGTATTTTTCGATCATCTCCAGCGGATCAATGCCGTTGCCCAGGGATTTACTCATCTTCCGGCCCTTGTCGTCACGCACCAGGCCGTGGATCAGGACGGTGTGGAACGGGGTCTTGCCGGTGTGCTCACAGCCGGAGAAGATCATTCTGGCAACCCAGAAGAAGATAATGTCATAGCCGGTGACCAGCACATCGGTGGGATAGAAATAATCCAGGTCAGGGGTCTTTTCGGGCCAGCCCAGGGTCTCAAAAGGCCACAGAGCGGAGGAGAACCAGGTATCCAGTACATCGGGATCCCGCTCAATATTGGCGCTGCCGCACTTCTCGCACTGGCAAACATCCTGGCGGGACACGGTGATGTGGCCGCAGTCGGCGCAGGTCCAGGCGGGAATCTGATGGCCCCACCACAGCTGACGGGAAATACACCAGTCACGGACATTCTCCATCCAATTGAGGTAGGTCTTGCTGAAGCGGTCGGGGACGAACTTCGTCTCCCCGTCCTTCACCACCCGGATGGCCTCCTCTGCCAGAGGCTTCATCTTCACGAACCACTGGGCAGAAATGATGGGCTCCACATCGTTGTGGCAGCGGCAGCAGGTGCCCACGTTGTGGGCGTAGTCCTCCACCCGCACCAGGTAGCCGCCTTCTTCCAAATCCTTCACAATCTGCTTGCGGGCTTCGTAGCGGTCAAGGCCCTGATACTTGCCGCCCAGCTCATTGACCTTGCCGTTGTCGTCCAGCACCCGGATGACCTCCAGGTTGTGGCGCAGACCCACCTCGAAGTCGTTGGGGTCATGGGCGGGGGTCATCTTGACGCAGCCAGTGCCGAATTCCATTTCGGCGTAGTCATCGGCAACCACGGGAATTTCCTTGTTCATCAGGGGCAGGATAACCTTCTTGCCCACGATGGCCTTGTAGCGGTCGTCATTGGGGTTGACGCAAACGCCGCTGTCGCCCAGCATGGTCTCGGGACGGGTGGTGGCCACAATGACCTCGCCAGTACCGTCGGCCAAGGGGTAGCGGATGTGCCACAGATGGCCGGGCTTATCCACATACTCCACCTCGGCATCACTCAGGGCGGTGACGCAGCGGGGGCACCAGTTGACGATGCGGCTGCCCTTGTAGATAAGACCCTTTTCATACAGGGAGACGAAGACCTCCCGGACGGCCTTGGAGCAGCCCTCGTCCATGGTGAAGCGGGCGCGCTCCCAGTCGCAGCTGGCACCCAGCTTCTTCTGCTGCTCTACAATGCGGTTGCCGTACTGGCGCTTCCAATCCCACACCCGTTCCAGGAACTTTTCACGTCCCAGGTCATAGCGGGTCAGGCCTTCCTTCACCCGCAGCTCTTCCTCCACCTTAATCTGGGTGGCGATGCCGGCATGGTCAACGCCGGGAATCCACAGGGCGTTATAGCCCTGCATCCGCTTGAAGCGAATCAGCGTATCCTGCATGGTCGCATCCATGGCGTGACCCATGTGCAGCTGACCGGTGACATTGGGAGGGGGCATGACGATGGTGAAGGGCTTCTTGTGCTCATCCCGCTCTGCATGGAAGTAGCCGCCCTGCTGCCACATATCATAGATGCGGGCTTCCACATTCTGCGGTTCATAGACCTTAGGTAATTCTCTTGCCATTTTATACTCCTTTCAAAGACAAAAAACGCCCTGAGCCAAATTTGACTCAGGGCGAAAAAATCCGCGGTACCACCTGAATTCCCGCAACTGCGGGCACTCTTACGCTATAACGGGCTGACCCGTACTGCCCTACTGCAAATTCAGGCAATCCGCTCCCGGGCGACCTGCTGCGCTTCCTGCCGTGTGCTCTCACCAGCCGCACACTCTCTGAGGCGGGAAATACGCCGCTCCTCCCGATCACTGCGTTTATTGGTTTATATTACTTTGGTTTTCCCGCTTTGTCAACAGAAATTTTCGAAATCGCAACATTTCTGTGAACCTCCGGGTTATTTCCTTGACGGACTGTCCAAAATGGATTAAAATGGAGAAAACTTATGGATCGAGTTGATATACATGAAATTATCACTGGTCGTCCCGTGCTACAACGAGGCGGAGAATGTGGCGCTTTTCCAGGAGGAGACCATCAAGGCGTTTCAGGGCTGCGGCTATTCCTATGAGATCGTCTTTGTGGACGACGGCAGTCAGGATGCCACGCTGCACCAGCTGCGAAAAATCTATTCCAATGGGAAATGCCCGGTAAAGGTAGTATCCTTCTCTCGGAATTTCGGTAAGGAATCTGCGCTCTATGCAGGACTCCAGCATGCAAGCGGAGACTATGTCAGTCTGATCGACGCGGATTTGCAGCAGCGGCCGGAGATCGTACGGGACATGGTCGCCTTTTTGGATGAGAACCCCGACTACGACGTGGTGGCTGCTTATCAGGACCGACGGCATGAGGGGAAAGTGCTCTCCTTCCTGAAAAAGAGCTTCTATAAAATCATCAACCGGCTCTCGGATGTTGCGCTCCAGCCGGAGGCCAGCGACTTCCGCACTTTTCGAAAAAGCGTCCGGGACAGTATCCTGGAGCTGGGCGAATTTCACCGCTTCTCCAAGGGCATCTTTGCCTGGGTCGGCTATCAGACGAAATTTATCCCGTACACCGCCTGCCCGCGGGCCCACGGCACCACCAAATGGAACTTCGGCAAGCTGATGAACTACGCCATTGAGGGCATTATTGGCTTCTCCACCGCTCCCCTGCGGCTGGCCACCTGGCTCGGCGGCGCAACGGGAATTATCGCAGCGCTGTATCTGGTGGTGGTGCTGCTGCAAAAGCTGATCTGGGGCATCGACGTTCCGGGCTATGCCACCATTGTGTTGCTGATCCTCTTCTTTGCCAGCGTGCAACTATTCTGCATTGGCATCATTGGGGAATATGTGGGGCGCTCCTTTGAGCAGTCCAAGAACCGGCCTATCTACATTGCAAAGGAAGTATTGGAGCCGCAGGACAAGTCTGAAGAATAAAAAAGGCTTCGACTCTCTCTGCGTTCACTTCCAAAAGCAGGTGCCGTATTCAGGGCCACGAAAAAAGCATGAAAATGCGGATGGTTTTGTGCCATCCGCATTTTTTATATTTCCTGTCTGCCCTCCAGCGCACGGGAGAGAGTCACCTCATCCGCGTATTCCAGCTGGCTGCCCACCGGCACGCCATAGGCAAGCCGTGTGACCTTCACCTCCATGGGACGAAGGAGGCGGGAGATGTACATGGCGGTAGCCTCCCCCTCTGTATCGGGGTTGGTGGCCATGATGACCTCCTTCACATTGCCCTTCCCCACCCGCTGCAAAAGCTCACGGATGCGGATGTCGTCCTGGGTCACATGGTTCAGCGGCGAGATCACACCGTGGAGCACGTGATAGACCCCTCGGAACTCCCGGGAGCGCTCCATGGCGATCACATCCTTCGGCTCTGCCACCACACAGATCACATCCTGCTCCCTGGACGGATCGTCGCAGATGGGGCAGATATCCCGATCAGTGATGTTCTGGCAGCACGGGCAGGTATGGACGGAGCGCTTTGCCTCCAGAATGGCGTCGGCAAAGGCCTGGGCATCCTCCAGCGGAAGCTCCAGCACATGAAAGGCCAGACGCTGGGCGGTCTTTCCGCCGATACCGGGAAGCCGGGCAAAATGGTCGGCAAGATCCTGCAATGCCGCGGGAAAGAACTGCATGGCTCCTCCTTAGAACAGGCCGCCGAGATTCAGCCCGCCGGTCAGCCGGGACATGTTGTTGGCCGCCTCGTTGTCCGCGGTGCGCATTGCCTCGTTTACAGCCGCGATCACGGTATCCTGGAGCATCTCCACATCATCCGGGTCAACCGCCTCCGGCTTGATGGACAGGCTCACCAGCTCATGCTTGCCGTTCACCGTCGCCGTGACCATTCCGCCGCCGGCGCTGGCGGAGAAGGTCTTGCTCTCCTGCTCCTGCTGCATCCGAAGCATCTCCTGCTGCATCTTCTGCGCCTGCTTCAGCATGGCGCTCTGATTCATGCCGCCGGGCATTCCGCGAAATCCGTTTTTAGCCATTTTTTCATTCTCCAATCATTGGTTTATTCTTTCATATTTACAATATCGCTGTGCTGCCTGCCAAACTGGAGCAGATTCTCCATTCTGGCATTTCCAGCCGGTTTTATCGAGAGGTCAACGACCTTTGCCTTGACCGGGTGCCCCAACTGGGCGGATGCCTTCAGCGCGACTATCGCCATAACCTCCGGCTTCCCGACCATGTCGGCTGTAAAGGTGTTTTTGCAGCGCAGTTCCAGTAGGCCGCCTTTCATTGCGCCATGCACCGGGGCATTCTCCGAGGCAACGAAGAAGCCGGAAATAGGCGGCTTCAATTCCTGCCGGACGGCGGCAACCACCTCTGTCCAGAAGCCCAGGGGAACTTCATCGTCCGGCACCGTCTCCGCTGCCGCAGGCGGCTGTTCTTCTTTCGTCTCCTCCGTCGGCGCTGCCGTTGGCGCGGCTTCAGGCACTGCCGGGGCGGCAGCCACCAGCGTACCGCTCTTGATCTGATCCTCCAGCCGGGTCAGCCGGGCATTGAGGGACTTGGCGTCCAGGCTCAGCTGAGGCTGGGCCATTTCCAGGATGCACAGCTCCGCGTCCATCCTTCTGCTGGAGCTGCGGGTGAAATCGGCCAGTGTCTCCTGCACCAGCGACATCATCCGCACCAGCTCCCCGCCGGATAGCTGCTTGGCCAGCTGCTGCGCTTCCTGATCGGAGGCGACGCCGGAAAGCATGGTCACGCCGGAATTGGGGGCAGTTTTAAGCACCAGCAGGTCGCGGATCAGGCACGCCAGCTCATCCAGCATAGCGCCCAGATCCTTGCCGTCGGTGTAAAGCTGGTTAAACAGCGCCAGGGCATCCTTGGTATTGTGGGCCGCGATATGGCCCAGCAGCTCGCCGCATTTCCGCTCTCCGGCGATTCCCAGGCAGGTATATACCGCCTCGGCAGTCAGTTCTCCCACCGTTGCGGACGCGCACTGATCCAGCAGGCTTAAGCCGTCACGCATGCCGCCGTCCGCCAGGCGAGCAATCACACGGGCGGCGGATTCATCCAGATCAATATTCTCCTGATAGGCCACATATTGCAGCCGGGCGGCGATGTCCTCCTGGCTGATGCGCCGGAAGGAAAACCGCTGGCAGCGGGAAAGAATGGTCGCTGGCACCTTGTGCAGCTCCGTTGTAGCCAAAATAAACAGCAGATGCTCCGGCGGCTCCTCAATGATCTTCAAAAGCGCATTGAAAGCCGAAAGAGAAAGCATGTGCACCTCGTCGATGATGTACACCCGCTTCTTCACCTGGGAGGGGGTATAGATTGCATCGTCGCGCAGGTCGCGGATGTTGTCCACGCCGTTGTTGGAGGCGGCATCGATCTCCAGCACATCCATGCAGGTGCCCTCGTCGATGGATCTGCACGCAGAGCAGCGGTTGCAGGGGTTGCCATTGTCCGGGTGCTCACAGTTGACCGCTTTGGCCAGAATCTTGGCACAGGATGTCTTGCCCGTGCCACGGGAGCCGGTGAAGAGGTAGGCATGGCTCATCTTGCCGGTCATCAGCTGGGTCTTCAGCGTCTGCGTCACCGCCATCTGGCCGGAAACGTCATCAAAGGTCTGCGGGCGGTACTTCCGATATAATGCCTGATACGCAGCCATGCTTCTCCCCCTTTCTTCTGTCGGTCACAAAGACATGCCGACTCATAACAAGATCGCACACCCACATTTGAGCAGGCAACATGCCCAGAAGCCGTGCAGAAAGCTCAAAATCGGCAATCCCGCGGCACACGAGAAGATCCGCTTAATGCTGCTTGGTTCCCCACCTGACATGGTTCACGGGATCTCATTGCGCAAGACCGATCTCTCAACACCTCTTACACGGTACGGATGGCACATTACACCTGACCGGGTGTGGGGATTCATCCCTGCTTTAGCGGATTGCAGGTACAGGGCACCGCTAACTCCCCGACTAGTGCGACCTTGTTATAAGCCGGCAGCTCACACAAGGACAATATTCTGTTTTAGGGAATCTCTGAATAAATCGGCAAGAGCAGGCAGCGAGGGATTTTGTTCCCAGGCAAGGGATGGAAAATGGAGGAATACTGTATGTATTTCCCATTTTTCATCCTGCGGCATGGGGGCAAAAGACCCGCTGTCCAGCCGCAGACGAATTATTCAGAGGTTCCTTAGTTCAGCTTAGACTCTACGAAATCGGCCAGCTCCTGGAAGGTGGTAATCTTCTGATCCTCCATATCCAGCTCAACACCCAGCTCACTCTCCAGGTCCATGATCATCTCAACAATGTCAAGAGAATCAATGCCCAGGCTCTCAAAGGTGCTGTCGGGGGTGATCTCGGATGCGTCGATCTCGAGCTGCTTGGCAGCATACTTCACAAGTTTTTCGTACATTCTTTCTGTCCCTCCAAATATTCTGTGTAGAACATTTCCGTAATATTCTAGTACAGGACGAAGACTTTGTCAATCCTTGATTTTGAAATGCCTTGGATTCTTTACAAAATCCCGCCGTTTGCGGCGGAAATGCCAGATGCATAGGCCGTCGCCCAGGCAATTTGCAGATTAAAGCCCCCGGTATAGGCATCGCAGTCCAGGATCTCTCCGGCAAAAAACAGCCCCGGAATCAGCTTGGATCCCATGGTTTTGGGGTTCACTTCGGATACCTTGACCCCGCCGGAGGTGATAATTGCCTCGCTCACCGGGCGCTTGCCGGAAATGGCAATGGGGAAAGCCTTCAGCAGCTCCACCAGTGCCCGGCGCTTCTGCCTGGTCAAAGAATTGGCTTGCAGCTGTGGCTCGATCTCCGCCCGGCGCAGCACCACAGGGATCATAGAGCGAGGCAGCAGATCGGTCAAAGCGTTTTCCATGGAACGATTCTGGTACATTTCCAGGTCCCGAAGGATGCGGCTGTCCAGTTTCCCCTCGTCCAGCGCCGGTTTCAGGTCCAGCACCAAGCGGCAGTCATTGCCCTTCAGATGGCAGCTGGCGCTGAGCACTGTGGGGCCTGAGACACCAAAATGGGTAAACAGCAGCTCCCCAAAATCCTGATAGAGCACCTTTTTCTTTTCATTCAGCAGTTTAACGCCCACATTGCGCAGCGAAAGCCCCTGCATTTCCGCGCAGTCCGGGTCGCTGGATTCCAGCGGGACCAGGTTCCCCTCCTGCGGCACAATGGTGTGGCCCAGCTTTTCGGCCATCCTGTAACCGTCGCCGGTGGAGCCGGTGGCCGGGTAGGACACGCCCCCTGTGGCAAGGATCACCCAAGCTGCCTCATACGATGCAACTGCGGTCTTTACCCCGGTGGCGCGGCCGTCCGCTGTCAGTATTTCCGTCACCGTCTCTTCGCGCACGGTGACATGGGTGCGGCGCAGCTCACTTTGCAGGCAATCCAGGATGGATTGAGAGCGATCGGTGACCGGGAACACCCGGTTGCCCCGCTCTGTTTTCAGCGGGCAGCTGTGGGATTCAAAAAATGCAATGGTTTTCTCCGGCGGGAAAGCTGCCATGGCGCTGTGCAGGAAGCGCCCGTTTCGGGGAGTATTGCGCAGGACCTCCTGATCGGTGCAACGATTTGTCACGTTGCAGCGGCCCTTTCCTGTGATCAGCAGCTTTTTCCCCAAGCGGCTGTTTTTTTCCAGGAGTAAAACCCGCTGCCCCTGGCCCGCCGCGGTAATGGCGGCAAACATTCCGGCCGGACCGCCGCCGATCACGATCCCGTCAAACCTCATCTTCCTTTACCTGCTTTTCGTAAACATCATACTCATCCCAGATCCTCTCCAGGTTTTCAAAGGTTCTGGACAGCTCCTTTTCCCGCTTGGAGGCAATGGCAACGATCAGCGCATTCACCAGGCTGAGGGGCGCAACCAAGCTATCCACCAGCGAGACCATGTCACTTTTGGCCAGCAGCACATAGTCGCAGCACTGGCCCAGGGGAGACAGCTTGCTGTCGGTAAAGCCGATCACCGTCGCTCCCGCAGAGCGGCAGTACCTGGCCCCCTTGGTGGTGGAGGCGGAATAGCGAGGGAAGCTGAACGCGATCACCACATCCTCCGAATTTACACCCACGATCTTCTCAAACATCTCCCCGGTGCTCATACCGGAGATCACGTGAACATTATTGAACATATAGTTCAGATAGTAGCCAAGGAAATTGGCCAGCGGAGCCACCGAGCGAACGCCGATGATGTAGACCCGCTTTGCCTTCAGGATCGCATTGACCGCGTTGCTGAATTCGCTTCGATTCACCGTTTCATCGGTCTGCCGCAGCTTTTCAATATCGGAGCGGACAACCATCGAGATGATATCCTGATCTCCCAGGCGGTCATTGGCGACCTCAATGCGCTGCACGGAGGTCAAACGGTTCAGCACCATTTCCTGCATTGCCTTCTGCATGGACGGATAACCATCGAAACCCAGGTCCACCGCAAAGCGGACAACGGTGGATTCCGAAACGCCCACTGTGGCACCCAGGCGGCTGGCGGTCATAAAGGCGGCTTTATCATAGGCTTGCGTAATGTATTGGGCAATTCTGCGCTGCCCTTTTGAAAAATCCGGGGTCTTTTCCTGCAAAAGCGTCAAAAAATCCTGATTCATAATCAATGCCTCAATTTCCTGATGGTTGGCACAGAATCATCCCTGTGCCAAAGTTGTTGGCAGGTCCGCAAGGGAACCTGCCACACAATACTAGCAAAATCAGTCGTGTTTTGCAAGAGGCTTTCCGGCATGTACATCGGATATTTTTTGCAGCTCCTCCTCCGTCAGGTAGCGCCATTGTCCCAGGGGCAGATCCCCCAGCTCCAGCGCTCCCTCCCGGATGCGCTTCAGGCGGCAGACACGCATCCCTGCCAGCTCGCACATACGCCGGATCTGCCGGTTCCGCCCCTCGTGAATGGTAATTTCGAACGTGCCCTTCTCCCCCTTCGAGGCGATCAGACACAGCCGCGGCGGGCGGATGGTATAGCCGTCCAGCGTCACGGGGGTATGGAGCTGCTGAAATTTTTCCGGCGTAAAGCCGGTCACCCATACACAGTAGGTTTTGGTCATCTCAAAGCTGGGGTGCATGCTTCGGTTGGCAAATTCGCCGTCATTTGTAAAAAGCAAAAGCCCCTCCGAGTCCATGTCCAGCCGGCCAACGGGATAGACCCGCCGGCCGCATCCGGCCACCAGTTGGGCAGCCGTTGGTCTGCCCTTTTCATCGGACAGCGTCGTCACATAGCCTCTGGGCTTATTCAGCATCAGGTATATGTACCCCGCCGCAGCGGGAATGGGAATACCGTCCACGGTGATCTGGTCAGTATCCGCGTCGGCGCTTTCCCCCAGGCCGGCAATGCGGCCATTGACGGTCACTCGGCCCTCACGGATGAGCTCCTCCGCCCTGCGCCGGGAGGCGACACCCCGGTCGGACAGGAGCTTTTGCAGTCTTTGCATCATTCGCTTTTCCTCCAAAAAAGAAAGCGGTGGCTTTTCTTCGGCTCCAGCTGGACAATCTCGGAGGTCTCGCCGTAGACGACCGGGATCTTCCCCACCGCCTTTCCCGAAAGCAGCACGTAGGCGGCTCCGGCATCCGCTCCTTCGGCAACAGGAGCATAGATAAAGCCGCTACCGGGAAGCAGCAGCTGGGGCTGCTCATCCTTGGAAACGGAGTAGGTAAAGTTCTCCGCCGCCAAAACAGCCACTTTGGAAGCTGTCCCTCCGGCTACCTCCCGGTAGCCAACGCAATCGCCCACCGTCACGATCCGCTGAAGGCTGAACTGGGAAAAACCACGGTCCAGCATGGCGGCGTGATCCGTCCAATCATTGGGATCGTTGATGGTCACCGCCACCAAACGGCGGCGATTCTGGGTCGCACTGGACACCAGAATGCGCCCGGCTGCCCTGGTATAGCCGGTTTTTACACCATCCGCCCCGGGATAAAGCCACAAAAGTTTATTATGATTGCGCAGCACCCGGTTTCCGATGGTGACGGTCTTGGTGGAAACGGTCTTGCTGAAAATCGGGTTCTCCATGGCATAGGCAGCCAGAATGGCCAGATCCCCGGCGGTGGAATAGTGATTCTTGGAATCCAGACCGTTGGGGTTTTCAAAGTGGGTCTGGCTCATGCCTAAGCTTCTTGCCTTGTCATTCATCAAATTGGCAAATTCCTGAATGCTGCCGCAGCAGTAGAGGGCCAGCGCCACCGCCGCGTCATTGCCGGAGGACAGCATCAGGCCATACAATAGCTCCTGTATGGAAAGGCGCTCCCCCTCCTTTAAATACATAGAGGAACCCTCAATGCCCACCGCCTGCCGGGGGATCTGCATCTGGTCCAGCACATTGCAGCGCTCGCAGATCAGCAGTGCCGTCATGATTTTGGTAGTGCTGGCGATCAGGCTCTGCCTGCCGCTACTCTGATCCAGCAGCAGCCTGCTGCTGACGCAGTCCATCACGGCAGCGGATTTTGCCGATAGTGCGCGGCACCGCACCGGGATAAGCAGAACGGCGGCCAGCAATGCAGCCGCCGTTCCGGCAAATAATCTTCTCATTCCATTCACCCGGAGGTAGTTTTCCCGGAAAATGGATGATTATTCCCCTTTTCCGCCGGATCTGGAATCCATGAACGAGGTGATCCGATCCAGCGTGTCCGGGATCATCTCCACCAGGCGGTCCGCTGTGGTATTGGCCGCCTGCGCCACGGGGATCATGCGCACGTTTCCGTCCTTTACCACCAGGAAGCAGACGGGGATCACCTTGATGCCTGCACCCACGCCGCCGCCAAAGGGATTATCCCCCCCGGCCGTCCTGCCCTTGGTAAAATCGGAGCCCGCTCCGCCGAAGCCGACGCTGACCTTGGACACCGGGATGAGCGTCACCCCATCAGGAGTTGTAATGGGCTGGCCGACCACGGAATTCACATCGACCATTTCCTTGATTTTCTGGATGGTGCCTTCCAGCATACCAGGAAGCTTTTCACTCATGCTTCGCTACCGCCTTTCCGTTTCTTTTTCAAAAACAACAATTCTTTGATAAACAGATATCCATACACGATCCCCAGCTCCACCAACTGCCGAAGCGGCATCGTCAGCTTTGCCTGGGCTTCAATCAATGTTTCCTCCGAAGTAAAATCGCACTGAACCTCAAAATTCCGTCTGCGGATGTGGAAAAAACGTTCCAGCATCGGCACGAGATTACCCAGGACAGCCCAGGCTCTGCCATAGTTCAGTGCCAGGTCACAGGGGTCGTCCCCGCCCAGGGTAAGCTTCAGCACCAGATCATCGACCCGGAGCTTTCTGCGGAATTGACTCAAAAAGCGCTCCCCCACCTGGATCAGAGGATAGAAATCCCGCAGGCTTCCACCCTTTTTTTCTGGCTCTTCCGCCGGCTTGGGGGGCGTCTTTTTTTCTTCCGCCGGGGATGGCTCTTTCTTCTCCTTTGGGACCTTCTTTTTCTTCTTTGGCAATGGGATCACCGTAAAGCGCAGCACTCCCGCGACAATCCGCACCAACGGGCCTCCCGAATCATAGCGGACAAATACGCCCAGCGGGACACTGCCTAGCAGGATGAGAATACCCAGGGCGATCAGCCAGCCCATTACGTTTCCTCCTGCGGCTGGAACTGCTCCTCTTCCTGCTCGATGGGTTCGCCAAAGGCGATCTTGTCAATGGGAGGGAGCTCCTCCAAAGAGGACAGTCCAAAGGTCCGCAGGAAATCCGGGGTCGTCCGATATTGGATGGGTCTGCCGGGCACATTCAGCCGTCCGGCCTCTTCGATCAGCTTCTTGTTCAGCAGCGCGGCAACGGAATAGGCGCTGTCCACCCCGCGGATCTGCTCCACCATGGCTTTGGTCGCGGGCTGGTAATAGGCGACAATGGTCAATACCTCCAGCTGAGAGGCGGAAAGCTTAGGCGGCTTCCGGGTCTCCAATGCCTTGGTCACATAGTCGGCCATCTCGCCGGAGGATACCATCTGATACCCCCGCTCCAGGCGCAGAACGCGGATGCCACGCCGCTCGAAGGCCAGCCGATCCGCCAACGCCTCAGCCGCCCGCTCCACCTCGTCCTCATCTGCCTCCATGGCGGCGGCAAGGCGGGCCAACTCCATTCGCTCGCCGGAGGCAAACAAAATGGCTTCCAGAATTCGTTCCATTTGGGATTGCTCCATTCAGTTCTCCTCCTCCAGGGCCGCGTCGGTTTTTACAAGGCGGACATTGGGATTTTCGCCGGAATTGTCATCCTCCAGGATCACAGAATTGGTCTTACACAGTTCCAGTATTGCCAAAAAAGTGGCAACAATTTCAGAGCGGCTTTTGTTTCCGCGAAACAGGCTTTTAAGCCGCTCCACGCCCCGCAGGACCAACTGGCGGAGTACTTCCCCGGCCTTGCGGGTAACGGGATAGGGCTCCTTGGCCACGATGCCCTTAAAATTGGCAGTGGGCGGCGGAAGCTGGCGCTGGCTGCGCTCCGCGATCGTATCCAGCGCGCGCAGCAGATCCACAACGCTGTGCTTGTAGCGATAGGTGCTGTCCCGGCGGAGCGGCTCCGGCTCCTTGGTGAACAGGCAGCGGCCGATCTCGTTGCGCGGCTCCAGCTGGGATACCGCGATACGAATCTGCTCCATTGCTTCTTTCCGGCGTCGCTCGATCAGGCTCTGGCGCAGCAGATCAAGCTCGTTTTCCGCCTCCGCCTGCTCGGCGGCAGACAGGAGCATCTTTGTTTTGATGAGCATCAGATGGGAGGCCATGGAGATAAACTCGCTGGCGATCTGCATGTCCAGCCGCTTCATCTCGTCCAGATAGGCCAGATACTGCTCCAAAATCGCCGTAATGGAAACATCCTGTATTTCTATTTTATTTTTACTGAGCAGGAGAAAAATAACATCCAGCGGCCCTTCGAAATCCTCCCGGACTTCTGACTGGGTGTGGACGATTCCCTCCAATTTATACTGCGGTTCAGCCATAGCAGCTCCCATTCTCAGGCATTTTGTATGGATTATAGCACCGATTTTCCCCGAGCGCAAGCGCTCCGAAAAAAAATCCCAAATCAGGTGAAAAGGATTGCATTTTTTTGTTGAATGTGATAAGATGAGTTAACAGAATTCATGGAGGGATGTCCCGTGGCGAGCCGCAAACGCAGTCATAACCGTTATCGTGAGATGGAAAGCATCATGACCAAAGTGCTCATTGGCGATGGCCTTGCTTTCCTTTTGTATATGTTCGCCGCGAGCCGTGTGGGCAGCTGGACCGTCATCAAGGGCATTGCCGCTTTTCTGGCCATTGCGATCTCCGTTCTGGGGCTGGTGTGGCTGTATCTGACCAAGGAATTCACCCGCCGCCGCAGTCTGTGGATGGTGACGGCCTGTGTCTCCATCCTTGCCTGCATTCTGGTTTCCCTTTGCCTGGGTTACCCCTCTCCCCCGGTGGTCTCCGTGGTATAGCGCTTTGCATGATATTTGGGCCTGTTGCAAAATACGCCCATGAAAAAACCACATCGACCATCCCGAAAGGGC
>ENA-OUQF01000118-OUQF01000118.1-human-gut-metagenome-genome-assembly--contig:-NODE-118-length-78127-cov-8.247528_pt1 | contig 78127 bp, 65 predicted proteins | sample MGYA00237947_ERZ548826 | MGnify/ENA primary metagenome ERZ548826 (study PRJEB26490, sample SAMN05194701) | human gut metagenome | biome: terrestrial biome; feature: human-associated habitat; material... | reverse complement strand
ACCTGTGACCCTCTGCTTGTAAGGCAGATGCTCTCCCAGCTGAGCTATGCTCCCAAAAATCGCCGCCTGCGTGTCAAGCGGCGAGACTTATGATACTACACTTGCGAAGAATTGTCAAGCCTTTTTTTAAACTTTTTTCAATTTTTTTGCAAGTCATTTTTATGACTTTTCCCCCGCCAATTCGAGTATCTCGGCGGGCGTAAAATGATATTTTTTGTCGCAAAAATGGCAGCAGACCTCGGTGCCGTCCTCCTTCGCCATCTCCTTCAGCTCATCTTTGCCGAGGCTTACGAGCGCCTTCGCCACCCTCTCCTTGGAGCAGGTGCAGCGATACTCGGGGCTTGCCTCGTCAAGCAGCTCAAGGTTGAATTTGCCGAGCACGCTCCTGCAAATATCCTCGGGAGTCATGCCTGATGTCAGCATCTGAGTGACCGAGGGGATGCCCTTTATGCATTCCTCAACCTTATCTATCGTATCGTCCATGGCTGTCGGGAGCAGCTGGATTATAAATCCGCCCGCAGCCTTGATCGTGAGATCGGGGTTGACGAGCACACCTAGGGCGCAGACCGTCGGGGTCTGCTCACTCAGGGCAAAATAGCTCGTGATATCCTCGGCTATCTCGCCCGAGACTATAGGCACTTGGCCGATATAAGGCTCTTTGAGACCGAGGTCTTTCATCACGGTGAGGCTGCCGTCCCTGCCGACCGCACCGGCAACATCGAGCTTGCCTTTTGCATTCAGCGGTATCTCCACCACGGGGTTCGCAACATAGCCTCTGACATTGCCGCTGCTGTCGGAAACGGCAATCAGAGTGCCCGCAGGGCCGTCGCCGCTCAGGCGCAGGGTGAGGCTGTCATCCTCCCCTTTCAGCACCGCGCCCATCATTGAAGCGGCGGTCAGGAGCCTGCCGAGGGCTGCTGAGGTCACGGCGGAGGTCTTGTGTATCTGCTCCGCACGGGCTACGATGTCGGTCGTATCGGCCGCAATAACGGTCAGGTCGCCCTCTGCGGATATCATTCTGACGAGTTTACTCATAGAAATCACTTCTTCTTTGCTAAAAATACTGCTTTTTCGCTGCCCGGGCGGATGGGGTCGAGGGTCATGTCGTCAAACACGCCCATCACTTCAAAGCCCGCCTGCTCGAGCCAGCGGGATATATCATCAAGCGGATAGGAGTGCTCGGTTATATATTCGCTGCTGCGGTAGTATGCGCCGTCCTCTTCCTCAAAAAAATCGAGCGTGATATCAACGCTGCCGTCGGATTCGTTATATGAATTCTGCCACACGCAATAAAGACTGTCGAGGTCATAGACAAAGGCGTTGTCGGCAAGGACGTTTTTATGCTTATACGGCGTATTGACGTCAAAGGCAAACGCGCCGCCGGGAACCATAAAAAGGGAGACCCGCTCGAAGGTGCGCTTCACCATTTCGGCATCGTCAAGATGATTGACGCCGTCGAGCACGCAGAGAGCGAAATCGACCGTGCCGTAAAGGTCAAGCTCGTCCATGGACTGATTGAGCAGCAGCAGCGAAACGCCGCTCTCGGCAGCCTTGCGCCGCGCCTCATTGAGCATACCGACGCTTATATCCACGCCGATCACGTCATATCCCTTTTTCGCCGCCTCTATAGAGATGCCGCCCGTGCCGCAGCCGAGGTCGAGCAATATCCCCTTCTCCTTGCGGCACATCGAAAGAAGCCCGCAAAAATATTCCGCGCGCTTCTCATACTCAACATTATCCGTCAGGCTGTCGTAAAAGCGGGAGAAAACATCGTAGGACATTACTCTTCCATCCTTTTGAATATTTCATCGTAACCGTTACAGCCGTATTGAAGCGAGCGGTTGACGCGGCTGATGGTGGCGGTGCTGGCGCCCGTGGCGGCGACGATATCGCTGTAGACCATCTTTTGCCTGAGCATTTTTGCCACCGCGATGCGCTGAGAGAGCGCCTTTATCTCGGTAACGGTGCAGAGATCCTCAAAGAAATCGTAGCATTCGTCGACCGTATTGAGCTTGAGAATTGCCTTAAACAGGTAGTCAACGTTTTCGTCTCTTAATTTATCGCTCAAAATATATCTTCCTTTCGCTGCGCTTTTGCGCTTTACTATTTTAACATACAAGCGCAAAAAAGTAAACCGTATTTTAAAGAAAAAAGCCTCGGGAATCTCGAGGCAGGAACGCAAAAGAATTATTTAATCTTTTTGCCGTCGACAAACGCTTGACCGACAACGTCGCCGAGGCAGATATAAGTGCTGTGGACGCCGTCATAGGTTATCGCTTTGAGCTTTGAGGGGTCTATCTTGCCGCCCTCGTCAAGGATGCTCTCATCGGCGCAGACATTGACTATCTCGCCGATAACATTGCCGTCCTCGTTGAATTTGAGCAGCTTGCACTCGAGGGTCATGGGCAGCTCGCTGATAACGGGGGCATCGACAAATTCGCTCTTGACGGTATGGAAACCCGCTCTCTCGAGCTTGTCGGGCGTATCATTGGCGGAGACTATGCCGAGATAATCGCATTCGACGACGGTCTTTGCCGTTGCGAAGCTGACGGTGAACGCCTCTTTGAGCTTGATATTTTTGACTGTCTTGTGGCTGTGTGAAAGGCAGAGCATAATCTGACCGCCGTCATATACTCCGCCCCAAGCGGCGTTCATCACGTCGGGCACGCCGTTCTCGTCATAAGTGCCTATCATAAGCACGGGCATGGGATAGACCCAGGTCTGTTTACCGAAATTTTTTCTCATATTTATCCTCCTTTTCGCCGTCGGCGTTTTATATCTATATTATACCCGCATTGCGGCAAATCGTCAAGCAAAAAAGAGGTGCGCCGCAGCCGGAGGAGTGAGGGCTGCGGCGCCGGAGGCAATTCATCAGTCGTCGCTCTTTGCGCCGCTGACGATGTTGTAGTAAGCGTTTGAAGTTATACGGTATATCAGCGTATAGAGCAGTGCAAAGGCCGCGAAGCTGATAAGAGTGGTGAGCACAAAGAGCATGACATTGTGCAGGGCAAAGAGGGTGAGCAGGCGGCGGATTATCGGGAATGCGAAGGCAAGATGCATCCCCGCAAAGGCAAGGGGCAGGAAGAATACGGTGAGCAGCTGTGAATTGATGCTGCGGCGTATCTCGTGCTTTGTCATGCCGACCTTTTGCATTATCTCGAATCTCGACTGATCCTCATAGCCCTCGGATATCTGCTTGTAGTAGATGATGAGGACCGCCGCAAAGGTGAACACAAGGCTGAGCAGGATACCGATGTAGAAAAGTCCGCCGTATGAGCCGTAAAAATCATCGGCATCCTCGGCTCTGGACTCAATTGAAACGGATTTATATTTTGCATTCCCGTCGATGTTGTCCGCAAAGCGGTCGATAAGCTCCTCCATGAGCTTTATCTGACTTTCGTTATCAATGCCGGTGTCGAATTCATATATCCACTTGTAGCCGATGAGCTTTTTTACTGTCTCGGGGAAGCTCGACTCGATGTCGGAGAGCTTCGGCAGGATTACGGTGATACTCGGCACCATATTTGCCTCCTGCTCGCCGATGACATTGAGTCTGCCTTCCTTTGATTCTCTGACGGAGAAGTTCTTGCCGTCGTTAAAGGATATGACATTCTCGTCATAGCTGCATCTGTAGGTCAGGAGCATCACTTCACCGGGAGCGAGCTGCAAATTATCACCGGTATTCTCGTTATAAAAATCGACATCAAAGAACCATATGTCACGGATATCGTTGTATGAATAATTGCCGATCTTGTTGCTATTGTGGTCACAGACCATATCCGTACCGACGGGCAGAGCGGATACATAGGCGTAGGGAGCTTGATTTATATTTGAGGGCTTCGCTCCGAATTCAACGGAGTTCTTGTTGAGATAATCCCTGATGATAGAAATGTTGCTCTCGTCGAGCTGCTCGGGTTCCTCGACCGTCGCTGTGACGCATATCTCCCTCGGGTAGCGGCTGGTGAGCGAATCCTCGGCGCCGAAATACAGAGATGAGGAGGACGAGATCATAACAAGCACCATTGTTGCGAGCACGCAGATCGAGGCGAGACCCGCGCCGTTGCGCTTCATACGGTATACCATTGAGGACACCGAAACAAAGTGGTTTGATCTGTAGTAATAATCCTTGTTTTTCTGGAGCAGGCGGCAGAAAAGTACAGAGCCGGATATCATAAGGAGATAAGTAGCGACTATGACCATGACGACCGCCACAAAGAACCATACAAGAGCCTCTATTGGGTTATCAATGCTGACCGCAAGGTAATATGCGGCGCCGAGTAGGATAACTCCGAGCACGCCGAGCAGCCAATTCGCCTTAGGTGCTTTTTCACCCGAGTTTTCGCTCTTTATGAGGTCGACCGCACTTGAATGCTTAACTCTGATCAGAGCATTGAAATAAAGCAGCACAAATATCAGGGCAAATATGCCGACAGTCATCAGCACGCCCGAAAAATCTATCGAAAACGAGTAGTCGGCGCTGCCGTTCATTATAAAAAACAGACCTATTTCGGCGAGCTTTGAGAGGGCGATGCCGAAGAAAAGGCCGCAGACAAGCGAAATGCCGAGGATAATAAGGCATTCCCACAGGAGAATGACGGCAATGTTATTCTTGCCCATTCCGAGAATATTGAAGAGGCCGAATTCCTTCTTCCTGCGGCGAAGCAGGAATGAATTCGTATAGAAAAGAAAGATGACCGCGAATATTGCTATTACGAATGAGCCGAGACGCATCATAACTCTTATCGTCTCGCCGCCCGGGAGCTGCAAGATCGCTTTGCTCAGGCCGAGGAAGGTGATGATGTATTCCATTGCCACCATGCCGATGCAGGTGAGGATGAACGGCAGATACAGCCGCTTATTCTTTCTTATACCGTCGGCGGCGAGCTTCGGATAGAATCCTTTTTTCATTTTGCTTCACCGCCCGTCGCAAGCATAGTCAGTGAATCGGAGATCTTCTGATACATCTGCTCATCGGTGGAGTTTCCTCTGTATATCTGATGGAAAACCTCGCCGTCCTTGATGAACAGCACTCTGCCGGCAACGCTTGCGGCCTTGACCGAGTGGGTGACCATGATTATGGTCTGACCGCTGCAATTAAGCTCCGCAAACAGACGCAGCAGCTCGTCGGTGGCTCTTGAGTCAAGCGCACCCGTCGGTTCGTCGGCGAGTATCAACCTGGGATTCGTGATTATCGCTCTTGCGACGGCAGCCCTCTGCTTCTGACCGCCCGAAATCTCATAAGGATATTTCTTAAGCAGGTCGGTTATCATCAGCCTTGAGGCGACCGCTCTGAGACGTTCGTTCATCTCTTTATATGACTTGCCCGCAAGCACAAGGGGCAGATAGATGTTATCCTCGAGTGTGAAGGTGTCGAGCAGATTAAAATCCTGGAAAACAAAGCCGAGATTATCTCTGCGGAATGCGGCGACATCGCCCTCCTTTATCTCGCCGAGCTCCCTGCCGTCAAGCTGAACGCTGCCGGCGGTCGGCGTATCGAGAGCGGCAAGGATATTCAGCAATGTGGTCTTGCCCGAGCCGGACTCGCCCATGATAGCGACGAATTCGCCCTGCTCAACGCTGAAGTTGACGTTTCTCAGCGCCTCAACCTGATTGCTGCCGAGTCTAGATGAATAAACCTTTTTAAGACCTTGAACTTTAAGAATGCTCATTGGTGTTTCCTCCCTTTTGTTTCTGACAATATTCTATCAGAAACGGGAAACGTAACGCCATAGAATCGCCTTACATTTCCCGAGGTAAATCTTACGCTTTTGTAAGAATTATTCTTTTTTCATCTCATATTGCTCAAGGTCAAGGCGTATCACCGTGCCCTTGTCAAGCTCGGATTCGGCGCTGATGCCTACCCCGAGGTTATCGCATACGCGGCGGCAGAGATAGAGACCGATGCCGCTCGCTTTTTTATCACTCCTGCCGTTATAGCCTGTGTAGCCGTTCTCAAATATCCTCGGCAGATCCTCGGGCGCAATGCCTATGCCCGTGTCCTCAATGCAGAGGATCTTCGGCCGCTCAAGATATATCTTCACGCTGCCGCTTTTGGTGTATTTGAGCGCATTCGAGAGTATCTGCTCAATGACGAACGACAGCCATTTCTCGTCCGTCACGATTTGAAGCTCCGTCGGCTCGTATTCGAGCCTTATGCGTTTGTCTATAAATTCCGATGAAAAACGTCTGACGCAGCCCTTGATGATATCGTCGGCCGAGCATTTTCTGAACACATAGTCGTGCGACGGCGAATCAAGGCGTATAAACGCAAGTACCATATCGACATATTGCTCTATCCTGAAAAGATCGGAGGACAGGCGGCGTGAGAACGGGGAATCCTCCCCTTGCAGAGTCAGCCGCATTGCGGCTATAGGCGTTTTGATCTGATGTGCCCACACGGTGTAATACTCGACCGTATCCCTGTAGCGGATGTCATTCAGATTCTCAAGGTCGGCAAGCTCCTTTTTGAGATTGCCGATTATCTCCTGATAATCATGCTCTATAATATCGCCGCCGTCCGGCAGCTCGGTTATCATGGCGGCGGTCAGCTCCTTGACGGTGCAGAGCTGTTTATGCCTGCGCAAAACGGAAGCAAAGTCAAAAGCCACAAACACCGCTCCGAGTATGGCGCAGAGCACCGCGGGATAGATAACCGCCCCGAGCGGCAGACGGTATAATCCGAAAATTATTGCAAATATGACGCAAAACAGCGCGAATGCAACAAGCACCTTGACCCGCTGTTTAAGATAAGCGGCAAAAAGCCTCATACTCTCTCCTCACTCAATAATATAACCGACTCCGAATTTAGTGGCGATAAAGCTGTCAAGCCCCGCGGCGGCGAGCTTCTTCCTGAGCCTGTTGACGTTGACGGTCAGCGTATTCTCATCGACAAAAGAATCCGTCTCCCACAGCCGCTCCATCAGCCTCTCACGGCTGACGACCTTGCCCTTATTCTCGATAAGGCAGTGCAGGATCCTGTATTCATTCTTTGTCAGCGGTATCTTCTCGCCCTGATAGGTCAGAGAATTATCGCCCGTGTCGAGGAAAGCGCCTCGGTGCTCCAGCACGGGAGCGCTCTCGGCAAAGTCATATGTACGCCGCAGCAGCGCCTGGATCTTGGCGATAAGCACATTCATATCAAAGGGTTTTGCGATAAAATCGTCGGCGCCCATATTCATGGCCATGACGATATTCATATTATCCGCCGCGGAGGAAATAAAGATTATCGGCACACTGGAAAGCCGACGTATCTCGGAGCACCAATGAAAGCCGTTAAAGAACGGCAGGGTGATATCGAGCAGGACTATGTGCGGGCGAAACTCCGCAAATTCGCTTGTGACGGCTCTGAAATTCTCGACCGTGCGGGTCTCATAGCCCCATGCGGCCGCCTGACGGGCTATAGCCTCGGCAATGCCGGGGTCATCCTCCACTATAAAAATTTTATACATTATATATAATTCTCCGTTCGGTCATTTGCAGCCGAAAATGCTGCATTTATAAGCGCAGCCCGTCGGCGTAGCGGCGCAGCCGCCCAAAGCAGTCTCACGCAGCTCGGGCGCAAGCCTCTTGCCGACTTTATACATAGCCTCCGCCATTTCGGAGAAGGGCACGACTGCCTTTATACCGCTGAGCACGCTCTCGGCGCTCGTGAGGGCGTTCGCCGCACCCGCCGCATTTCTCGACTGGCAGGGCGCCTCAACAAGCCCGGCTATCGGGTCGCAGACAAGACCGAGCATATTTGACAGCGCTATCGACGCAGCGTCAAGGCTCTGCTGCGGAGAGCCGCCGAACATTGCAACGGCAGCGGCGGCAGCCATAGCCGAGGCCGAGCCGACCTCCGCCTGGCAGCCCGCCTCCGCGCCTGCGACGGAAGCGTTACGCATAAGCAGGCAGCCTATCGCCCCTGCGGTAAAAAGTCCGTTGAGGACAGTCGCTTCATCAAGCCCGAATTCCTCCTCGAGCGCAAAAAGCACGGCAGGAAGCACTCCGGACGAGCCGGCTGTCGGCGCGGCGACGATAACGCCCATCGAGGCGTTGACCTCGGGCACGGCCTGCGAATATATCAGCGCCTTGGTGAGCACCGAGCCGCAGATTGACCTGCCCGACGCCGCGTGAGCGCTCAGCTTCGCAGCCTCGCCGCCTATCATGCCGCCCCTCGACGGCAATATCTCGCTCATCGGCTTATGAGCCGAGTCACGCATAATGTCGAGAGCTTTTTTCATTTTTTCCTCAACCGTCTGCGGGTCAAGCTCGCCCTCCGTGGATTCACGGCGGCGCATTACATCCGCAATGGTAATATTTTCGCTGCCGCAAAGCGCAAGCAGCTCTTCGGCGGTCGTAAATTCCATACCGTTACCTCCTGATAAGCATTATATCGTCCACGAGCGAGGTCGCCCGTATCTTTTCGACCGCTTCGGCGGTTATCTCTTCGTCGGATTCGACTATAGTATAAGCCCTGCCGCCCTTTTTCTCACGGTAGACGCGCAGGAAAGCTATATTCACGTTATTATCGTTGAGCGCCGCTGTTATCGCAGCCACAACGCCTGGGTGATCCTCATAAACAGCTATCAAAGCGTGATATTCTCCTGTGAACTGCACCTTCACTCCGTTGATTCGGGTCAGCATGACCTTGCCGCCGCCGAGGGATTCGCCCCTGACGGTGAGCCGTCTGCCGCCCTCGCCCGTCATAACGATATCAACGGTGTTCGGGTGGATATCAGTTTCGTTTGTGTTCTCTTCAAACGAATACTCTATCCCCGCCTTATCGGCATATTCAAATGAGTCACGGATACGCACGTCATCCGTCGCAAAGCCCATTATGCCGCCGAGCAGCGCCCTGTCGGTGCCGTGGCCGTTATAGGTCGCGGCAAAAGAACCGTAGAGGATGAATTTAACGCTCTTTATCCGCTCGCCGAGCATTTTGCCCGCAAGCAGGGCGATAGAGGCTGCTCCCGCGGTATGCGAGCTTGAGGGGCCGACCATATTCGGGCCGATAACGTCAAAAACGCTGATAAAAGCCATTTCACAATTCTCCCAGTATTAATTTGATTTCATTATAATTTATGTTCCCCCGAATGTCAACAAAATTAAAGCCGCATATAATGGCCGTGAAGGAGGTGCTACCCATGCCGAGTATTTATTTAAGCCCGTCCACACAGGAATATAACACGACCGTTTTGGGCAACAGCGAGGAATACTATATGAACCTCATCGCCGACGCCATGGAGCCTTATCTCGCCGCAAGCGGCATACGCTTCGGTAGGAACGACCCTACAATGACGGCTCTCGACTCCGCAAGGCAGGCAAACGAGGGCGGCTATGACTTCTATCTTGCTTTGCATTCAAACGCGGCGCCCGACCCGTACGCCGGCACCGTCAGGGGTGCGGAGATATATTACTACCCAGGCAGCCGCGAGGGTCAGCGGGCGGCGACGATATTCGCAAACAACTACAAGGAGATCTATCCCCTGCCCGACAGGATAAAGATACTGCCCCTCGGCACTTTTATCGAGCTTAACAAGACAAATATGCCCGCCATCCTCTTTGAGCTTGCGTATCACGACAACCTGCTTGACGCTTCGTGGCTCTCGCGCAATATAAATGAGATCGCACGCAATCTCGCCATCTCGGTCGCCGACTATTTCGGGGTCGAATTCGTCGATGTGCGCTATTTCGGCCAGGCGGTCATATCCACCGACGGCGGAGCGGTAAACGTGCGCGAAAAGCCGGACATCAACTCCCCCATCGTCGCAGCCCTGCCCGACGGCACGGTCGTCAAGGTCTATGAACGGGTCAACGACTGGTTCCTTATTGAGGACGGCTCGACCGCCGGATTCGTCAACGCCGAGTTCATCCGTCAATTGTAGGATTGATAAAAATTACTCCGAAAACCACAATATCTTTGGGTATTATGCAGAATTAGCCCAAAATATAAAAAATGTCTTGATTTTTAACCGAATGTTAATTATAATTGAATTGTATTTTTCAAGCGTCATTTTTTGTATTTTTCGGTGAGGATGTGATTGCGATGGAGCTTCTGGAGCAGAGAATTGCCGAGCAGGGCAAGGTCATTGGCTCGGACATTATAAAAGTCGATATGTTCCTCAACCATCAGATAGACGTGGGATTGCTGTGCGAGATCGGCAAGGAATTCCGCAGGCTTTTTGCAGCCTCAAACATAAACAAAATAGTTACGATAGAAGCCTCAGGCATAGGAATAGCGTGTATAACTGCACAATATTTTTCTGTGCCTGTTGTTTTTGCCAAAAAAGGCGCTCACAGGAATGTGGGCAACAATCTCTACACCGCCGAGGTCCACTCCTTCACCAAGGGCGTGACCACCACCATCGGCATATCAAAGGATTACCTCAATGAGGGCGACCGTGTGCTCATCATCGACGACTTCATGGCAAACGGCCAGGCCGTCAACGGGCTGATAGACATTATCACTCAGGCGGGCGCTTCGGTCGAGGGCATAGGCATCGTGGTCGAGAAGGGCTTCCAGCCCGGCGGCGACGAGCTTCGCAAAAAGGGATATCATCTCGAATCTCTGGCAGTTATTAAGTCCATTGATGACGGTAAGATCATCTTTGGATAAAATATAAAATTTTTGGAGGTAAACAAAAATGAAGAAGTTCGCAAAGATCCTCGCAATTCTTATGGCACTCGCCCTTGTTTTCAGCTTCGCAGCTTGCGGCGGCAAGGACGACGGCAATAAGGACAGCTCCACCAACGCCCCCGCAGCAGACGTAACCAAGTCGGCAAGCGAGCTCACGGTCGGTTTCATCTTCCTTCACGATGAGAACTCGACCTATGACCTCAACTTCATCAACGCAGCTGAAGCAGCTTGCAAGGCTACCGGCGCAAAGATCATCAAGAAGACCAACGTCCCCGAGAACAGCGCTTGCTACGAAGCAGCGGCAGACCTCGTTGACAGCGGCTGCGACATCGTCTTCGCCGACAGCTTCGGCCACGAGGATTTCATCATCCAGGCAGCTAAGGAATTCCCCAACGTCCAGTTCTGCCACGCAACCGGCACCAAGGCTCACACCGAGAATCTTGCTAACTACCACAACGCATTTGCTTCCATTTATCAGGGCCGTTACCTTGCAGGTATCGCAGCAGGCATGAAGCTCAACGAAATGATCGCTGCCGGTCAGTTCAAGGCTGAAAAAGCCAAGATCGGCTATGTCGGCGCCTTCACCTATGCAGAGGTTATCTCCGGCTATACTTCATTCTATCTCGGCGCAAAGTCAGTTTGCCCCACCGCTACCATGGAAGTTATCTTCACCGGCAGCTGGTATGACGAGGCTGCTGAAAAGGAAGCTGCCAACAAGCTCATCGCCAACGACTGCAAGCTCATCAGCCAGCACGCTGACTCCATGGGCGCTCCCACCGCTTGCGAGACCAAGGGTATCCCCAACGTTTCCTACAACGGCAGCACTCTTGCAGCTTGCCCCAAGACCTTCATCGTTTCCTCCAGAATCGACTGGACTCCCTACATGACCTACATGATCGAGTGCGTTGCTAACGGCAAGGCTATCGACGTCGACTGGTGCGGCGGCATCACCGAAGGCTCCGTCGTTCTCACCGACATCAACGAAGCAGTCGCGGCTAAGGGCACCGCAGAAGCCATCAAGGCAGCTGAAGAAGAGATGAAGGCCGGCACTCTCCATGTATTCGACACCGCTAAGGACAACTTCATCACCGTTAAGGGCGAGAAGCTCAGCTCCTATATGGCAGACGTCAACACCGACGCTGACTACACCGCTGACACCGAGGCTGTTTCCGACGGTTACTTCCACGAGTCCGAGTACCGTTCGGCTCCGTACTTCAACGTACAGATCGACGGCATCACTCTCCTCAACAGCAAGTTCTAATTCCATATAACATTACGGGCGGAGCATGATCTGCTCCGCCCGAATAAATTTTATATTTACCGTTTTAATTTTGAAAAGCCGATTATCACGCCTAAAGCTAATCGGCTTTTGAGATTTAAAAGTAGGAGGAACCAAAGTGGGCACAAACGCTGCAATTGAACTCAAAAACATAACCAAGACCTTTGGGCACGTCGTTGCCAATAAAGACGTCTGCCTGACCGTTAACCGTGGCGAAATCCTCTCAATCCTCGGCGAAAACGGCAGCGGTAAGACCACGCTGATGAATATGATATCCGGCATTTATTTCCCCGACCACGGCCAAATATTCATCAACGGCGAGGAGGTAGTCATCCGCTCCCCCAAGGACGCCTTTGACTACAAGATAGGCATGATACATCAGCATTTCAAGCTCGTCGACGTATTCTCGGCGGCTGAGAATATCGTGCTCGGTCTCGACGAAAAAGAGGGCTATAACCTCAAGCGCTCCTGCGCCAAGATAAAGGCCATCAGCGAGCAGTACGGCTTTGAGATTGATCCCAACAAAAAAATATATGAAATGTCCGTCTCCGAGAAGCAGACCGTTGAGATAATCAAGGTGCTTTACAGAGGCGCGGATATACTTATTCTGGACGAGCCGACCGCCGTGCTCACCCCGCAGGAGACCCGCAAGCTCTTCGCCATCCTGCGCCGTATGCGCGACGACGGCAAGGCGATAATCATCATCACTCACAAGCTCCACGAAGTGCTTGCCCTCTCCGACAGGGTATCCGTCCTGCGTAAGGGCGAATACATCGGCACGGTCAAGACCTCCGAAACCAACGAATCCCAGCTCACCGAGATGATGGTCGGCAAAAAGATAAGCCTCAACATCGAGCGCAGCGAGCCGCTGAACCCCGAAGCACGCCTTGAGGTCAAGGATCTAAGCTGCGTCAACCGTGAGGGCACAAAGCTGCTGAGCGACGTCACCTTCACCGCTTACTCCGGTGAAATCCTCGGCATCGCGGGCATTGCGGGCAGCGGTCAGCGTGAGCTGCTCGAATCCATAGCGGGTCTCCAGCCCGTCAAGGAGGGCAACATCCTCTACAACAACCCCAAGAACGGCAAGATAGACAACCTGCGTGACAAGACCCCGCTCCAGATAAGAGAGCTGGGAGTCCGTCTCTCATTCGTACCCGAGGACAGGCTCGGTATGGGTCTTGTAGGCAACATGGATATCGTTGACAACATGATGCTCCGCAGCTACCGCAAGGGCAAGACCTTCCTGCTTGAGCGCAAGCAGCCCAAGGATCTGGCTCAGAAGATAATCAACGACCTCGAGGTCGTCACCCCCGGCGCAAGCACCCCTGTCAGACGCCTTTCGGGCGGTAACGTCCAAAAAGTGCTCGTCGGCAGAGAGATTGCGGCCTCCCCGACCGTATTCATGGCGGCTTACCCCGTCAGAGGCCTTGACATCAACTCCTCCTACCTTATATATAATCTTCTCAATAAGCAGAAAGAAAGCGGCGTCGCCGTTATATTCGTCGGCGAGGATCTGGACGTGCTGCTTGAGCTGTGCGACAGGATCCTTGTCATCAACTCAGGCAAAGTGACAGGCATTGTCGACGCCCGCACCGCCACCAAAGAAGAAGTCGGACTTCTTATGACCAAAAATGACGGAGGTGAGAACCATGAGCAAGCCGAATAAGCAGCATCACGAGCCGCTCTTCCACATTGCAAAGCGTGCGGCCATCCCCTTCTGGCAGTCATGGATAATCAGAATTCTCTCTATTTTAGCCGCGCTGATAGTCTGCGCCGTCGTCACCGTGCTGCTCACGGGCGAGAATCCCTTCGCTGTCTACGCCACCATGTTTGAGGGCGCATTCGGCACAAAGAGAAGAATTTGGGCGCTCCTGCAAAACCTCGCAATGCTCCTTTGTGTTTCGCTTGCCGTTACTCCGGCTTTCAAGATGAAATTCTGGAATATCGGCGCCGAGGGTCAGGCGCTCGTCGGCGGCCTTGCCACCGCGGCGTGCATGATACTCTTCGGCGACCAGCTCCCCTCATATTTCCTCATCCCGCTGATGATAATCACCAGCATTGCGGCGGGCGCTGTTTGGGCGTTTATCCCCGCTTTCTTCAAGGCGAAGTGGAACACCAACGAGACTCTCTTCACCCTTATGATGAACTACATTGCAATGCAGATAGTTTCATTCTTCTGCTACAAGTGGTCAAACCCCAAGGGCTCGGGTCACATCGGCGTCATCAACGCTTCCACCAATGCGGGCTGGTTCCCCAAGATCGGCGGTCAGGCTTATCTGCTTAACATAATCATCGTCGCAGTGCTGACGGTCGTTATGTATATCTATCTCAAATACAGCAAGCACGGCTACGAGATATCCGTTGTCGGCGAGAGTGAAAATACCGCAAGATACATCGGCATCAACGTCAAAAAGGTCATAATGAGAACGATGCTTCTCTCCGGCGCAATATGCGGCCTGAGCGGTCTGCTCCTCGTTGCGGGCACCGACCACACCGTCACCAGAGACACCATAGCGGGCAGAGGCTTCACCGCAATAATGGTTTCATGGCTTGCAAAATTCAACCCTATCTATATGGTGCTGACCTCCTTCCTGCTCGTGTTCCTTGAGAAGGGCGCCGACGAGATCTCGACCAGATTCGGCCTCAACGGCTCATTCTCCGAGATCCTGACAGGTATCATCATATTCTTCATCATCGGCAGCGAATTCTTTATCAATTACACCATCAAGTTCCGTGAGTCCAAAAAGGAGGCGAGCAAATAATGATAGTTGCATTCATTCAGCGTGCAGTCATGCAGGGCATCCCCCTTTTGTTCGGCTCAACGGGCGAGATCATCACCGAGAAGGGCGGCAACCTTAACCTCGGCATCCCCGGCATCATGTATGTCGGCGGCATCTCGGGCGTTATCGGAGCCTTTGTCTACGAGAGCTCGGCGGCGGAGATAAACCCGTTCCTCTCCGTGCTCATTCCCCTGCTCGCGTCAATGTTCGGCTCTCTTGTGATGGGTCTTATCTATTGCGTGCTCACCGTCACACTAAGGGCAAATCAGAATGTCACCGGCCTTGCGCTGACCACCTTCGGCGTCGGCTTCGGCAACTTCTTCGGCGGCTCGCTCATCAAGATCACGGGCAGCGAGCTCCCCTCGATAGCCCTCACCGCAACGAGCAACAACTTCAAGACCGAGCTTCCCTTTGCAACCAAGCTCGGCTGGTTCGGCGAGGTGTTCCTCTCCTACAGCTTCCTTGCCTACGCCGCAATCATAATTGCCCTTGTCGCTGCCTATTTCTTCTCCCGCACCAAGTCGGGTCTCCAGCTCCGCGCAGTCGGCGAGAACCCCGCAACAGCTGACGCAGCAGGCATCAACGTGAGCAAATACAAGTATCTCTCCACCTGCATCGGCAGCGTGATAGCGGGTCTCGGCGGCCTCTATTACGTCATGGATTATGCCTGCGGCGTATGGTCAAACGACGGCTTCGGCGACAGAGGCTGGCTCGCCATCGCCCTTGTCATATTCGCCGTGTGGCGCCCGAATATCGGCATACTCGGCTCGATACTTTTCGGCGGACTTTTCATCATCCACAACTATATCCCGAACCTCGCATTCGAGACCCAGGAGCTGCTGAAGATGACACCGTATGTTGTCACCATCGTCGTGCTCGTGGTGATAAGCATGAGGCAGAAGAGGGAGAATCAGCCCCCCGCAAGCCTCGGTCTCTCGTATTTCAGAGAGGACAGATAACATTTTTGGCGCAGTCAGGCATCGACCCGGCTGCGCCTTTTCATTTGTAATATTCCCCCGCCGTTTGTCATAGTATCTAATGATATAGCGAACGGGAGGGCTGATATTGAAAGGTTTAGTTGAGCAGCGGGCCGTGGAATTGGCCGAATATATCGTCGCGAACCGCACCACCGTCAGAGCCGCCGCAAAGAAATTCGGCGTGAGCAAATCAACGGTACATATGGATATAACCGAGCGTCTTCGGAAGCTGAATCCGCCGCTGTACTCCGAGGTACGCACGATACTCGATATCAACAAGGCGGAGCGTCACATCAGGGGCGGCATGGCGACAAAAGAAAAATATTCTAAATAATTGCTGCCGATTCTGTTGAATTCATATAAAATGTGTGTTAAAATTAACAGGAATGGGGCAACCCTTATCTTATTGAAAGGAACGATAAAATGAAGCAACTCAAAATTGGCATCATCGGCGCAGGCCGCATCGGCTCGCTTCACGCAAAGTCGATCACCTACAACGTGCCGACCGCTACGGTCGTCGGTATCACCGATGTTTTCAGAGCGAACGCCGAAAAAGTCGCTGCCGAGCTTAATATCCCCGTCATTTATGACGACTATAAGCAGATGCTCGCCGACCCCAACGTCGAAGCAGTGCTCATCTGCTCCTCGACCGACACGCACGCCGATATCGCTATCGAGGCTGCCGAGGCAGGCAAGCACATCTTCTGCGAGAAGCCCGTTGACCTGACCCCCGAGAAGGTCAAGGCAGTTATCGCCGCCGTCAAGAAGGCGGGCGTCAAGCTGCAGGTCGGCTTCAACCGCCGCTTTGACCACAACTTTGCAAACGTCAGAGCTATGGTCGCCGACGGCAAGATCGGCGACGTCCACATCGTCAAAATCACCTCGAGGGATCCCGCTCCCCCGCCGGCAGAGTATTCGGCAGTCAGCGGCGGTATGTTCCTCGATATGACCATCCATGATTTCGATATGGCTCGTTTCCTTGCGGGAAGCGAAGTCACCGAGGTCTATGCGAACGCGACCTGCCTTGTTGACCCGGCTATCGGCGCGGCGGGCGACGTTGACACCGCGGTTATCAGCCTTAAATTCGCAAACGGTGCAGTCGGCGTTATTGATAACAGCAGACGTGCCGCTTACGGCTACGACCAGAGAGTCGAGGTATTCGGCAGCAAGGGCGCGGCTGTCGCCTCCAACGACACGCCGACCAACGTCGTCTTTATGGGCGACGAGGGCGTAGTAGCCGACAAGCCCCTGTATTTCTTCCTTGAGAGATATATGCAGTCTTTCAGAGATGAGATGCTTCAGTTCGTCGAGGCGGTGCTCGAGGATAAAGCCACCCCCACCACCGGTGAGGACGGCCTTAACTCCATCCTTGTTGCGCTTGCGGCGAAGAAATCCGTCTCAGAGGGCAGACCCGTTCAGCTCTCCGAGATGAAATAATTTTAAAAAACGGCAGGCTGTTGTGTAACTCAACAGCCTGCTTTTTGTATGCTTATTTGAATGATGTGATAAGTTGGTGCTTGCGGTTTTTAAGCCATTCGACGCTTCCATTGGGATTATAATCTTGCTGAAATCTTCTCATCACATTCTTTAACTTAAAAAGAACACAATACATTTTTCCCATCTTTGGAATAACTATTTGCAATTAATGCTTGCTCCGAAGCAACTTTCTTAAAGCCGTTTTTCTTGATCTCCATAACATACAAATCAGCCATTTCTTCGGTTTTGAATGTCAATTTGTATTTAACTGTTATTTCATCAAAATTCTGTATGTCACTTTTTACATATGCATTTGCCCACCAAAAGTTTTTATAATCAGTCCGGAAAATTAATTGATTATTTTTATCAAAACCTTCCAATTGCACCTTAAGCCAATCTGACTTCTGCGGCACACCATATTTTTCATTTGATGATACTTCTGCGTTTTGCGGAGCAGTCATAATCGCAACTTCACCGCCAGCCATTTTGTAGGCAAAAAGACCTTTCGACAAAACAATCATCCAATTTTTCTCATCATATGTAAAACTTGAGTTGATTCGTTTAACTGATATACCTTTTGGCAGGACGCGTTGTATCAGTGGCAATCCTTCACATTCTCTTGCGCCTTCCGGGAACTTACTATCATCAATATAGAGCATATCTCCTCTTTTTTTGTAAGAAAAAAGGCTTTCTGGAATCGAGGCTGATGTCCATATAGAAGTAGTTTTTTCGTTAAAATCCGTTTTTGTCGGTTTTGCAATCGCCAATGCATCTGACATCGAAGTTGCATAATGATAGCTTACACTTTTCTCAGTTGATTCATTAAGCAATTTCTCTCCTAAGCCTGTTTCCGAATCAAATTTCTTCTCACCTGTTGATAGCAAATTGCTATCAGAAACTGACTTGTCATCATTTATCATTTTTTTCGAACAGCCAAACAAGCACAGCACAACTATCAAAATAATAAATATTCTTGCTACTTTCATCGTTTACCTCTCATCTTGTGACAGCAAGATAAATCGTTTCACTGTCATAAAAATTCACATAATTGTTTTTATTCCAATTTCTATTATTAATATTTATCAATCCTAAATATTCAGATGCATGTGTTCCTTGCTTCTGTGCCCAACCTCCGCTATTAGTCTGGACTATAAAATGAAAATCACAAGCAACTATTTCGTCCTTTCCTTCTTGTTTTGTGTGTATTCCAATACGCATTGCAACCCTGTATTCAGAACTCCCTATGGGACTGTATTGTGAAGACAGTTTTCTACAGCTACGACCTAAGGTTTCTGTAATATACGGATAAACTTGGTAATCATAAAATGTGTCTACCGTTTCATAAGGCGAAACACGAAATGGAGGATTGTCCGACACTTCTAAAGCATAAGAAAAGCATCTCGGTTCGCCACTTCCCACAGCCCTATATGGCGAGGCAGCACCATTGCTAACTGGTTCAAAATACCATTTCTGCTGATCAACATTAAGATATTCCCAAATCTGTATATTGGCCGTTGGTGCAGTGCTCGGGCCGCAAACATCAAGAACCTTTTGATTGCCGCTCCATTTTGAAATAATCCTATACGAGCCGTCATTGTTTGAAACCAGCTTAAACAGCAGATAATCACCGTCGCCGTCGTCATATACATCTACATTTGAGCCGTTCTGAGTAGGATTGCTTGTAACGTCAAGGCACTTTGTTTCATCATACCACGGAGAATACAGCTTATAATATCCGTCACTTTGATGTTTCACAACCCATACCTGATTATCATTGCCATGGAAACCATACTGTATAACATTTCCGTTGGCACTCGCATTCTGTTCTGTGTCCAAATACAGATTACTATACTTTGACTTAATATAGTATGCTCCGTCGGCTATTGACGTATCTTCAGAATACTGAACAACTATCGTGGGCAAATAGTTGGCGCTGTTTGCGGAGCAGAAATGTCTGCTTGAAACACCGGTCGTGCTTGCCGACAGCGCAAAACCGTAGTTATGCGAAAAGCCGCCCTCGCCAAGCGTTCCCTGCAACCAATTCTTAAATAACGAGGTAATACTGAAAAGATACCAGCCCGAGGAGCTTATGGTCTGTGAGCTTGCGGCGTTCCCCGCAAAACTCGGTTTATTATTATAGGTTATGGTCGTGTCATTCCAAGTAGAAACCGTATCATACAGATTGATCGTAGCCGTACTTGTTTTTCCCGAGCCTTCATACACCCTATAATAAGCAAGATTTATTTTTTGCGGGTTGATATACTTATAGCTCGACAAAGTATTCAGCTTAACGTAACTGATCGCTTCTTTATATGACGAGCCGTGATAGCCAACCATATTATACTCATTTGTATAATAATTGCGCGTGGGATATCCGCTGAAAACAGGAGCATCGGACATATTGGTGGCCGCCATGCTTACAGTAGGGTCAATAGTAACGGGATAAACCGTAGTCTCGCTCTCAAGGAACTCCTTGTCAACTACGATCGTCAGCTTATACACATCCGCCTTGTTGCCGATCTGCTCAAGCTCAAGTGAATTGTAAAGTGTAAAATGCGTATCGTCGTTTTCGTTATCACCCGTGTAGGAATCTTTTGCATTGATCTGACCGATATACAATTTCATTTCACCGGTTTCGGGGTCAAGAAGAGGAATCGAATCGCCGCTCATTTTCTCGGGAACTAAGCCGTCGGTATCAATGATAAACGAAAACGTATTCTTGCCGCTGTACTCTGCAAGAATGATATTCTCTTTAACTCCGTTTAAGGTTGAAAAGTACTCAAGCGAAACATTCTCGCCGAAAACATCGGTATACGCCACGCTATTTCCGACCCTTGCGACTGTGGAGGTTGCTTTAACCTCAGAATTCGACAGATTAATATCAGGCATAGGCGTAAGGGTTACGGAATAATCATCATATTCAACCTTAACGCCGTCGCTGATATGCTCGGGAAAATAGCCTTTAATCTCATTATCTCCGCTCTCATAAGCATAGGTGTCAAACATTGAAATCCGCTTAGTCGAACTATTTATAGCTGTGTCCTTAAGTTTTACCGAATTGCCATCAACATATTTTATCGGTGTTTGGAAAATATGCAGGGTATTTGTGCCATCACTGTTTTTTACGGTAATACTGTAAATATCGTCGGTGTCTTGATTTATTATTTCTACGGGGGTAGTATCGGTAGTAAGTATAGAGTTTGCAATAACTTCCGGCAAATCTGCAAGTCGGTAATTCTCGTAGCTGATATCCTCTTTAGCCGAGTAATTTCTCTGCGAAAGCTCCTCGGCAGAAACGCTGACAACACTTCCGAAAGCCAAAACAAACACTAAAAAAAATGATAATCTTCTTTTAAAGTGTTTATTGGATTTACTCACTGCTGTTTCCTCCCATCTTATATAACTTTTGAAATTTTACTGATTACCTCAAGATCAAAAGAATCAACAAGCCATCGGAATCTCCCCCTTACAACTATAGCATATATAATCAGGGCTATAAAGTCAACAAATATTCTTGAAATTTACATATATTTCATACTTTATTAACATTTTTCAGCAAAAATATTCGGTATGATTTAAAGCGATAAAGCCTCCGACGCTATTGCGCCGAAGGCTTTATTATCAGTCATACATGAGGATCTTCTGCGGTTCGCCGAGATAACCCTCCGCTTATCACACGCTCAGTTTATTAAGATCGAATATATGCATTTCGGTCTCATTAACCAAGCCCTCGGAGGTACCCGAGCCGACATTTTTAATAACGCTGATGACCGTGTTGTTCCCGGCAAAAGATGCGTCGGCAACATTTGTATCGCGCAGTCCGTCGATAATGCTGAGCGTTCCGCCGTCTCTCTTATAGAACCAAAGCGCCGATGCGGTGCACGAAACTGCATAATCGCCGAACATTTTCGCCCCGTCGGGAAAGATATCCGCCACGGCGGTTTTGCCGTCGCTAAGGTCGATGATCCATGTTTTTTGCGAGGAATCGCCTCTTGACGGGTCTTTTGTCTCGACATAGAGGGCGTAACCGGCGGCGCAATCCTTTAACGTGTAGCTGCCGTCGCCCAAGGCGAGCTCCGTCACCTTGCCGCTCGCAATATCGTATACGCCGAGGGTAGTTTTGCCGCCCTTATTGACGGTGAAAACGGCCTTGCCGTCACCCGCGCTCACTTTATCGCCGTCCTCAGATATCGTCTTTGTCTCCTTGGTCGTGCAGTCATAGGCTTTAATGAGCGAGCGTGTATTCTCGCCGCCGATATCAATGCACTCATCCCAGAACACAACTCCGTCGGAAATGCACGGCTCACCGACCGCAGAATCATTGCCGAGCTTGGTTATCTGAGTTATCTCTTTTGTCTTATAATTCATGCAATATATGTTGCGCGCGGAATTATAGATCTCGCAGTCGTTCCATATGAGCCACTCGCTGTCAAACCGAATGCTCTGAATATCGCCGAGCTCGTGCGTACTCTCAAAGATGTTATCATATTTGCCGCTGCCGATGTCATATGAGATCAGATAACGGCGGTCGGTCTCCGTCCTGTCCGCAGTTGCGACCGCCATTACCAGCTTGTCGTCGAGCAGCAAAGGTGACGACACGGATTTAAACGGAACTTTGACGGTCTCATAATCAATTTTCAAATCCGTCGAGACGGAATTTGCCTGCTCCGTCGTGGTCTCCGGCGCGGCATCCGTGCCGCAGGACGCGAGAAATAAAAACATAAGGGCTAAAATCAATGCAGATACTCTCTTCATGTTATCTCCTCCGTTTTTTGATATTGAATTTATCTTTTGTCCGCCGCCCGACGCCACATCGGAGACACCCCCTGTCAAAATAAGCGTCTTTGCAATTTCAGTATATATAATTTAATTTGCTAAGTCAAGTAACATTTTTGTAACCTATTGATTATTTACCGTTTGTAATATTTTTTCATATAAAATATTGATGATGAAATCACTAAAGCCTCCGACGCTATCGCGCCGAAGGCTTTGATCTATTCAGATAGCCCGAGAGGTCGCCGAGGGTCAGGGCGGGTGTGCTGCGCTCGCCGAGGCGCAGATCGTCGATCGAGAAATACAGCCCGTTTTCGCTTGAAGCCGAGGAATATTCATAGCGGCGTGTGTTATAGTATTCGCACCGCTCCCCTACCTCACCGTCTGCAAAAAGCGCCGAAACAATCGCTTTGATATCCTCCTGCGGAGAATAGACCGATGTCACCGTGCCCGCAAGCGAAATAAAAGCAGCTGTCCTGTCAACCGCGGTGCTTGCAAGGCTCACGGACTGCACGCTGCCGTCGGCGCAGGTCTGCATGGAGAGCACATATTCGGTCCCTCCCCCGTCGCTGACGAAGCAATAGCAGCGGTCGCCGCTGTAATATCTGCCGTCAAAGTCAACGCTCAGCGTTTTATCGGCTTCGGCAAGACGTTCAAGAAATATCTCGGGCGACATCTCCGTTTGCAGCGCGCAGGACGAGAGAGCGATCGCCGCGGATACCAGCAAAACGACGGCGGTCACGGCACGGCGGCTCAATACTTCGCCCTCTTTTTGATATTCACCGCCGCAACTCCGCCCAGAGCGCCGCCGAGGGTCATTGCGCCGATAAAGGCTATCAGCCGCACGCCCGCGCCCGAGCTGAGCAGAGCCGCAACCGCAGCGCAGGGCAGCGAGGCGCAAAGCCCCGCAAGCGCACCGCAGGCAAGCCCGTTCTTTTTAATAGGCTTCGCCGCCGCAAAGCCCGCGGCAAGCCCCGAGAGCAGGGCGATTATCAAGCCTGCGGGGAAATATGCCCCCGAGCCTATGCCGCTTTTGAGCGAAGCGAGGGCAAAGGCCGCCGTAAAAGCAAAGAAAAGCACCGCACCTATCGCCGCACCGACGGCAATCTTCTTAAACGGAGAAGCCGACTGCTCCTCACGCCTCGCTTTTTTGGTTTTCGCAGGCATAAAAATACTCCCCTCACGTCATGTTAGTACATGATATGAGGGGGGCGAATAAATTATTCTCAGCTGTCGAAGGTGTCGTCCTTCTTCTTCTTTGATTTCTTTCTGCTTGCCTTGCTGTTCTCAACGGCTTCGTCCATCTTCTTTTTCTTCTCAGCTTCGGCAGCTTCCTTGGCGGCCTGTCTCTCAGCCTCCGCCTTCTCGGTGGCGGTATTGTTGGTCGAAACAGCCCAGCGGGTGATCTTCATCTTGTTTCTGTCCGCGCCGGTCTCGATGATGATAGAATCCTCTTTGACGGTGACGACTCTGCCCATGATGCCGCCGATGGTGGTTATCTCATCGCCGACCTGGATGCTGTCACGCATGTTCTGCTCTTCTTTTTGCTTTTTCTTCTGCGGTCTGATCATAACGAAATACATAACGGCAAAAAGGGCAGCCATCATTACTATCATCATAATGGGGTTACTCTGCTGGGTTGAGGATGCGCCGCCGGCCGATCCGCCGAGCTGAGCAAGAAGGGGGATAAAATTCATTTAATATGACCTCCAAAACATTAATGTAACAATTATACATTACAGCCGCTGAATATGCAAGCTTTTTTTTGTTAATAAACTGATAATTCGCACCATATCTGACCGAAAAGGCTTAATCTGCCGTTGCCTGCGCCTTTTCTTTTATAGCTTCAAGCTCGGCGGCGTCCGCGCGCTCGCTCAGGGCATGCATGACCTCGGCATGCTTCTCGTCGGTATAATCCCAGAAGAAGAGATACGGCAGGCAGCAGAGCAGGTGCCCGACAAGGTCAAAGGCAACGCCCACTATCATGCACTTTGTACGGATGGAGTCAACAAAAAGGACATCCCAATCCGAGGTAAAGCCGTAGCGGTAGAAAAGCAGCGGGATTATAAGGCTGATGAGAGCCGAAATAGGGCTTGTAAACCAGCCTATGACCCCTGCATAGTTCTCAAGGCGTTCGCCCGAGAGATACATCTGATAGTCGTTGATCCTGACATTCATATCCTCCTCGGCGAGCTTCATGCCCGAGGCAAGCGCGTCGCCGATGCAGAGTTGAAGGTCATCCACACCGAAGCGCCCACGAATACGGTAAGCACCACGATGAATACGGCTTTTTGCCACTTTTTCATCCGAACACTCCTTTTCCCCAATCCGTTAGAGCATAGTAAACAAAAATATTATAATGTGTTAATAACTTTTTGTCAATAAGATAAGTTGATTTTTGGCGTTCGGAATTAAAAAAGAGCAGCCGAAGCTGCTCTAAGTTATCAGGGTCAAAAAGTCAACAAAAATTTGCGTATCAGGGGTTTATTTAAGGCAATTCTTATCGAAGGACGGGTTGAAAGCATAGAAATTCTTTGAATTCAGCTTATCCGTCGCAAGGCGCATACCCTCGCCGAACCGCTGGAAATGGACTATCTCCCTTGCACGCAGGAATTTTATCGGGTCGCGGACATCGGGATCGTCGACAAGCCGCAGGATATTGTCATATGTCTTTCTCGCCTTTTGCTCTGCTGCAATCATATAAGAACAACTTGTGATTAAAAGTTCCAGTGAATTTCAATCGGAACGTTCCTTGTTCCCGGAATACGCTTGCCGACGGATATATAATCAATCAGCGTTTCCACAATCTCGCGGGTAAGGTGTTCCAAGTTGGTGTATTGTTCAATCAGTTCGCGGCGATTATCGCCCGCCGCAATTTTTTCTTCGATTTCGGCTAACTGCTTTTCTCCGTCAGCAATTACACGTTCCAAACGTTCACGCTCTGTGGTAAAATCTTTAGACATTTCTACATAATCGCTTTCAGAGATTAAGCCCTTGACCTTATCCATGTAAAGCTCCCGAATACCTTTTGAATACTCTGCAACCTTTTTTCCGTAGACTGCAATATCAGAGAGTAGACGGGCTTTCTGCTCCTGTAAGTTGTCGCAAAACTCAATGTTCTGCTCTAACTCGTCTTTGTCAAGATAATCGGTTGCTAAACGGTTAAGCTCATCTATTACAAGCCTTTCCAATTTATCAACAGAGATAAAAGAGCCGATACAAGCGTCCTTTGCCACATGGCGGTTGGAGCATTGTAAATAATGTTTGCTTCCGCGCCCCGGTGCAGACTTTGATGAACGCATGGTGTAACCGCAGTTAGCGCACCGGGCTTTTCTTGCAAATAAACCGACTGTGCCAACGTCAAAGGGCTTTGCCCTCTGTTCGATTAACGCCTGTACTCTGTCCCATAACTCACGATCTATAATCGGCTCATGCGTACCCTCTACGACATACCACTCACTTTTGGGACGGGGCTTGTTCTGCTTCGTCTTATAGGAAACGCTGCCGTATTTTCCTTGCACCATATTACCGATATAGATTTCATTTATCAGCATATCAGAAATAGCAAAGTATTTCCAAAGGGTGCTGTTCTTTGTTTTCGGCTGCTGATACCGCAAGCCATGCAGACGCTTATATTCAGTTGGATTTGGTATGCCCCTGTCATTGAGCATACGGGCAATCGCAGTTTTTCCGTAACCCTGTGCGAATAGGGTAAATACTTCTCGGACAACGGCTGCGGCTTCTTCGTCGATTATCAAGTGTCCCTTTTGGTCGGGGTCTTTCTTGTACCCGTAAAGGGCAAATGCGCCGATATGAAAACCGTTCACTCGTCTGTTGGTTAAAACGCTGCGGATATTCTCGGACATATCCTCCAAATACCACTCATTGACAAGTCCGTTGATTTGACGTGACTTTTTGTTTCCCTTGTTGGCGGTATCGGCGTTGTCAACAATGCTGATGAAACGAATACCCCAAATAGGGAATAACCCGTGTATGTACTTTTCAACTAATTCCAATTCACGGGTGAAGCGGGATTGTGTTTTACAGAGGATAATATCAAATTTGTGCGCTTCTGCGTCTTTGAGCAGACGGTTAAATTCCGGGCGTCGTCTATCTGAACCCGTGTAGTCGTCGTCGCTGTAAATGTTGTAAAGTTCCCACCCCTGTTCCATAGCGTACTGCAACAGCATTGCTTTTTGGTTCTGTATGCTGTTACTGTCGTCGGTTTCAAATTGCTTGTTTCTGTCCTCTTCGGATAAGCGGCAATAAATAGCTACTTTCATTGATAAAGAAAGGACAAGCTGTTCCTTATGGATATATTATACCATAAAAAATCAACTTGTCATCAAGTGTCGCAAAAGTTTAACCTTTTGCTTTTTTCAATTCGATGGATAAGCTCAATCCACTTCTTTGTATATTCTTCTTTGCTCGTTGTGTTCCCGCCGCTTTTGAAAACACTGACGCAAATTTCTTTTTCGTCACCAATTTTGGATTTATCGCTTTGCTTCATGGAAATCCCCCTTTCAAAAAGGCGACTGTTACACTATATGAAAAGCGGCAAGTCCACTATTACAACATAAAATAAAGGGCTTTAATCGGACGGCTATCAACATAGCTCCACGGGAGTTTCACCCTTGCTCTCTCTTTGGCGCAACCTCACCCATCGTTTGCGACGCTCTCAACGCTCGAACTGTGGCTGTGAGGGAGTATCGTGAGTGAACAAAATATAAAAATAACACAGCGATCCCTCCTGATACCGCCGCGTCCGGTGATTAAAGTCGTCGCAAACGGCGGCTTGATTTTTCATTCAAACCGCCGATTTGCTTTATAATAGCCGTCTTTACGGAAAAACATAAAGAGCCAATAAATCGCGTAAAATCGCGCGGTTTATTGGCTCTGCGTCTTTGCGTCCGGCACTTTGTGTATTATTATTTTATGTTGTCTCACACTTATCCGTGTTTCCTGTTTACACTTTGGGCAGAATAGCGGGAAGTTTTTTAATTCGGAATTTCTACTTTGATTTCCAATGTATGCGTATTTTCAACCTTTGTCACCGTAATCAAAAATCGTTCGTATGTAAATGAATATCCCATACGCGGTATCTCATTGCACATCTCAATAATCCAACCATTGACGGTAGTGGATTCGATAGGATCGTCCGGAACAAGATTAAAGTAGTCAAAGAAAGCATCAATGGAAATATTTGTGTTTACGCGAAAAGTAAGCAGTGGATAAAATAGGTCCCTATAATTAGTTTGGTTCTCCTTCTACTATGTAAAAATAAAATTTATTGCATTATGCAATATTTTTCTTGTTTAATGTTTTGGATTAAATTTGATCGCCGTCCAACTTCGCCATTCTGTACCCAATACCGACATGAGTTTGTATATACTGCGGCGAATCGGGGGACGGTTCGATTTTTTTGCGCAAAGTAGCCATAAATACGCGTAGAGACGCTACATTGCTTTCCCACGCCGCACCCCATATTTTTTGCGTAATGAACGTGTGGGTAAGCACTTTCCCGACATTCTTGGACAGCAAGCACAGCAGTTTATATTCGATGGGTGTAAGGTGAAGCTCTTCACCGCTAAGGTAGGCGCACCCTGCTGCATAATCTATTTTCAGATCTCCGTTTACAAAAAGCGAGTCGGATTTTCCGGAAGACTGCATAGACGAAAGCCTTCTGCCCATAACACGAAGTCTTGCAAGCAGTTCCTCTACGGAAAAAGGCTTTGTCAGGTAATCGTCCGCTCCGGCATCCAAAGCGTCGATTTTGTCTTTATCTTCGGCGCGGGCGCTGATTACGATAATCGGCATTTCCGACCATGTGCGTATTTTTTTGATAACATCCACGCCGTCGATATCCGGCAGTCCCAAATCAAGTAAAACAACATCCGGATTATGTGAGGATGCCTCCATAATGGCACTTTCGCCGTTTTGCGCAATCAAATATTCGTAACCGCGTGTTTTCAGTGTCGTGCTGATGAGGTTACGAACAGGTGCGTCGTCCTCAACCACCAAAACCAATAAGTTACTCATGAATTTCCACCTCCCCGATGGGCAATGTAAAGGTAAATACCGCGCCGTGCGGAACATTGTCCGTTATCGTTATTTCTCCGCCATGCGCATTTATGATAGATTTGCATAACGATAGACCCAATCCGATACTGCGACGACTGTCGGCAATTTTGTTTGTGCCGGTATAAAACATATCAAAAACGCGCAATTTTTGTTCGTCCGAAATGCCGTTTCCGTTATCCGATACGCTTACGGAAATCATATTACCGTCTTTTTTTGCAGTAATCGTAATTTGCGAATCGGATGGCGTATATTTGATAGCATTGTCAAGAAGATTGATTAAAACCTGCACAATAAGCCGTGCGTCCATTTTTGCAAGGAGCAAATCATCCTGCTGTATTACGCTTATTTTTTGCTTGTCACTTTTTTTATAAATATGTTTCAGCGACTCGTCTATTACATCACGGACAAGCTCGGTCGTTAGATTTATATTCATTCTGCCTTCTTCGAGGCGTGTCACCGCAAGCAGGTTTTCAACAAGATTGATAAGCCAAAGAGAGTCACTGTAAATATCCTCATAAATCTGTATTTTGGTAGCATCATCAAAAGCATTTCCGTTTGAAATAAGGTTACTTGCATTTCCCGAAATGGACGTGAGCGGTGTTCGCAGATCATGTGATATGGAGCGAAGCAGATTTGCGCGCAGCTGTTCGTTTTTTGCCAAAACCGCGGTGCGCTCTCTTTCTTTTGCGTTTACGATTCCGTCAACGGCAATTGCACATTCTCCGATGACGGAAACCACAATGCTTTCGTCAAAAGAATCGATCGGATTATTTCCGACAAAAATGCCGACTGCTCCGTAATTCTTTTCGTTTTTACATATCGGCAGAAAAACATAACTGCTGTCGGAATAAATTCCCGTTCCTTGTCCGGCTTTTTGATTATTATTTATTACCCACCGGACAATTTGCCTGTAATCCTCTGACGGACTGTCTTTTGTATCTGTAAATGAATCGTATATTTTTTCCGCGCTCTCATTAAATAAAATTACATTTCGACTCAATAACTTTCTCAAATGATCGGCTGTAACCCGGAACACTTCCCGTTCATCTGACGCTTTTTGAATCAATTGATTGGAATCGAAAAGTATTTTTGTTCTGTATGCGGTTTGCGAAGCCTGCCGCTCCCGCTTTTTCAGCTTTTCGGCTGTGCCGCCTATTATAAGGGAGGCCGCAAGCATGATAATAAATGTCACCGGATAACCGCTTCCGTAAGCCCGGAATGTAAACCTCGGCTCGGTATATAAGAAATTAAACACCAATCCGCTCGCAACAGATGATATTACCCAGCAGGTTTTGCTTTCCGTCAGGATAGCTGTAATCAAAACGCCGAGCATGTAGACTGTAATGATGTTTGCTTCCGTGAAACCAAGGTATGAAAAAAGGAAACCGAGCAGAGTTGAAAACGATAGTAAAATCGCCGAAACCGCCAAGCCTTTCAGGAGTTTTGCAAAATGCGGCTTTTCAAACAGCGTTTTCTTTCCTTTGGCTATAACGGCATCACTGTCCGGAATAATGTGAATATCGACATTAGGAGCAAGCGATATCAGCTTTTCCGTCAAGGTCGGTTTGCCGATGAAGCGTCGCTTGCCCACAACACTTCTGCCAATCACTATTTTCGTGATACCCGAAAGCCGCGCATATTCGGCAATTTGAAAGGGTACATCATCTCCGCACGCTGTAACGATTGTCGCACCGCACTTTTCAGCAAAATGAATGTTCGTGAGCAAACGATTCTTGTCTTCCGTTTCCATATATTCGGAAGCGGGAGTTTTTACATACAATGCCGAAAAGGACGCGTGAAACGCCCTTGCCATAGCTGCCGCAGTCTGAATGATTTTTGTATTGGAAGGTGCGGACGACAGGCAGACCAATATGTGTTCTTTTGTGTTTTCAGAAAAACTGTTTTTCATCCGATATGACAACGCTCCTTGAAAATTGAATCACACTTATTACCATAAGCAAAATGCTTGCTTGCAAGGGCATTTTGCACAGCCGTCAATGAATCGAACGCACGAAGTGCTGAACAGCGGAACGCCGTAAGGCTTGCGAAGCAAAACTATACGCTTTCATTATAACATATTTTTCCGAATAAATCTACATATCCGTGTGATCGTAAAGTTTCATCATATCGGTCAGATCATCATTCTTTCCGTCGTAAATAATCAGTTTTATGTCTTCGTGAGTAATTTTGAATTTCTCTATATCGGAAATAACTTTCTCATAGTCATCCGTATCAAGGAACTGCACGTTCGGAGTATTTTTGTATTCTTTTTTAGTGGCTTCCTCGTTTGCTTCCGGGAAAGCGTCGAGCCTTTTCATAACGAAAAAGCCGCCAACCATAATTGCAATTACCGCAAAAACAAGTATGATATCTCCCACGGCAATCACCTTCTTTGATATCCGTTAAATATCAAAGCATTTGCGCAAAGCCTTATAGTCTCCGAGCACCAAAAGCGTTTCGTCACCCGAGAGAACTGTGTCGGCGGTAACAACCGCATTGATTTTTCCGTTTTTCTTTGTGGCGATGATGTTTACATTGTATTTTCTGCGAATATCGATCTCTGCAATTGATTTTCCCATCCATGCCTGCGGAACGGACACTTCAAAAATCGAGCTGGAATCACCGAGTTCTATATAATCGAGAATATGGTCGGATGTGTATCGGATTGCAGCCCATGTGGCAAGTTGCTTTTCGGGGTAGATAATTTCGTCCGCGCCGTTACGCAGAAGAAATTTCGCCTGTACATCCTGTTCGGCACGAGACACAACCTTTTGCGCGCCCAATTCCTTTAATAAGCAGGTCGTTTCAAGAGAACTTTGAAAGTCCCCACCGATTGTTACGATACAAACATCGTAATTTTTTATACCGAGAGATTTCAGCAACGCTTCGTTTGTACTGTCGCCGATTTGTCCGTTAGTCACATACGGCATAGCATCGTTAATTCTTTCCTCATTTGCGTCTACTGCCATGATCTCATGTCCCAATTCGTGCAATTTCATTGCTATGTATTTTCCGAAACGTCCGAGACCTATCAATAAAACAGATTTTGTTTTCATATAAATATCCTCCTCAGCTCAGCCAACGGCAATTGTATCCACCGGAAGTTTTGCTACTTGCTTTTTATTTGCTCCGAAAGCGGCATAGATCAGCGTTAATCCGCCCACCCGACCAAAGAACATGGATATAATCAGAATCATTTTAGAAGCGCTACCGAGTGTCGGAGTAATGCCGAGTGTCAGTCCTACCGTACCTACGGCGGAGGCTGCTTCGTAAAGACAGGATGTGATAGGCAAATTTTCAATCGTACTGATCGCCATTCCGCCAGCCAAAAACAGAGTTATGTACATCAAAAACACTGCCGAAGCTGTTTTTACGGTTTCATCATCAATCCGACGTTTCATGAGTTCGGCATTATCTTTTTTTCGGAAAACGGAAAAAGCAGAAGAAAACAAGACTGCTATCGTCGTCGTTTTCATACCGCCTGCTGTCGAACCCGGTGAACCGCCTATCAACATAAGAATAATCATCAGGTATAATCCCGTATCACTGATTGCGGTAAGATTTATCGTGTTAAAGCCTGCCGTTCTCGGCGTTACAGATTGAAATAAAGACGCAAGTATTCGTTCTCCGACAGGCAAGTCGCCACATTCAAAAAAGAAGAAATAAACAGCGGGGAAAACAATCAGCGCAGCCGTAACAATCAAAACAAGTTTGCTCTGCGTGCGATATTCTCTTATTCGCCACTTGTGTTTGCAAATGTCTTCCCATACAAGGAACCCGATACCGCCGATAATAATCAACAGCATAATCGTAATATTGATAACCGGTTGTGCGGAGTAGTGAGTCAGAGAAGCAAATTCTCCGCTTTTGGTTCCCATAATATCGAATCCGGCATTGCAAAATGCAGACACGGAGTGAAAAACAGCCATCCATATACCTTCCGCGCCGTAATCCTTGCAAAACACAGGGAGCATAATCAGTGCGCCGATCATTTCAATCAAAAAGATCCCCTTGATTATAAATCCGGTCAACCGAACGATTCCGCTCACGTTCGGCGCGGAAATTGCGTTTTTCATTGTTTCACGGCTGAACAGCCCGATTTTTTTACCGGAGGCAACGGCAAGTGAAACTGCAATTGTTACAACGCCCATACCGCCGATTTGAATTAGCAACAATATGACGCTCTGCCCGAATATCGTCCAATGCGTTGCGGTATCGAACACAATAAGTCCTGTTACACACACGGCAGATGTTGAAGTAAACAGAGCATCGATAAATGACGTCCATTCATGAGACTTTGAAGAAATCGGCAGAGTTAATATCAATGCGCCAAGCAATATGACCCCTGCAAACCCCAGCAGTATTATTTGAAACGTAGATAGTTTTCTTTTCAGTATTTCCATTCAAAATACCTCGATCACATTTTTCCGTATTATGATAGCACAATTCCTATAAAGATGGCATTAGAGTTTTTGCGTAAGACATTAAGATTGTATAAAGAAGCCGAACTGTTTTGTTTGCGGTATTTATAATTTAATCCTGCCACTTTTTCATTATTACCTCTACCGCTTTCATAAAGGCAGCGTAATGAATTATATTGGCGAATGTATGGAACTGTACAGACATATCCAAAAAGCAGTATGAACTCTATACAATATAAGTACAGGAATTATTTTAGTAAGAGGAACGTGAAAAAGTATGAGAAGACCCGTACCATTATATGGTTGCAGGGCGGTAAGGCTTGTACAACCTGAAAAAGCGGAAAAATCCAATAAAATCAAGGGTTTTCGGCACTTCGTTTTCACAGGTTGTTCTTTGGTGGTCGTACCATCTGCCGCCAGATCCTCGTTCAGATCACAAATCGCGTTTCCCTTGGAGGCATACGTCAGCGCATCGTGCGGGATTCCGCCCGCCGACTGCGGCCAGATACCGAGACCGTGGTCGGTATAGTATTCCGAAAAGCCCTGTTCCTCGATCTGTTTTTCGGTAAGCCCGCGCGTCAGCTGATGGACAATGGAAGCAACCATCTCCATATGAGCCAGTTCTTCCGTACCGATATCGGTCAAAAGCCCGATCAGCTGACCGTTCGGCATGGTATAGCGTTGGGAGAGATAGCGGAGCGAAGCGCCGATCTCGCCGTCGGGGCCGCCGTACTGGCTCATGATGATCTTGGCACTGCGTGCGTCGGTGTGTTTGATATTGATCGGGAATTGCAATTTTTTCTCATAGCTCCACATCGGTCAATTTCCTCCCCTTTTCGTTTCTTCGGCTTCTTCGCTCTCGGTCCACGGCCACGGCATATCGATCCAGCTCCATTCGGAAAGCGGAGCGTCGGGATTTTGCGTCACGGCGCCGTATCGCGTCTGCAATTCTTTAGCGGCTGCATTTTGCAAAGCGACAAATTTATTAAAATAATTCAGTGCCGCGCGGCTTCCGGGATGGGTATCGAGATACAGTCTTGCTTCATAGGCGGCAAAGGAATACTCCTGCCATTTGCGCAAAAGATAGGTGCGGGAGGTTTTATCGCGCATAATTTGCACCTCCCCCGTATCCGAGACCCGGAAGATACAATTCGGGGAACACCGTCCCCTTTTCCAGCGCTTCGTCCGGTTCATACAAAGCATCGAATTCGCTTATCTGAAACGGGATATACGCCGACGCAAGCATTTGCGGTTCTATCACAATCGATTGATTCACGGTTTCACACGCTTCCTTTCTCATTTTATTGTTTCTTATCGGTCATATCGAGCGCTCGCGCTCACCGTCATAGTATGACCGCGCTTTTTTCTTTGCCACTTTCCGCAGACATCTGATCGACAATGTTGTAAAGCCCCCCGACCAAAAGCGAGATCACGCACGGCACGGCGTACCGCCCCATCAGTCTTCCGATTTTTTCGGTCGCAAGACCGAGCTGTTTCTGTTGCATTTTTTGACCTCCGAAGTAAAAATATAAAAAAATACGGCGTAAGTCCGAAAGTTGGACTTACGCCGTGCGGCTACACACCAAGGGGAATTATAGCACATTCTTTCGAAAATTGCAAAGGTTTTTTCGCGATTTTCGGAGTTTTTTTGTTTTTCTTCTCCGCTTCGGCATAAAAGCGCCCTTGTTCTGAATAACGAAAATCTCCCGCCGCAAGGGGAAAGCGGCGGGAGACCTTTGTTTTGCGCCGCGATGGGCGCTTCGGAATTATTATGGGTTTTTGCGGGTTTCTTTCGTCTCGTCGCGATACATAACCGCATCGATCTGCATAGTCGTCGTTCCCGACGGAACGGTATCCGCGATCGGCTTTATCGTCACGGTATGTTCGCCGCCCGAAAGTCCGCTTACGACCGTTGTGGGATTATGTCCCGAGAAGGTGACGGTCGATGTTTCTCCGTCCACCGTAAGCTCGTATTTTACGGGCGAATAAAGATTCGTGTAGATTGCAAGCTCGGTGCCGTTAAAAGTATACGTGAACGGCTTCATCGTGTCGGATATGTTTTGCACAATCGAGCCTTTCTTCGAAAAGACGGGGTTGATGTTGGCACTCGAACGGCTCCAGCCGTCGTTTCCGTCGAGCATCTCCTCGGTCGCGTACACAAGCGTGCGGTCGCCGTCGAGAAGATGATCGGAATAAAGTGCGGGAAGCTGTGATGTTTTGTATGCGTCGGAAAGCTGTGTATGCAAAAGTGCATTTCCGAGGTATTCCTTCACCACTTCAAAATAGTAAGCATAGCCCGCGTCGAGCGGATGAACATTGTCCTTATAAAAGCTGTCCCACGAAAGAGAATTCTTTGTAATGTGATCATAAAGCGCTCTTCCCATATAGACAAGCGGCAAATTATAATGCTCGGCGATATCGGCATGTCCCTGCGCCGTCGGGAAGTACCATGCGTTCCCCGAAAGCTGTCCGTGATCGCCCGACAAAAGGATCACGATATCGGCCTTCGGAAGCGCGGTCTTGATCTCGCGCACGATCGTCTCGAGCTGAAGCGCGGCGCGGACTTTATCAAATCCGCCGTAAGTATCGTTGATGGCGTATTCGATGAACACAAGATCGGGGTTCTTTGCGATGACATAATCCTGCACGATATAGGTCCCGAGATAAGTTCCGCTCTCGCCGATGGCAGCATAAATGCTTTCAATCTTGGCGTCCGGGAAATTTTCCGAAAGCCATGCCGTCGTTTTGGCGCGCCACGAATTCTTGTCGGTCGCACGTCCGCCCGCGTCGAAATCGGAAGCGCCGTAGCCCGCCGTTACCGAGCCGCCGAAATAGGCGACGGTCAGCTTTTTCTCATCGCGCAAAACCTTTGCGGTGTTTTGGAGCGTCGAACGGTACGTGATATATGAATCAAACACGTGCGTGCGGCTCTGTATTTTTCGAACAGCCTCCGCTGCCGCCTTGCCCATCCTTTCGGCGCTTTCTTTGTCGGGATGGATTCCGTCGTGCTTTGTGATCGAAAGATCTTTTGTTTCGATCACGGAAAGATTTTTGTATTTTTCTTCTGCGGCATAAATTTCCTCTCGATAGCTTCCGTTGATCGGAATGATATAAAAGATTTCGGTATCGGGGTATACCTTGTTCAGAAGATCGAGCGTTTCCGCAAGCGCCGACGAAAATTCTTCCGAGGTGATCGCGGGAACGGTGCTGCTCGAATATGCGTCGTTATAGCCGTGATTTATGACGATGTACGACGGTACGACCGAGAGATCGACCGTTTTGTTTGCGCTGAGATATTCGATCGCCGTTTTCATCTCTTTGAATGACCCTGGGCGGACAAGACCGCTTTCGCCGTAGCCGATGTAATACGGGATCGCCGAAAGCTCTCTTGCGCTGAAATAAGCATACGAGCCCGTCGCGCTGTTCGATGCGCCGTCGGTGGTCGTGCCCAACGCGTTCACGCCCTCGGTAATGCTGTCGCCGTAATAGAAAACAATATCGTTCGTAGGCTCAATCGCACGCATCGTACCCGCGTTGACCGAGATTCCCGCGACGGCAAAGCCGACCTCGCCGTTCCATTTATCCTCGCGCTCGTAAAGTCCGTCCATGAAAAGCCAAACGGCATGGCGTGAAGCGTCGGGGAGCGTTATCGTATTTTCGGTGATGGGACAGCGCGTCGGCTCTCCCCCGTCAATCGAAACGGCAAAATACGGCTTTGCACTCTTGCACTGTGTCTCGTCTTTAAAGTCGACGGTAAAGGTTGTCGCGCCGTTTGTCAGGAAAAAGATCTGCGAACCCGTCGTGGTCGTCACGTCGCATTCCGCTCCGTTCACCGTCTTTTTGAACCAGCGTCCGAAGGTCTTGTATTTCCCGTCGCAAAGCGAAAAGGCGGGATATTCAATCGTCGACAAAAATTCCGTGTCGGCTTTATCGGTCTCCTCCGACGCCGAAAGGGCATCAAGCTTTCCCGAAACCAAAAGCTTTAATTCGTTGGTGACGAACGCCGCCAGCGTCGAATAACCGACGCCGCCGAAATGAAGTCCGTCGTTCGGCTGCATGAGCGTTTCGTTCTTTTCCGAAAGACCCGAATCGCGGTATACGTCAAACACGGGAAGATTCTGTTCCTTTGCGAGGGCATAAACCGCGCCGTATGCGTCGGAAACGTTTTCGGCGTAGCCGTAATTGACCTTGGAGGGATCTTTGGTCGCATGCGGCGGGGTCATCAGAATAAGCTTTGCGCCCGCCTTCATGTCCTTTTTCAGTCCCTCGACCAGCTTGCGGTACGATTCGAAATGAGCTTTTCCGTTTTTGGTAAGTCCGCCGTTCGTGCCGAGCATGACGATAACAAAATCCGCGTCCTTTGCGGAATATTCTCCGTCGCGTCCCGCGCCCGAGAAGATTCCGTCGTGATAATCGCCGTACAGGTTGGTCGCGGTATAACCGCCTCTTGCGTACCATTCGACCGAAGCGCCCGTATATTTTGCAAGGTAGTACGGGTAGTTTTCATTGTGCGGATAGCCGCGTCCGGGGACGGTCGTTCCGTAATCGCCGTAGGTCAGGCTGTCGCCGACGCAGAGAATCTTCTTGCCCGCAAAGGTCGTTTTGTCCTTGGTGAGACAATACCCGTTCACCTCATCGCCGATTGCGCGGGAGAGCTTTGCCGAGGTAAGGTCAAAATTCTTGTGCCGCGAAAGGCGTACAAAGGAAGCGTTTTCGGGGATGTCTTTCTGATAGATCGCGACCGTATAACCGTCGTTGCCGCCGTTCGTGCTTCCCGATACGCCGTTTATAAACGTCTTGTCCGCATCGTAAAACGCAAGGGACAGAACGCCCGAGCGCACCGAGAGACAATATTGCAAAATATCAAAATCGGAGACCGAAAGATAATCGGTCACGCTCCAATCGGCGTTTTCGGTCTCGGAGCCGTCGGTGCCGATCGCTTTTCCTTCGGAGGTAAAATCGAGCGAAAGTACCGAAAGTCCGCTTTCGGAAAGCTCCTCAACCTTCTTTTTGAATTCACCCGCTGAAACAAAGGTCGCGGCGTATTCATTCAGAATTCTTTCGTACAGCTCCTCGTATTGTCCGGGATAGCGATCGCAAATGCCCTTTGCCGTCGAGAGAATGTCGCCGGGCATGGTGTCGGTATAGACGATATGTTCGCCGTCCGAGCCGGTATACTTCATATACGCGCGGACACAGTAGCGGCGGTCATAATTCTTCGGTTCGATGCCCGTTATGCAGACCGTGTAGCGGATCGAATCGGCATCCGAATCGAAGATCTTGAAATTCGAATCCTTACTCGAGATCTTGGCGATCCGTTCGGTATCGAGCGTAAGCTCGCTGTCGTTCAAGAGCGACTCGGGCAGAACGATAACGCCGTATTCGTCCACGCCGTTTTTGTCGCCGCGAAGCTCGGCAATAAAGCGCAAGCCCTGAACGCCCGTTGTGCGAAGCTGCATACCGAGAAGCTCCAGTGTCATAAAGATCGCTCTTTCGTTTTCGTCCCAGCCGGTGAACACTTTTCCGTTTGTGCCGTTTATATGAACCGTTCCGGCGGGCGTTCCGTTCGGCGCGGTTTTATAAAGATTTTCGATATTTCCCGAACCGATCGAAATTTCGACCGTACCGGTCAGTCCCTCGCCCGAAGCATAAAGCGTCGTGATGCTTCCGCCGACGGCCGAGACCGAAACGCTCTCGTTTCCGCCGAGCGAACCCGCAAAGACGGTATTGATACTGCCACCGTTTACGGTGAAGCGGGCGCTTCCGCCGTCGGTCGCGTGCAAAGAATCGAACGAGCCGTCGGAGATCGTGATGTTTTTCGCATAGAGCGAAGGTGCGTGCATATCCGATACGGTAAAGGTGTACGAAACGCCGTAAAGCTCGACTTCTCCGTTCACCGAGCCGTTCTTCCCGCGAACGGTGTACGCTTCGTCGTCGAAATACAGCGTGTTTCCGTCGCGGCGGATACCGAGTGGCAGAATGCGGTACTCTTCCCCATCGCGGTTTTCACCGAGAACGTAGTTTTCGCTCGGCAAAACATATTGGGAAAGCTCGCCCGTACTGTATGCGCACGCGCCCTTCGAAAGAATGAGTTTTCCTCCGCTTACCGCAAAGCCGTCCAAATCGACGCTTACGCCGCTTTGAATCGTGATATTTTCGGAGAGAACGGCGCTTTGGAGCAGCGTGACCGTATCGCCGTTCTTTGCCGCCGAAACAGCTTCGGAAAGCGTATCGAAGGTGTTCTCCCCGATCTTTGCCGCCTTGTCGGGACGATAGGTCACGTGCGTGATCTTATCCGACTGCGCCGTAAAGGTGTCGTTTATCTTCACCTTGTCGGCAAAGGCGTTCACGCCCTCACCGCAAACGGCGCGGAATACGCCTTCGGTCGAAGTCGCTTCGACGCGGCACGCGCCGTACTTTTCGGATTCGATGACATAGTATCCGTTGGTGCAAAGCTCGAAAATGCCCTTGACTGACGCCTTATTTCCGTAGTTTTGAATCAGGGTAACCGGCTTTTCGAACACGATGTTCTCGCCGTTGGTGTCCTGCGTCGTGATCGAAAGGTTTCCGCCGTTGTGTATGGCGTTCACGGCATCGGTAAAGATCGTTCCGTGCTGAGTCGTCGAGAAATTATCGGCGCAGAAATGAAGCGTAACATTGCCGCCGTCGATAATGTAATCGGCGCCGTTTGTTTTATTGGCTTTCGATATGTTGTAAAAGGCTCCCGCGCTGATGCGGAACGTGCCGCTTTTTATCGTGACATGCTCGCGCGGTCCGTCGGAATTCATCGTGCCCGAATGGATTATCACCGTGCTCGGCGATTTTTCGGTCGAGACGTTTTCGCCGATCACAAGGGTATGCCCCATGGTGTCAAAGAATTTGTTGACCGTATTGCACTCGAAGCGGATATCGCGGAAGGAAAGATCGCCGTTCATGGCAATGCCGTCCGCTCCGACGTTAAAGACCGCGTTTTCGTCCGCGCCGGTTATCGTGATGTTCGAGCTGTTCTGCGGAAGACTTCGCGCAGGCGAAAGAAATCCGATGACAGTAAGAATTTGTTCCTTTGCTCCGTAAGAGTCAAGAAGCGAGAAGGCTCTCGAAACCGTGCGCACCGCCGAATTTTTCGTAAGTCCTTCGTTTTCGTCCTTTCCGTTTTCCGCGTCGATATAGAGCGTAACGCGCTCGGTCGGGTCGGCAAAGACCGACGTGACCGAAAGCTCGGACACGCCGAACGGAACGGTTATGTCGGTTTCGGCGGCATAAACCGTATCGCCGATTTTCCAGCCGACAAAGAGAAGATCGCCCGAAGAATTTTTTCCCTTTAATGTGATCGTCTCGCCCGAAAGCGCCGTCTTTTCCACCGCACCGTCATACAGTATCGTCACTTCGGCACGGGCGGTAAAGAAGCCGAGCTCCGTTCCGCGTGCGTCCAATACGCCGATCTTCTCGCCGCAGGGCATCGAGATCACAAAGGACAAAACGCCGTTTTCCTCGCTCGACGAGGTGATCGGAAGCGCTTTGAAACTGCCGTCGATAAAAGAAATATCGTCTTTCGAGACGCCGCTCGGGGTCTTAAAGGATACCGTGAAGCTCTCGTTCGGTTTCACGCTTTCGGGTGCGGTTATCGCAAGACCCGAAACAGCGTTTTCGCTTCGGCGCACGTTCACACGGCATTCGGCATAAACCGCCGTGTCTGCCGCCGCCGAAACGCGCACCGTTGCAATGCCCGCGCCGACGGCGTAAACGATCCCGTTTTCGATTCGGGCGACTTTTTCGTTGCTCGAAGAATAAAGGAGCGCTCCGGGCGTTTCCTCACCCGAGGTGATAACGGAAAGTCCAACGCTTTCCCCGATGTCGGTCGTCACGCTCTCTTCCGAAATGCGGATCGATTCGGGAGCGGTAAGAGTCGAGATCGGACGCAGACGAATGATCGCGCCGCCGTTTTCCAAAAAGTCGACCGACAACTCGTCGCCGCGTTTTACGAGCTTTGTCTCGACCTTCATCTCGTCCTTGCTGTTGCCGTCCTTGTAAATGTCGGCAAAATAGGTCGTGTTTTCATTGAGAAAATCAAGCTTTGCGACCGCCGTGCGCGCGTCGGTCGTGATGCCACCGATATAATAGGCATCACCGTACCGTGCGGCGATGAGCGCATATTTTCCGACTTCCCCGTCCAAAAGGAAGCGGTCGTCAAAGACGGTCGGAAAATCGGTATAAAGATTTTTTGCGGGGCTGTTTAACATTTTTTCGGGCGGTGTACCCATGTAGTGAAGTCCGCTCGTAACCAGAACCGACAGCGCCATTTGTGAGCCGCAGGTCGTTTTGTTCGTGAGGCGGGGATAGATATATTCGGTCACGTCGGCAGGTCCCGTGACACTGCGCAAAAACGGAATGATTGTATACTGCGACGCCCACATACCGTCGTAGTAGGCATACTCGTCGCCCTTGATTCCCTCGCGAGCAATGACGTTCGGATAGGTGCGCACCTCGCCCGTGGGCTTGTTTGCGCCGTGGCAGTTGACGATAAGACCGAGCTGTGCGCACTTGCGGTATAGGCGGTCGTATATTTTCATCGTTTCGGCGCTTTCGGAATTGAAGAAATCGGCTTTGATTCCCGCAAGTCCGATCGTTTTGTAATCCTCGAGGATTGCGTTCATTTCAGCTTCGTCCTCAAGGTTTACGCGGTGTACCCAGCCGATGAGCTTTACGCCTTTGCTCTTTGCGTGCGCGATAACGTCGGGCACCCAATCGTAATGAACGCCGGGAAGAACCTTATAATTTCCGTCCTTCACTTCCCCGTCGGGCTTTTGCCAGCCGTAGTCGAGGGTATAGTATTTCCACCCCATCTCGGCGGCATAGTCGATATATTTTTTATGAACGTCTGGGTCGGCTTGACCGCGGAAATGCACCTCATCCCACGACCACGCGCTCATGCCGGGTTCGACAAAGCCGTAGTCGATCGATTCGTCGGGCTTTTCCGCAACCGCCGTAACAAGAGAGCTTTCTGTCACATCGGCAAGGCTGCCCTCGATGAGCACGCGCCAGGTCGATGTGAACGGAGACGAAACGGTCGCATTCTTTTCGACGGGGACGAACGAAAGTCCGTCTTCCACGCCGTAAAGTCTCGTTCCCGAAACGGCGGGATTGATTCCGCTTTCGGTCAGAAGAACGTATTTTTCACCGTTGCGGACAAGCGCCGGCAAGGAGAAATTCGACCCCTTTGTATAACCGGTCGTCGTTTCGCCGTACATGCCTTCGAGCGTCGCCGTATACGGCATTGTCCACACCGTCGCATCCGACAGGAAAACGGCGGAGGTTTTTTCGTCTTTCAGCATAATGTCCGCTCCGTCCGCCGAAGAAAGAATGTAGCGAAGCGCCGCACCGTCGTTGTAAAGCCGAACGACCAGCGTCATTTCCGCGCCGTCTTTCGTAAAGGTAAAGCGGCGCTCGTTTGCGTTGTCGGTATAACGCTCCTTTGTATGCGCCGTAAGCGTATAGGTGTCCTCGATAAATTCAGCCGTACTTGCCTCTTTCAAGGTAAGTCCGCTTGTAAAATCCGCCTTGTCGGTGACAATGCCGAGTGCGCTCTCTTCGATCGCCAAAGAATTTTCGTCGCAGAGCATGTAGGAAAGCGCACCGTCGGTCTCGGAAAGCGAGAGAATAAAGGTTCTCGTGCCGTCGGGCGAATTAAAGTGGAACAGAAATCCGTTCTCGCTCTCGCCGACAATGACGCGCGTTTCGGTCGTATACGTGCTGTTACCCGACGCAATGGTCGTACAAAGCATCGCAACTCCGTCGGAAACGCCCGTCAGAACGCCGTTTTCGTCGACGGTAAACACGCCTTCGTTTTCACTTTTGTAGGTTATGCTTTCGGTTCCGTCAAGCGCGCTTCCGTCGGCATAAAGTCCCGTGACGCTCACCTTTGCCGTTTCGTTTACGGGAAGAACGGCGCGGGACAGAGCGGCGCGGGCAAAAACGACGTTTTTGCCATTCTCGGCGCTCAAAAGAATGCGTGCGTTTCCCCATGCGCTGTGGTCGCTGGCATTGTCGCCGCACGAATCGGCGACAAGACGAAGCGTTTTCGTTCCGTCGGGAACGGTGACGTCGATCTCTTCATACGGACCGACGTTGGTCATTTTCGCGCTTTGGTAAAGGAGCGTATCGTCGGCGTAAACAAAGAACTGCACCAGTCCCTTTCCCGCCGCCTCGTCGTCGGTAATACCGACCGTTGCACGGAAGGCAAACGCGCCGTAATGCTCGATGTCGTAGACAAGCTCGGCGGGCGCGTGGGTCATAAGACCCTTTTCGCACGTAATACCGTCGCCATCGTTCGCAAAGTGAATCTTATTGCCCGAAAGGTCGCGGTCGATCGTCAGGGCGCCCCAGCCGACCGACGCTTTTTCCGGCGAAAGCTCGCCGAGATAACGGGTGATGTCCCCTGCCGTTTCGCCGCAGCGGAAACGCAGAGCGGCGCTCGCCGCACTGCTGTTGTATTCGACCTTCACGCTTAAAATCGCCGTGCCGTTCGAAAGCGCCGTAACCGTGCCGTCGTCTTTGACCGACAAAACATCGGGAGCACTGCTCGAATACGTGATCTTTGCTTTGGAAAGATCCGGCTCGCTTCCGCTCACAAGAGTCGCGACAAGGCTCGTCCCGACCGATTCGCCGAGAGAAAGCTCGGTCTTTTCCGCCGAAAGCGAGACCGACGAAAGGCGGTTTTCGTAGTCCTCATCGACCGCGAGATACGGGTCGCCCCACAAACACCAGTCAAAATCCTGCTTTTCGCCCGGATCAAGCGCGATCTTTAAAATCTTTGTTCCCTTCGGAATCAAAACATCGATGCGCGAAAGCTCGCTTGCGGGCGAGATGAAATCGGATTTTGCAATTTCCGTGCCGTCGGCATATACAACAAAGGACGCAAGTCCGCGCATCGCCGTATCGGTCTCGCTTCCGTTGGTCGCAAGAAAACCGATATAGGAATGGAACGAGGTATCGGCGGCGGTATACTGCGCGATATCATAGGTCGCCGAAACAAACGCCGCCCCCGGCTTTCCCGCGTGGATGTAAAGACCCTTTTCACAGAGAAGCCGCCCCGTGTCGGCATAACGAAGGGTATAAGAGCCGGCATGCGCACTGCTCAAATCCGCAAGATAGACGTTCTTTGCTCCCGTCGTGACCGAGATCGGAATCGTTTTCCGATATTCCTTTCCGCCGTAGGAGGCGATAAGAGTAATTTCGGTCGTGCCGAAGGCTCTTGCCGTGACGGTGCCGTCGTTCGATACCGTCGCGACCGCGCTGTCGGCGCTTTCAAAGCTTGCCGTATAGGCGGCATCGGCAATTTTCTCACCGTCGCCGCCGAAAAACTTCACCGTGATCTTTTCCGTTTCGCCGTACAAGAGCATAGTTTTGTCCGCATAAGCGTCAAAAAGAACGATATCCGACGGGTAAATATACGGATCGCCCCAGACGCACCAGTCACAGTCCTGGCTGGTTCCGGGATTCTGCGCAAGCGTCAGAGTCTTGGTTCCCGACGGAATCGCAGCGCAAAGGCGCGTAAGCGGGCTTTCGGGCGTGATCTCCTCGGATGTCTCAAGAAGAACATCGTCGGCATATACCAAAAACGAAGCTTTTCCGTATTTATTCGTATCCTTTGTGCCGTCTATGTCGTTTCGCAGTCCGATATACGACTTGAACACCGCGCCGTTTGCGGCGATCGATTCGACATCGTAGGACACCGACGCAAACGGTTTTCCGACGCCGGCGGCGTGGTTATAGATCGACTGCGAAAATTCCCGCGACTCGGTGTCGTTATAGCGGATCGTGTAACTTCCGTAACCCGTCTGCACCTTGTTCTTTTCGGTGCGGGCAAGAGGCGAAAGATAAACTTTTGCATTTTTGCGCGGCGTGAGACGCGGGTCGCCCCAAACGCACCAGTCGCACGCGGTGTCGTCGTAGCAGTCGACCGCGATCGTGAGCGTTTTTGCCGTCGCGGGGACATAGCACGTAACGGTCGTTTTTTCGCTTTTATACGAAACGACGCCGCTTTTTGCCGTCAAAACACCGTCGACATAAACCTTGAAAACAGCGTCGCCCAAAAGATAGGTGTCGCCCGCCTGCATGCCGACATCGGCGGTAAAATCACTGCCGAAAACCGAGAGATCCCCGATCGAAAAAGTCATGCTCGATTCCTCAAGCCCGCCGACATTGTTGACCGTATCCTGACGGATCGCCTTTGAATAGGTCACATTGCCCGACGCATAGGTAACGGTGCGTTCGCCTGCCATTATCGTTTGACTTCCGGCGACGGTAACGCCGTCGGGGTTTTTGAAATACAGGTCCTGCAAATACACGGTCGCGTCGGCATCTGCGGCGGATATCGAAAACGGTGCGAAAACAAAATTTCCGCACGCCGTAAGCACCGACAAAACCGCGGCAAGACTTCGTTTTGCGGTTTTTCTTTTCATTTGATCCTCTCCTTTTTCGCGCATTGTAAAAAACGGTTTTTTGAGCCGAAGCCTTGATTTTGAAAAAGTACAGACAACTGCGCTTTTTCCCAAATCACAAGCTTTCAACATTATTTTATCTTAAAAAGTAAAAAATGGAAAGCGAATTTTTAGCGAATTTTATTGACTTTTTTGGTGATTCGGTATAGAATACAATTACCGTACCGAAAAGGAGAATGACCGTTATGCTCCGTTCTTTCGAAGAATATATCCAAGGTCTTACCGAGTTCAGCGACGACGAGCTTCGCTATCGATTTGAGGATCGTTTTCACGACGAGACCTCCCCGCTGGTTCTCAGCGAAAAGGGATCTCTGCGAAACCGTCCGATCTTCCTTCTGCGCCATGTGTGGGACACCGTTTCGATGTATCACCGCCTGCCCGTCTGCAAATTTTGCTACGTTTACCGCGGACACTTTTTTATTCATACCGACGAGGGCACGCCCACCGAGCTTTCGGAGGGCGATCTCTGCATCGTTCCGCCGCAGGTGCTTCAGAAGTTCACCATCAATTATAACCTCCCGCCGAGCAGCAAGCGGGACGAGAATGTTTTGTTCAATATTCTTTTCCCCGTTCATGACTCGTCGCGCATCTTTGCGCCGCTCCTTGCCGCCGATCTTCCCGTTTCCGATTATCTGAACCGCATGCTGTTCGGAAAGGACTGCCCGAAGTTTATGATCCTGCACAAGGGCGTCTCCGACACGCTTCTTACCGCGCAAAAACTGTTTTATGAGATCGATCGGGCGAACGATGATGAGATAAAGGACAAAAACAAAAGTCTTGTCGCCGCCGAGCTTCTTTTGAATCTTTTGCTGATCACCTATTCCCGCGCCGACGCGCCGTACTATTCTTACTCTGCCTCTCTCATCGGTCAAACGACCCCCGCCGCACAGATCATGGACTATATTCACATTCATTTTTCGGGCGTCACGCTGGACGAGCTTTGCGAGCGTTTTCATTACACGCCGTCGCATATCTGCAAGCTCATCCGCCGACACACGGGGCTTTCCTTCAAAGAAAATCTGACAAACGAGCGCATGGATTTTGTCTGCAAGCACTTGACACTTACCGAAAAATCGATAAACGAAATTATTTTCGAATCGGGCTACTCGACAAAAGAATATTTCTACCGCGCCTTCAAAAAGCACTGCGGCATGACGCCGGGCGAATACCGAAAGAAATATTCCCGCGTGCGCACGCGCTGAGCCGAAGCCGGCGGAACAGGAAAATCCCCCCGTACTATTTCGTACGGGGGATTTTCTTACAGTCGGTATGTCTCGGAGTTTGTGAGTCGTTTTTCGAAAAATTCGACGTCTCCACGTTTTTTGAAACAACGATTGTTTCCGCTCCGTTGATATCGATACTGTATCATACGTATTTTGTTTTGTCTCCGTGACCTTTCCTTTCCGTTTCGCATACACTGTCATAAGACGGTCCTGCAAGAAAGGAGTCTACAGAATGCAGACCAAAACCATGGATACGGTAACGCTCGGCGAGCGGTTTACGATAGAGAAGATCGACGACTGTCCTTTGAAAAAGCGGCTTTGCGATATTGGGATCACGAAGGGAGCGATCCTTTCGTGCCTTTTCAGAAGTCCGCTCGGCGACCCCGTCGCTTACCGCGTATGCGACACGATCGTGGCGCTTCGCAAAAACGACTGTTCGAAAATCGAGGTGATGAGCCTTGCGTGAAAGACAGCCGCGGACGGGACAGATATCCGAAAAGACGCCGCTTATAGCCCTTGCGGGGAATCCGAACGTCGGAAAAAGCAGTGTGTTCAACCTGCTGACGGGACTTCACCAGCACACAGGCAATTGGTCGGGAAAAACCGTGAGCAACACGCTCGGCACGCTTCGGATTCGCGGCAAAGATTTTCTTGCCGCCGATCTTCCCGGCGCTTATTCCTTTGACCCCGAATCGTTCGAAGAGGAGGCGGCACGGAATTTTCTTGCTTTTTCCGAACCCGATCTGATTGTGTACGTATGCTCGGCGCCGACACTTGAACGAAATCTTATGCTTTTTCGTTCGATCTGCGCGCTCGAAAAACCGACGATTTTGTGCGTCAATATGACCGACGAAGCGGCGGCGTGCGGCGAGAAGATCGATTACACCGCGCTGCAGAAGCAGCTCGGCGTGCGTGTCGTTCCGATCAGCGCCAAGAAAAAACAAGGAATTTCCGCTCTGAAAACCGCGATCTTCGAAAGCGTCGAAAATCCGCCTCCCCCGCCCCCGACGCCCTTTTACGGCAAAAACGAAGAGGCGCTCATCGCCGCCTTTTCCGAAAGGATCCCGAAGGATTGCAAACGGTTTCCGCGTCGGGTACTCGCGGCGAAGTGTCTTGCGAGCGACGCGGGCTTTGTGCTCGAATTTTCCGACTGCGAGCCGTCAATCCTGCCCGACCCCGAAGCGCTTCTTACCGAAGCAAAGACCTTTTTGTCCGAAAGCGGCACCGAAAAAGGAGCCTTTTCCGAAGCGCTTTCCGCCTCCTGTGCCGCAGCGTGCCGCGACATTGTTCGAAAATGCGTGCAAAAAGGAAAACCGCAAAGTGACCGCGCCGACAAAATATTGACGGGCAGAGTTTTTTCCTTTCCCGCCATGCTTTTTCTGTTGCTTCTTATTTTTTGGATCACAATTCGGGCAGCAAACGTTCCGTCCGAGGCGCTGACAAGTCTTTTCGGAAAGGGAGAAGCCTTTCTTTATAAAGCACTTTGCACGCTCGGACTGCCCGACGGACTTGTTTCGCTTTTGGTCTGCGGAATTTACCGCGTCGTCGCCTGGATCGTCGCCGTTATGCTGCCGCCGATGGCGATTTTCTTTCCCATGTTTACGCTGCTTGAGGACTCGGGTTATCTTCCGCGCATCGCCTTTAATCTCGACCGCGCGTTTTGCCGCTGCGGCGCGTGCGGGAAACAGGCGCTGACCATGTGCATGGGCTACGGCTGCAACGCAGTCGGAGTGAGCGGATGCTCGATCATCGGCTCGGAACGCGAACGGCTGATTGCGATTTTGACCAACAGCTTTTCCCCCTGCAACGGGCGCTTTCCCATGATGATCGCCCTCATCGCCATGTTTTCGGGCGTAAACGGCACGTTTTATCAATCGCTGATCCTTTGCGGCATGATTCTGTTTTCGATCCTTGCGGTTTTTGGCGTTTCAAAATTTCTCTCGGCAACGCTTTTGCGCGGAAAGCCCTCTTCTTTTGTTTTGGAGCTTCCGCCTTACCGCATGCCGCGCGTCGGAAGCGTTTTGGTTCATTCGATAAAAGACCGCACGCTCTCGGTTCTGCTTCGCGCCGTCACGGTCGCCGCCCCCTGCGGAGCGATCTTGTGGGGACTTTCGCACATAACGGTGGGCGAGCTTACGCTTCTTACGCATCTGTCGCGTTTTCTCGATCCGTTCGCTTCGCTTTTCGGAATGGACGGCGTTATTCTTCTTGCCTTTCTTTTGGGACTTCCCGCCAACGAGATTGTGATCCCGATCATGATGATGATTTATCTTTCGGCGGGCGAGATGCGCACCTACGAAAGCCTTTCGGAATTAAAAATGCTCTTTGCGGCAAACGGCTGGACGATGAAGACCGCGCTTTGCACCTGTATTTTCGCCATGTTACACTGGCCGTGCGCCACAACACTGCTTACGATCCGCCGCGAGACAAAAAGCGTTTCCAAAACAGCTTTGTCCTTTCTTCTGCCCGCCGTGTGCGGACTTTTGACCTGTTTTTTCGTAAATCTGTTTTTCACTTTTTTCGGGATCGGATAACAAAAAAGCAGTCTCCGTTTTTTTGTGCGGAGACTGCCTTTTTCTTATCCTTTTGCATTTGTGCGCTTGAAAGTCTCGATCCAGCGTCCCGAGCGGTAGCGCAGGAAAAGACAGATCGTATTCAGCCAGCTGTGCGCGATGAGTGCAAGCCAAATGCCCTCCAGCCCCCATCCCATCGTTATGCCGAACAGATACGAAAGCGGGATTCGGAAGCAGAAAAATCCGAACGTGTTGAGCAGCATGGCAAAGCGCGTGTCGCCCGCGCCGCGCATTGTTCCCATCAAAACGCCGTTGGTATATCCCGTGAGATACTGGATCGACAGGATAATAAAGATCGTGTGAGCAAGCGCGATGATCTCGGTCTGATCCGCCGTGGCATAGCAGCCGATGAGCGGACGCCAAAAGATGTTGATGAGCGTCGTCATGACGACACTCAGAAGAAACGAAGTTTTGTAAAGATAATTGTTGTATTTTTTCGCCGTGTCGAACTCGCCTGCACCGAGATATTGCCCGACCACCGTGTTGGACGTGACGCTCAGCGCCGTCGCAGGAGAAGAAATAAAGCCGTTTAAGCTTCCGCAGATCTGATGGGTCGAAAAGGCGACCTTGCCGAGCATATTGACAATTTTTACAAACAGCATACTGCCGCAGTTCATGATCAGCGTCTCGACCGCCGTCGGAATGCCGATACACAGCATTTGCCACACCTGCGACCATGAGAAGCGGTATTTTCCGTAGTGGGTGCGGAACGAGATGGGCGTCTTGGCAAAGAACATATAAAGCAGCGCCCAAATACAGCAGATAATGCGGCTGATAAGCGTCGAATAGCCCGCGCCGATCACGCCCATCGGGCGAAAGCCGAATTTTCCGTAGATCAGCACATAGTTACCGCCTACGTTTAAAAGGTTGGAAACGGTGTTGTAGATCATCGGCACTTTGGAAAGCCCCGCGCCGCGCATCGCCGCCGTCACGCTGTAGGTCAGCGCCTGAAAGGTCGTTCCGACGACCAAAATATCGTAATAATCGACGGCAAGGCGCATGACCTCTTCGTCACCGTCCATAAAATGCACGATAGGCTCCGCCATGAGCATGCCGAATAGCGTCATGATAATGCCGAGAAAAAGGTTCATCCAAAGGGATGTTCGCGAAACGTCCTGTGCGTCCTTCAACTTTTTTGCGCCGACATGCCACGCGACAAGCGTCGTTGTGCCGACGTTGACGGCAGAAAAAATCGAAAGGAAAATACTCAGCGGACTGGAGGTAAGTCCGATGGCGGCAAGTCCGTCGGGATTGTCCCGCCCGACCATCATCATGTCCACAACGTTGTAAAACTGCGACAGCGCCGTTTCGATCAGAACGGGCAAAAAAATCGTTGCGACAACCGAAAGCTTTCCTGTGTCGAATTTAAAGCGGTTGAAACGGGATCGGCTCACATCATGATGTTTACTCATTGCGACACCTCTTCATTCACCCGAATTCGGGAACGTACGCATCCCACGCCGTATAGGTATGATACCATAGTCGAAATGAAAAATCAACTGTGAATAGTGCCGATTTTTAACACGGTTAGTAGGCCATTTTCAACAATTTATGTCGGCTGAAAAAATAAGGAAAGAAAATTTACCGAAAGAGCGGAGAAAACCCCTTTGCCGCATGCGGCAAAGGGGAAAATTGCAAAAATCAAAAGTCAAAATCGCTTATATCGATCTCGTTGTCGCCGTAGCCGTTTTCAAAATCCGGCTCGCCCGATGGGTCGAGAACCGTCGGCTTTTGCGTATCGGTCGGCTCTTCGTCTGCGGCATCGGACGCGGTGTTTCCGTTTGCCTCTTCGAGATCACGCGTGGTGGGTCTTCCCTGCACCTTGTCACCGAGATAATCGAGCGGCGACCAGTCGGTTATGCTCGAATTGAGGTCGAGAATAATGCGGTCAAAGTTTTCGGGATCAAACGTCGTGAGCGACGAAACGTCGCGCACGCAGTTCTGCGTAAGGTTGATAAAGGTAAGCTGCGGCATATCCGCAAGCGGCGAAACGTCCTCGATCGAGCCGTAAGAAAAGTCGATGCGGGTAAGCTTCTTCAGTTCTTTCAAGGGTGAAAGATCCTCGAACCAGTTCCCCTCCACGCTCAGAGAGGTAAGCTCGGTAAGCGGCTTTACGAAATCCAGTTCATACGGAATATCGTCGCCGATACGGATCGAATTGAGAGTAAGCGACGTAAGACCCGTAAGCTTCGTCACAAAATCAAGACTGCCCGTCTGGCACTCGTTGAGCGAAAGGCTCGTAAGGTTCGGAAAATTCGAAAGGAATGTATAATCGCCGCACTCGGAATTTCCGTCGAGAATAAAGTTCTCCAGCGCGGTACAGGATTTCAAAAAATCAAAATTCGAGTATCCGAGGTAAGCACCGTAGAAATACTTAAGGCCCGTAAGATAATGCATATCCGACATATCGGAAAGAGTATACCCTGTGATATCCACGCTTGCGGACAGCTTTTCGCGCTCTTCGTCCGACGCTTCGGAAAATCCCGCGAAGGTGATGCTTATGTAATTGTTCTGCGAATAGGTCATCATCGAGAAGCTCTCGATGCTTGCAAGATCCTCCTCGGTAATGCGGTTGACCTCTTTGGAAAAGGCTTTCGCCATGACCGCCGCAAAGTCCTTATTATTGAAGGAAAGCCCCTTCTTCCCGCAGCCGTAAAGCGAAAAAACGGAAAGGAGAAGCGCCCCCGTCAAAAGCAGGACAGCACTTGTCTTCAATAAATTCTTTTTCATATCGTAATACCCGTTTGCAATCAGCCCGCCGTATCTTCGTCGGTTGTGTCGTCGGCGTCCGCTTCGGTGTTTTCTTCGGTGTTGGCGTCATCCGTCGTGTCGGCGTCGGTGTTTTCGTCATCCGTCGTGTCGGCGTCGGTGTTGGCGTCATCCGTCGTGTCGGCATTATCCTCGGTGTTCGTATCCTCCGCGCCGTTCTCGGCGTTTGCGTCTTTGTCCGTATCTGCACCGTTTTCGGTGTTTTCGATACCGGGGGTCTGCTGATCGTTCGCCTTGTTTTCATTGCGGGCGGAAATGCCGTCGACCACAACATACACGATTGCCGCCGCAACCAAAACGATCAAAACCAAAATTGCGATAAAACCGCCGTTTTTCTTCTTGCTGTTTGCCATTGTAAAAATCCTCCAAAAAGCATTTTGTAATCCTTTATCGGCTTTTCAAAACACACTCTTGCCGACAACAATCGGATTATACCACATTTCCCGATAAATTGCAAGAGATATTCGTGCAAAAAGTACATTTAAAGTACTTTCTGTGAAGAATCCGACCTTACGGTGCATGCGCTCGGAAACGATAAGCACTCGGCGAAAGACCTGTTTGTCTTTTGAAAAAGCGGCTGAAATACGCTCCGTCGCAAAATCCGAGAAGCTCGGCAATACGTTCGATACTTTCGCTGCCGTCGGAAAGAAGACTCTTCGCCTTTGCCGTTCGGAGCGCGTTTCGATACTCGGAAGGGTTCATACCGGTTGCGGAAAAGAAATTTCGGCGGAAAGTCGAAACGCTCATGCCGACACTCCGTGCCAACTCCTTTTCCCCGAGAGCAAAAGCGGTATCGTTTTCCGCGGCGCGAACGACTTCCGAAAGTTCCTTGTCATCGTCGGTCGGCAAAAAAAGCGCGTCCAGCAAAGTATAAAAATGCGCTTTTGCAAGGCAATGCCTTGCGTTTCCGCCGCGGTTCATGCATTCAACAAGATGCGCCACGTTCGACAAAAATTCATCGGATCTTTTCGGACGGAAAACAACAAAATCCGCCGTGCAACCGGAAAAAATATCTCCGTCGCAATCGAAATTGATCAGGTAATCGACCGTTTCGGGCATTTCGAAATAGGCGGTATAGCATGAATTCTTGCGTATCAGCAAAGCATCGCCCGGCATAGCGGTAACGTCCGCATTTTCGTTGCGATAGCGTGCGGAGCCGCTTACAACACAGAAAAGGCCGCAGCTTCGGCGCGCACGCATCACATAATACTTATCTTTCCTGCTCCAGTGCTGTAAAAAAGCTTCGTTCACCGCATAATGCAATAATGAAGCCGTATAATTATCCATTTGCTCTCCTCCTTTTCTTTTAACATAACAGAAAAAGGCGTTTTCGTCAAGAGCCGTGACGCAAAAACACAAAAATAAGAAGTTTTTTTCCATGGAACGAAAACCGCACTTGGTCTACAATGGAGAAAATTAAAGTAAGGAGAATACCTATGAACGCATCCTTGTTTTTTACCGATTCGACGCATAAATACAAAGAAGCGCCGCTGTTTCCGTCCGATGAACCGATCCCGTACGCTTTCACCGTCTCGTTTTGCGAAGAACCGACAGTCGAGAACTTTTTGGGCTTCGGAGTCGCCGTCACCGGAAGCTCCTGTTACAATCTTTCGCTTTTGGAAAACGAAAAAAGAAAAGCCCTTTTGCAGGACCTTTACGGTTCGGACGGGCTTTGTCTTTCGGTCGGCAGACTTTCAATCGGTGCAAGCGACTATTCGCCGTATGTGTATTCCTACTGTGATGTCAAAGAAGATCGGTCGCTGAAAAGCTTCTCGATCGAGAAGGATCGCGCGTATATTCTTCCCGTTCTGCACGAGATCATCTTCCTGCGTCCCGATCTTTATTTTATCGCCTCGCCGTGGAGTCCTCCCGGTTGGATGAAAACAAGCGGTACGATGAGCGGAGGCTTTATGCGGCGGGAATATATCGACTGTTACGCCGAATATATTCTAAAGTTTTTGGAAGCTTATGAAAAAGAAGGCATTCCGATCGCGGCTCTGACCGTGCAAAACGAATGTCAGGGAGATCAGGACGGACGAATGCCCGCCTGCATATGGCATCCCGACGACGAGGCGGATTTTGCGCTTGTTTTGCGCAAAAAACTTGCGGAGCGGGACAAAAAGTGCGCGCTTCTGCTCTTAGATCACAATTTCTCGAATGTTTCGCGGCTGCTCTATCAATTGTCTCATTTTCCCGCGCTGCAAGAAGCGGTAAACGGAGCCGCATTCCATTATTACTGCGGGTCACCGAGCATGACGGAAGCCTTTCGGAAAGCCTTTCCCGCCCTCGATTGGCATTTTACCGAAGGCGGTCCGCGTCTTTACGATCGCTATGACACCGATTGGTGCAAATGGGGCGTTATCGCGGCAAGATCCCTTTCGCACGGCTGCAAAAGCTTCACGGGATGGAATCTTTTATTGGACGAATGCGGCGGTCCGAACGTCGGTCCGTTTTTCTGCGGAGGACTTGTGACGTTGAACCGCGAAACGCAGGCGCTTTCATACAGCGGTCAGTATCGGGCGTTACGCCATTTTTCCCGCCACATTCAAAAAGGCGCTTCGATCTATTCCGCAAAGTCCGCCGAGGGCTGTACGGGATATTTCGCTTATCCGAACGGCACGGAACCGCTCGGCGTTGTGGCAGCGGTAAATCCCGACGGTTCGCACACCGTGGAGCTGGTCAACCCCCGCTCCGAATCGGTTCGGATTCAATATTTCTTCCGCGGCAAATGGTGGTATGCGGCTCTCCCACCCGATTCGATAAGCACGCTCGTCTTTTCCGAATCCGCATCGTGATCCTCGGTTTCGTTTGGCGCATTCCGTGTTCCTTTGCGCTCCGTTCGGTCACGTCAATGCGAAAGAACGCCGTGCGGGAAAGCGCTGCGTCGGGAAAAGAAAATTCACCGCGCTCGGGTACGTAATGCTTCACAGTGTACAAAAGTCCCGCGCTTTCCTTCTGCGTCTCCTCATACGTTTTTCCCTTTATAAACGAATTTCGGCGGCAAGGATGCTTGCCGCCGTGTTTTTTGTCTTTTAAAGAATATCCACCGGATAGAGTATCTTGAGCTGATTGACCTTCGAGCGGTACGCCGCCTGCTGCTTGTCGGTCAGAAGCTTTTGCTTAATCTGATCGGCAATGTCCTCATATTTCAAAGGAGTCGCTTCCTTTTTGTCGTTGAGCTTGATAAGGTGATAGCCGAACTGCGTTTTTACGGGGCCGCGAAGCTCTCCGACTTTCATGGAGAAGCATGCCTCGTCGAATTCGGGAACCATTTGTCCGCGGGTAAATTCGCCCAGCGCGCCGCCCTGCTCGGACGAGGGGCAGGAGCTGTATTTGCGCGCCGCATCCTCAAAGGAGACAGCGCCGCTTTCAATCTCTGCCTTGATCTCGTTTGCCTTTTCTTCGCTGTCCACGAGAATATGACTTGCGCTGACCGATTCGCCGGAGTTTAAGTCTTTCTCGTTTTCCTCAAAGAACTTCTTAGCTTCCTCATCGGTCACGCGAACGCCGTCCACCGCCTTGGCGATGGCAAAATTAGCAAGCATGTCCTCTTTGAGCTTTTGAAATTCCGCTTTGAACTGCGGGTCGTATTCGTAAAGATTCTTCGCCGCGTCCGCCAAAAACAGCTTTTTATTGATGAGCTGCTCCAGCACCATTTTTCTGCCGTCGGGCGTGTTGTACCGTTCGCCCTTGGCACCCATTCCGACGAGCGCCGCGTCGATATCCGCTTCGGTAATCGGCTGACCGTTAACACGCGCCGCAATCTTGAGTCCGTTCAGATTATCCATATTTTTACTCCTTATCCGTCTTTTTTGGATTTTTCTTTATTGTATCAAATTATTGGCTGTTTTTCAAGAGGATTCGGAACATTCTCATCCGCTGCGAAAAATTTCTTTATTCTTCCTCGGCAAAGCTACCCTCGCGAAACGCGCTTGCGTTTTCGGAAAGCAGGAAAAAGTCTCCGAAACGAACGTTCTTTATAACCGCTCGGCCGTTTTCGACGCCGCCGAAGCCATAATTCCCATCGCTTGCGACAACGACGTTGTCGATTGTCGAGTCGCTCAGACCCTTGCAAAGGCTGATCGCATACGTGCCGTGCGAAAAGACATTGCGAATGGAGATATGATGTGTATCTCCGAGCGTGCTGTGTTCATTTGCATATGCCATGTCGCCGATACGGATGACGTAGCGCGCCTTATCGTTATGCTTTCCGCAGCGCATATGCGTCACGCCGTCGATGTCGATGTTGTACAGCTTGTTTCCTTCATCGTTAAGAAGCCGCACGACTGCACAAACATGACTGTCGCTCGCAACATTGCGGATTTTTACATCATGAATATCGCAGGGTTCTCCCTCAACGATCAGCCCGTTCTGTCGCTCAAAACCGCCGAGTGCGGTGAGCGCAACCGTATCGTCCTCGGTAAATCCCGAGATGTTTTCGATCCGTATATCGTGACAGCCGATACGAAGATCGATACCGTCGGCATTACGGACGTAAATTTCGCCGCGATCTCGGGAAAAGCCCTCCGGATGATGCACCCCGTTTTCATCGACCCACGAAAGATCGGCTTCAAAGCGTATGCCGCGGAAAACCGAATCGCGCACAAAAATGTTGGTCATTCCCCACCACCGTTGATTGATGATCGAAAGGTTTTCAACGCAAAGATTCGAGACATTAAAAAACAAGAGCGTCGTGTTGACCAAAATACTCGGCAGCCCATCCTTTTCGCTATTCCTTTCGGAAAGACCGTTATACTCTCCGCCATCCAAAATCGCATTTCCGATTCCGTGTATTCGGATATTCCTTTGTTCGCCGTCCTTTGTCCGCGCAATGCCGTGCAATATATTTTCATTGGAAAACATATTGCAAAAGGAATTGTCGGCAAGACGGAGATGTGCGTTATAAAGAACGACCTCAATGTCGCTCGGCAGATAAATCGTGTGGGAAATATCCCATATCTCTCTTCCCGTACGCTCGTTGCGCTGCGGTACGACAATACGGTTGACACCCGTTCTTTTTGCTTCGGCTACGGCATTTTGAATTTGTTCGGCATCATCCCGTCCGTCCATTTTGTCGACTCTTACATATTCTTCCACCGAAACACCTCCCTCTGTCTGCGACGATTGTAACAAACAAAACCGCGCCTGTCAATCGACCGACAAACGAAATTTTTTCGAATCTTCTTTTTACGCAACTTTTTCTTGACTTTTCTCATAATCCGTATTACAATCATCACAGAAAGAAGTTCAAGGAGCGTATTATGATAAAGTCCGAAGAAAAATCCGCCTATTTTGCGGCGGAAAGAACCGATATTGAGGGAAGCGGCGCCGATCCGCGCAGACACATTTTCCGTCTTGAAAACGAGGGGATAATGTTCCGCACGGCGCATTTTGACACCGAAAAGGGCGGCGATCCGATCGAGATACTGCATACGACCGACCTTCATTTAAACTGCCTTGACGCCGTCGACTGTATCGAGCGTCGTCCCTGCATTTTAAGCACGCGGGAATTTCGTCTCGGATTTCGCGACGGAAGCACCGTTCCGAATACCGTGCGCACCATGGCTCTCTCGAAGTTTTTTGATCAGACAGTCGTCACGGGCGACACACTCGATTATATTACACACGGAACCTTTGATCTGACGAAACGTCTTGTCTGGGATGTATGCCCCGACGCGTTCGTCACGATCGGCGGACACGACATCACCCGCGTTATGCAGGGCAAAGTGCCCGACGACACCACGCTTGAATCGCGCTATGCGCTGCTTTCCGAAAACTGGCGTCACGACATTCATTATGTCTCGCGTGTTCTCGGCGACAAGGTGCGTGTCGTTGCGATCAACAACGGGCAATCGCGCTTTTTCTCGCATCAAACCGAAAGGCTGCGTGCCGATATTTCCGACGCGCGGGCGCGCGGACACATCGTACTTCTTTTCTGGCACGAGCCGATCTGTACGCGCAATCCGAACGAGGTCGACGTTGTGCCGATTCGCGTGAACGACGGTTCGGGCACGCGCGATTTCTGTCACAATTTTATCGGGAAGGATGGGCAGACATGCGCCGAATCCTTAGAGTTTTACAACCTTGTGACCCATAATGCCGACGTTATCCGCGGTATTTTCTGCGGGCATTGGCACAGCGACTTCTACACCGAGATTCTCGCCGAAACGCCCGACGGCAAAAAAACCGTGATTCCCCAATACGTTCTGACAGGCAACATGTACGATAAGGGACATGCGCTGATCATTACGGTGGACTGAAACTACAGACAAAAGCAATACGCCTCCGCATTTTTTGCGGGGGCGTACTTTTTTATTCTCGTACCGTTTGTTTTGTCTCGTCGCGGAACATAACGGCGGCGATATACATTTCATTCTCGGCGTTTTCTTCCTCCGACGGGAGCGGGTGTATTGCAATACGGTGCGTGCCGCTCGCAAGTCCCGTCACGACGGTCGTGGGGTTGTGCTTGGAAAAGATCGCTTCCTTCCATCCCCCGCGGTCGACCGAGTATTCGTATTTCCGATCGCCGTAAAGGTTGGTAAACACCGCAAACTCCGTTCCGCTAAAGGTATAGGAAAAAGACGGCATGCCGCGGCGAATCGCCGCGGCGACCGAACCGGTCTTTGAAAGCGTCGTATTGACGTTTTTGTCGCTGTAATACCAGCCCGGACTCTCGCGCAGCATGGTATGCGACGCGTAAACGAGCTTTCGGTCTCCGTCGAGAAGATGCTCGCTCACGATGCTTTTCGGCACGGTATGCGCGCGCGGTTCGCAAAACACGGACGCGTCGGCAAGCGCTTTTTGCATATAGGTCTTGATTACGTCAAAATAGAAGGCGTAGCCCGCGTTGTTCGGGTGTACCCCGTCAACATAATACGTCTGCCACGGAATGTCTTCCTGTTTGATATGATCGTAAAGAGCGCGTCCCATGTAAACAAGCGGCAGACCGTATGCCTTTGCAATGTCCGCATGTCCCTGCGCCGTCGGAAAAAAGCCGTCGTATCGTTCAAAGACGTTTCGATCTCCGCTGATAAGCACGATTATGTCACAAAACGGCTTTGCCGTGCGAAGCTCGCGCACGATGGTCTCGAACTGATAGGCGGCTCGCTCGCGGTCAAATCCGCCATAGGTGTCGTTGATGGCAAATTCAACAAAGGCAAGATCGGGGTCTTTTGCGATCACATGATCGTAAAGGCGATAGGTGCCGAGATAGGTTCCGCTCTCGCCGATGGCGGCATATATACTTTCGATGTCGGCTTCGGGATACCGTTCCTTTAGCCAAGCGGTCATTTTGGCACGCCACGAGCTTTTATCGACCGCACTTCCGTGAACGTCAAAATCCTGTGCTCCGTAACCCGCCGTAACCGAACCGCCGAAATAGGCGATGCGGAGTTTTTTTGCTTTTTCAAGGCAAGAGCGTGTATTGCAAAGAGAATCGCGCTCGAATATATAGGGAGCAAAATCCATTTTTTCTCTCCTTTTTCTTTTTCACTTTTTTCTTTTTCCTATCGGAATTGTTTTCAGTATACACCGAAAACCCCCTTTGTGCAAGCGTTTTCTTGACTTTTTTCCCGATTTTTTATATAATGACCGTATCTGAAAGAAAAGGAGGCGGTAATATGGCAACGACAAAGGACTATGTTGCTTTTGTCTGCGATTGTGTTTTTCGATACGGCGAGGTGCGCGCAAGGAAGATGTTCGGAGAATATATGGTTTATCTGAATGACCGTCCGATCCTTTTGGTGTGCGACAACACAGTTTTTGTAAAAAAACTTCCCGAGGTCTCCGCACTTCTTCCGGAGGATGCGCCAAGCGGATATCCGTATGAAGGAGCAAAAGAGTATTACATTTTGGACATTGAGAACAGCGAGCTTAACGATCGGCTGATCCCGCTTCTTATCGAGATCACGCCGCTGCCGAAGCCGAAGAAAAAGGTATGAACTGTAAATCGGCGGCTGTATGGCAGCAAAAGACCGCGGATACGCTCCGCGGTCTTTTTGTTTTCAGCGATAAAGGCTTGTGCCGATAAAGCCGACCTCGGCAAAATCCTCGGGGTTTTTACGGATGATGTAATCGATATACGACGAAACAAGGCGCGCCGTGTAAAGATATCCCATCGGGTTCAAATGTCCGCGCATAAACATGCAGCGTTTGAACTCCTCGTCATAGACAGGCGCATATTCGTACAGGTCGAGAACGTAGGTATTCTCAAACTTCTTTGCAAAATCGTAAAGAAGCGTGCGGTGCGCAAGCTTTTTCTGCGTTCTTTCCTCGTTGTCATGCGACTCCTTCGGCATGGTCATGAGAAAGAATTTGGCACGGGGCTGGATCTTTTTCATTTTTTGGAGAATTTTTGCGTAATAGCCTGCGAAAGTCGTTTCGTTCTTTTCGGGGTCATCGTCGCAAATGTCTGCGGTCGAGCCGATCGTCTGGTTTTGTCCGAAAAGGTCGTTTACGCCGAGTGCGACAATATACGCCTGCGACGCGTATTTTGCGTTCCAAAAGCCCATATTATCGGCAAAGCTTTGGCAAAATTCCGACGCGGTCATGCCGCCGCGTGAAAGATTATAGACCGTGCTTCCGCACATGCGGGCGATAAACTGTCCCCAGGAATACTCGAACATATCGTGATAATTGCTTTTGCCGTCCCCCGCGTCCGATTCGAATTCGCCCGAGGAAAGGCTGTCGCCGATACAGGCAATTGTGCGGAAAATCGCCGTATATCCCCCGTTTTCCGAGACGATATCGAGCGGCTTTTCATTTTCTCTAACCAATGTAAACATATCGTTTTCTCCTTGCTTTTTCGGCGGAGACCGCCGTTTTTTCGTGTCGCGTTCATTGTATCACACTCTTTGCGCAATTGCAACCCATTTTTCCTTTTTAAAGCAAAACGGCATAAAAAAGCGTCCCTTCGAAAGGGACGCTTTTTACGGTCAGCTTTGCAAAGCCTCGCTTTGGTTGAGTATCAGCGTGCTATATAAAAACAGTACATCCGCTCCTTCAAAGTCAACAAGCTTTCCGAGGAGCGACGGTCGGACATAGCGCGTGTCGACAAGGGTAATTTTTTTGTAGTTGTGCAAAAGAAGCGGCGCTATACTGCTTCCGAAGGAATCGCGGAACAATATAAGCTCGCGGTCGGTTTCGGCATCCGGGTTTTCCACGTAAACGACCGCCGCCGCCCCCGAGAGAAAGACCTCATACGGGTCGCTGCTTTCAAGCTTTTCCGTCTCCCAAACGCCCGTGTATTTTTTGCCGTTCTCGACATTTTGAACGAGCGCGTTTTTCATCGTCTCGGTCTCGATATAAGAGATCGTATCGGGCTTCATGGGAAGCGCTGCCTGCCCGTAATAAACACCGTAAAACGGAGTAGCAAAGGACTTTACCGTATAATCGGTAAGCTCGCTTCCGCCCATCGCGGTCGACAAGCGATTCGCGGCGGGAAGGATTCTTACCTGACTCCAGTGCGTGTCGGTCTTATAGTAATCCGAGAGCGACAGAGTCGGATAAAGATCGATATATTCGGCGAACGAAAGTCCGTTTGTAAGCTCTTTTGCAAGAGCGTCGTAATCCATATGCGGATAAGAATATTTCGGAGCGAGAAAGTATCCCTTGTCGGGCACGATCGAGAAGTACACGTTGTTTGCCTTATCTTTACAATAGGTTTCGTAAAGATCGGAGATCTTTTCGACCGCTCCTTTCACCGACGCATCGCGCAGAGGATATTCGAGCTTTGCGGCATAGCCGTCGGCGATATAGATCCCGTTATTTTCTTTTTTCCCGAGCGCATACAGCGCCGTCACCGCCTTGAGCGTGCGAAAGCTTTCGCGAAGGGGAAATTGATCGGGCGCCGCCTTGTCAAACCGGGTCATATAGTCGCCGCTCAGGATCGATTCCGCCGAAAAGGCGGGCTTTTGGGCAAGCTTTCGCCGTTCCGAAAGAGAATACGTATCGGCGGGTTTTATAAAATTCCAAACCGAAAGCGTTCCCCAAACCGCCGAAACGGCAAGAATACCCGCAAGCGAACGAAGCTTTGTCTTTTCCATATATTCGTTCTCCTTTCGTCAGAATCGGAAATACAAAAACGGGTTGAACGAGCCGTCCGCCAAAAAGGCGGTGCAGACAAGCAGCAACAAAAGCATTCCGCACGGCTCAAGCACTGCCGAGATACGTCCGTCGGAAAGCTTCCGCACACGCTCGGCAAGGCGAGACATGAGCGGCGTTGCGCCGATCACACCGAGAAGGAAAATGCCCGCATAGTTTTTGAGATAATACAGCGTAAGCTCGTTTGCAAACGGCAGCTTTGCCGCGCCGAACATAGCGGAAAGATCGCCCGCCGCCTGCGTCATGCTTTCGGCATTGAAGATCACAAAGCTTATCATTACGATAAACATTACATACACATGCGAAACAAAGCGCGGGAGACGCTCGAGAAGCTTTTTAAGAAAGAGCTTTTCGGCAATCAGAAGGACCGCAAACATAAGCCCCCACAAAACAAAATTCCACGCCGCTCCGTGCCAAAGCCCCGTCAGCGCCCACACAACGGCGATGTTGAAGAACCACCGTCCCGTGCTCACGCGGTTTCCGCCGAGCGGGATGTACACATAATCGCGGAACCAGCCGCCGAGCGTTTTGTGCCATCTGCGCCAGAATTCGGTCACACTGCGCGACAGATACGGATAATCGAAATTTTCGGGAAAATGGAACCCGAAGATCTTTCCGAGACCGATCGCCATATCGCTGTAGCCCGAAAAATCGAAATAGATGAGCAGTGTGTAGCTCACGGCGTACATCCAATAAAACAGCACCGATTTTTCGTCCGCCGCGCGGAAGGCGTCGTTCAGCTCGGCAAAAAGATTGGCAAGCAGTATTTTTTTCGAAAGTCCGACAAGAAAGCGTCGCAAGCCCTCATAGGTAAGCGCCGCGCTGTGGGTACGCACCGAAAGTTCTTTTTCAACATCGGTATAACGCACGATCGGACCCGCGATAAGCTGCGGAAACATCGAGACATAGGCGGCAAAATCGATAAGATTTTTTTGCACGGGCGTTCCGCGGTACACGTCGACATCGTAGCTCAATATCTGGAAGGTATAAAAACTGATCCCGATCGGGAGGGTCACGTGCAAAAGCGGGATTGACGCGCCGAAGAGGGCGTTTACATTGGAAACGAAGAAATCGGCGTATTTAAAATAGCCCAAAAGCCCCGCGAGGAGCAGAATCGAAAGGGTGAGAAAGATTTTCTTCACCCTGCGCGTTTCGGCGCGCCCGATCAGCAGTCCGCCGACATAGCCGATGAGGATCGCACCGATCATCAAAAGCAAGTATCTCGGTCCGCCGCATCCGTAAAAAACAAGGCTGGAGAGCAAAAGCACGCAGTTTTTCGTTTTTTTCGGAGAAATCGCGTACAAAAGCAGCACAATCGGTAAAAATGTATAAAGAAACGGTATTCCGGAAAAGAGCATATGGTTTCTCCCGTCAAAATCGATTTACAGAAGGACAGCCCGCGGGAAGGTGCGGGCTGTCGGTTTATGAGCGTCGGTTCTTACAGATCGACATCGAGAGAACCGCCGCAAATCGATTTGAAGGCCTCCTTCATGCCGTCGGTCGAGGCAACGTCGCCGTATTCTACGGAATTGATCATGAAGAGCATGATCACATCGTCGTATCCGACGACCGTGAGAGAATCGGCTTCGACGCAGATCCATCTTCTCAGGTTGATGTTATCTTTCATCTGCTGTGCGACCGTTGCGGTATCCTTTTTGTCCTTTACGCGAACCACGACGAGGGAATACGGGATCGAGCCGATCATCGGCGCCGAAATCGACGCTTCGGAAACAAGGCTTCCGTCGGTAATGCCGGTAAGATACTCGAGCGAATCGGCATCCTCCGCATCAATGGCATCGGTTACAAGCGAAAGGTCTTCAACCGGATTCTTTTCGTAGATCATATCGATGATTTCAGAAAGCGACTTGCCCGCAAGCGCCGATTCGGCGGTGTTGTCTTCGGGCTTTTGTTCCGGCTGCTGTTCAGGTTTCTGTTCCGGCTGCTGCTCGGGTTTCTGCTCGGGCTTCTGAACCGGCTGTTCGGGCTTGACCGTCGGCTTTTCGTCGGGCATTACGGCAGGCTTATCCGATGTGTCGGGTTCTTTTTTGTCGTCGGGAACCGTCGCGTTGTCCGTATTTTCGTCAGACTTGTCGTCGGTCTTGTCGTCAGTCTTGTCATCTGCTTTGTCGTCAGTCTTTTCATCGTCCTTCTTGTTGTCGGAGGGGGCTTCGACTTTCGTGTTATCGTCTTTTTCTGCCGTGTTGTCTTTTTTGGCACAGCCGGTGAAAGCGGCGCCGATCATCAGAAGGGCTAAAAGGGTTGCGGTTAACTTTTTCATATTTCGGATTCCTTTCTTATGTAAAAATAAGTTTTTTCTTTCGGATTGAAATACATTTTCATGTTCATGCATTCCTTTTCCGTTTCTGTCTTGTAAGACGTGTTTACGAAAAAAATGTTCCCCTCTATTTTGTATAATTTTTTCCTCAATCGGTATAATTTTCTATCGAAGTTTTGTTTTTTCGCCCGTTTTTGATTTTCGGCGCGGATTATTGTTGATTTTTAAGCGGAATCGTGGTAAAATATCGGTTGATTGATATACAGTAAGGGAGCGACGTTATGAAAGAACAAGCCGTAAAGCAACTGGTACAGTATGCCGTCGATCGGGGACTTATCGAAGAATATGACCGAATCTGCGCGCAGAACAAGCTGCTGGAAATTTTAAAAACCGATTCGATAAGCGATGAGCCTTTCGAAACCTGCACCGACCTTGAAACGATTCTCGAAACGCTTTGCGACGAGGCGGCAAAGGACGGGCTTTTGGAAAATAATTCGGTCGTGTACCGCGATCTTTTCGACACAAAGCTCATGGGCGCGCTCACGCCTTTCCCGAGCACGGTGATCAAAAAGTTTTATTCTCTTTACGAAGAAAGCCCCGAAAAGGCGACCGATTATTATTATGCCCTTTCCAAAGCAACCAATTATATCCGCGACTATCGCGTTAAAAAGGATATGAAATGGAAGACCGAAAGCGAATACGGCGAGATTGACATCACCGTCAACCTTTCGAAGCCCGAAAAGGACCCGAAAGCCATCGCGGCGGCAAAAGCGCTTCCGCAGAGCGGTTATCCGAAATGCCTTTTGTGCCGTGAAAATGAAGGATATGCGGGCAGAGTCAACTCCCCCGCCCGTCAGAATCACCGCATCATTCCGATCTCTCTTTCGGGCGACGAGTGGTATTTGCAATATTCGCCCTACGTTTACTACAACGAGCATTGTATCGCCTTTTCCAAAGAACACGTTCCGATGAAGATCGACGACGGAACGTTCCGAAAGCTTCTTGATTTTGTCGGCGTGTTCCCGCATTATTTCATCGGCTCGAACGCCGATCTTCCCATTGTGGGCGGCTCGATTTTGACGCACAACCACATGCAGGGTGGTCATTACACCTTTGCCATGGAGCGCGCGGGCGCGGAAATTCCGCTTGTCTTCGACGGATACGACGGTGTGGACGCTTCGATCGTTCATTGGCCGATGGCGGTACTGCGCATTACGGGAGACGACAAAGAAAAGCTCTGCGCGCTTGCGGGCAAAATTCTTTCGAAGTGGCGCGCTTATACCGACGAGGACGCCTTTATCTTTGCCGAGACAAACGGCGAGCCGCACAATACGATCACGCCGATTGCACGCCGCAGAGGCGAAAAGTACGAGCTGGATCTCGTGCTGCGCAACAACATTACGACCGAAGAGCATCCTTTGGGCGTTTATCATCCCCACGCCGAGCTTCACAATATTAAGAAAGAAAACATCGGTCTTATCGAGGTCATGGGGCTTGCCGTGCTTCCCGCAAGACTGAAAGCGGAGATTGCCGCCATGAAGGAAGCGATTCTTTCGGGAACCGGTTTTTCGACCCTTCCCGACATTGAAAAGCACGCTGCATGGTTCACTTCTTTCCGCGACAAATACACCTTCACCCCCGAAAATACCGAGGACATTCTGAAAGATGAGATCGGCAAAACCTTTGTACGGGTCTTGGAGGACGCGGGCGTATATAAATGCACGTCCGAGGGACGGAAAGCGTTTCTTCGTTTTGTATCGGCGTGCGGAGGACACAAAAAGTAAAAAATCGATACGGGAGGGCATTGCCTTCCCGTATTTGTTTAACCGTTCGAAAAAAACGCGGCAGTCCGAAAAGACCGCCGCGCTTCGGCTGTATTTTTCAAAAAATCACAAATGCAGCTCCGTCAATCCGTCGATTCCCGCAACGAAGTGCTTGGTTACACCGCGCGAACACATGAAATCGTAGGTCTCGCTGATGTCCTCGCCCTCGCTTGTGAGAATCTTGGAGGTGCCGGGCCATATTTCGCGGCGCGTCGGCCAGAGGCATACGCTCGGGGCAATGACGGCATAAAGCTCTTTCGAAACGCCGTAATAGCCGTGATGTGCCATTTGCAGAATATCGCTCTTCAATTCGTCTTTAAACAGGGTCAAAAGCGCAAGTCCCGCTTCATATCCCGTATCGCCCAAAAACAGAACCGACGAGGTCTTGAAATTGAACTTGTAGATCACATTGAGGTTGTTGATATAATTGCGCGAGGTATCGACAGCGGGCGCGCCGATAATCTTGACGATGCTCTTGCCGAGCTTTAAACGGTCGCCGTTGCGCACGCGGACCGACGGAATCTTGGACTGCTTTACCGCGGTGTTGAAATTTTCCACCTCGGGCACACGGCTCATCTCATAGTGCGCCACGACCTCGGGATCGAGATAGGAATAGATGATCTTCTTAACGGGGACAAGACCCTCATTCAAAATTTTGATAAACGCGCCGACATGCGATTTGTGCGGATGAGTAATAAACCAAACGTCGACCTTTCCGTCAAGGTGTGTGTTGATAAAATCGACCAGATAGTCGGTCTCGGGCGCGTCTCCGCCGTCGATCACAAAACACAGATCGTCCGCCGTGCGGATACAATACGACATGCTTTTGAAGCTCCCGACGATTGGGAGCTGCCACAGGATGTTTTCTTTTTTCGATTCGTTTGCTGCCATTTTTTCTCTCTTACATTCTTTTCCTAACACGGAAAGTCGGCTGTCGCAGCAAGCTTGCGCGCACGCCGCCGAACTTTTTCTTCTCATTTGCGGGTTCATTATAGCATTTATTATCAAGAAAAGCATTAACAAAAATAGAATTTTTGTTAAAATAATCCCACAATCGCAGGAATATTACAATACGGTAAAAGAATTTCCACATTTCGACCTCTGATTTCGTCCGAACCGTGCGGAAAAACATTTAAAAATTACGGTTGCAAATTTTGCCGGAATGATATACAATAGATTAAACACAGAATTTAACATTCTGCATAGAAACGGTATTTTCCGCATACCGTATCGATAAGGAAATAAGGAGGTGGAGTCCGTTTTGAAAAAACGATTGTTCTGTCTTATGCTGGCGTCCGCACTGCTTTTGTGTTCCTGTCAAAAGGAGTCCGAAAAGAAAAAGGACGACCAATCCGAAAAAAGCGTTCCCGAAAAGGTTGCCGATACGGTGGATAAGATTATTTCGACCGATCCCGACCCCCTTCGGACGGTTGAATATTCGGTTTTTTATCTCGACCGCAACACGGGTCTTTCCTCATACGACACGGCAAGCCTTGAGCAGAGCGAACCGCTCTCCCCCGCTTTTCTTTTGGACAAAGTGATAAAGCTTTCGGGTCTTCCCGTTTCGGTCTTGTCGGTAAGCAGCGAAGAAAATCGTGTTACGGTGGATTTTGATCCGAATTTTTTCCTTTCCGATCAAAATACCGAAAAAAACGAGGCGTCGGTTTTATACAGCGTCAGCCAGAGCCTTCTGCGTAATTTGGACGACGCGGATGAAGTGTATTTTTCTCTGGACGGCGAGGATTTTATTACCGACTATCATGCGATCGATTCGGATGTGCCTTTTCTTCCCGAAATACTTGATGAGCCGCAGCCCGAAATATCGGAAATGTCCTTTGTCGTTTCGTATTACGACGTTTACACCGATCAAACCGAGGAAAGCGAACAGCTCTACCGCTATATCGGCGAGCCGAATTATCTCTGCTGCCTCAAGCGGATCTCGCGCCTTTTCGAAATACAGCTCGGAATCAATTCGGTCACGGTGAAAAACAATACCGTCACCGTAGATTTTGCCGAAGGAAAGGCGCCGGTCTACGGCACGGGTTCTTATGAGGAAAGCCGCATTCTCGATTGCATTTCGGACGTTTTGTTCCAGATCCTTCCCGAGGTAAACGAGATTTATGTCACAAAAGACGGCAGCGATTACGACAGCGGACACATAAAAACGAAGAGAGACACACCCTATGCCACAAGAAAACAAGCCCGAATCGGATAATCGGGTAAGCGATTTCGCAAAATCGCGCATTCGGCGGGAAAAGGAACGGCTCGGCGCGCACACGGACGGTGCATCTTTACCCTACACGCCCCTTCCGACGGATTTTCCGACCGAAGAAGAAATTATCGCACAGCATGCGCAAACCGACACTTTTGAAAAAGCCGTGTCCGCCGACGGCAAGCAAAAAAACAAATCAAAGCGCACAGTCGACGGAATGGGAGCGGGCAAAAAGTCCGACGCTTCTTCGGAGGACGGAACAAACTCTCGCCGTCCCAAGGTCATTCGCTACGAAGACGCAACCGAAGAGGAAAAGGAAGCATACGACTCCTTTCTGCGCACGGGTGAAATGCCCGACGACTCGTTTCGCGTCGGGCGGAAAAAGCCCACGACGAAAAAGGTCGTTTTAATCAACCCGCAATGGGAGAAGAAGCGTGCCCGCGCGCTTTTGTGTTCCCGACGCATCGTGACGGTGCTGGTTCTGCTGGTAACGACCGCCGCCGTGATCTCGGGAATTTCGCTCCTTTCCGATTCGCACCTCAGCGATCGGCTTCGCGCGGCGTTTTATTCCGAAAGCGGAAACGACGCGAATCCGTTTGCTTTCGGTCCGTTTGAAGGATATGTGACCGTCGGCGATTCGATCGAGCGCGCGGACGAGCTTTTGGGCGAGCCCGATCTTGTTTACGATTCGTACCGCTATTATCAAAAGTCCTATCTCATCGTCCGCGACGGCACGGTTGTCGGATATTACCGCGATCCGCGTGAGTTCTTCCCCGTCACGGTCGGATTTAAAGGCGAAAACGCTTCGGGGCGCGTCATGGTCGGCGACCTCGTGAGCAGTGTGATCTACCGCCTCGGTTCACCCGATTATTATTTCGGAAAAAATTGGCTCTATCTGTCCTGCAACGGAAGCGCCCGCAACGATGAGCTTCCCGACACAAGCTTTGAGGTCGATTTTGACGACGAGGGACAGGTCATTGCCTGTTATGCTGTAAAAAAGTAAAAAGCAAACCTGCATTTCCTAAATGATATGCACCCCCAAAGTCAGACACTTATGGAGGTGCATATTTTATGTCAAGAAAACAGAAAAACTACTCGCCGGAATTCAAGCATAAAACCGTGTTAAAATTGATGGAAGCCCTTGGCTTGCGTGGAAAACAAAGTAAAAACGGCAAGTACCATTCTTACAAAGGCGAGGTTGGCAAAATAGCCGATAATCTGCTGAAAAGAGATTTTCATGCAGATAAACCATTTGAAAAACGGACAACCGACATTACAGAATTTAAGATCGGCAATGAAAAGGTGCACCTTTCACCTGTGCTCGATATGTTCAACCGTGAAATTATATCCTATTCGATTTCTACAAGTCCTAACTTGCAACAAATCCGGGACATGCTGAGTGGATTGTTTGAAAAACTTCCTGCCGCTGCACGACCTCTGTTTCATTCCGATCAGGGATGGCAGTACCGGCATGCCGAATACCAACCGTTACTTACCGAACACAATATTACGCAAAGTATGTCCCGAAAAGGGAACTGTATGGATAACGGTATAACGGAGAACTTCTTCGGCAGGCTGAAAGTTGAAATATTCCGCGGCGAAAAATTTGAATCCCCTCGGGGATTCATTGAAAAGTTAGAAGAGTACATACATTACTGCAACTATGAGAGAATTTCTCTTAAACTAAACGGAATGAGCCCGGTTCAATACCGAGCTCATTCGAAAGCTGTTTAATATTTGATTTTTTGTCCAAACTTTTGGGTGCACTTCAACGGTTTCGGAAATGCGGGTCGTTTTTATTTACACAAACAACGTACAGCCCTGAAGCTTAAAAATTTCGATTTTTTCGTTGATGCGTTCCTCGGAAACATGAAGTTCTTTCGCAAGGCATGCGCGGCACATAAACTCCGTACTGCCGCGATTGATAAATTTCTTATAAGCGCCGATGTCGTTCTGCAAAAGTTCCTTTCCGCATTGAAAGCAAAGCGCCATTACTTCTTCACGACCTTACAGCGGTATACAAGGCACGCGCCCGCCTCAATGTCGTGAAGGAAAGCGCCGTTTGTAACGGTGATGACCTCATCCTCCCAAACATTGTGCATTTCAAGCGTTCTGCTCGTGCTTTCGGGAAGTCCCAGTTCATCGGTCGTGATGCGAGCGCACAGTTTTTCACTGCCGAAATTAAACATACCGAGCGCAATATCCCCGTTTTCGAGTGTGCGGGCATATACTTTAACATTGTCGTTCCACACATTGGGAAGCTTTACGACCTGACGGCAATCGGCATCCTGGTTGATTCGAATCATTTCCGCGTTTGTGAGAATTTTTTTCGTTTCCTCGGTCATATCCCGAATATCGCATCCGATCATAAGCGGAGACGCGAAAAGCGCCCAAATCGAAAAATGCGTCTTATACTGTTCATCGGTCAGGCCTTCAAGGCCGACGTTTCCTTTTCCGTGCATACCGACGATCAGCATATCCATATCGTTAAAGCAGCCCTTGCCGCCGTAAGGAAGAATCGCTTCCTGCTGTACCGTCAGTTTTTTGACCGATTCCCATGTATCGACAATATCTCCCGTCGAACGCCACATTTCGGCGCCCGTCTCGCGGATCCACTCATGGGTCATATTGACTCCCCAGGAACAGGCGCTGAAAAGTATATCGCGTCCGCAGTTTTTGAGTGCCAGTCCCATACGGCGATACAGATATTTTTCATGAATGATATTGCTGTGATAGCAATTATCGTATTTCAAAAAGTCAACGCCCCATTCGGCAAAGGTCTCGGCATCGACAAATTCGTGTTCAAAGCTTCCCGGATATCCGGCACAAGTAAGATTTCCGTCACAGGAATACATACCGAATTTCAAGCCTTTTGAATGAACATAATCGGAAACGGTTTTCATGCCGTGCGGAAACTTTTCGGGGTCGGCAACCAGTTTTCCGTTCTTGTCGCGTTCCTTTAACGACCAGCAATCGTCAATAACCAGATATTCATATCCCGCATCCAAAAGTCCCGTTTTGACCATCTTGTCCGCCGTTTCGAAAATCAGCTTTTCGTTGATGTCCGGTCCGAACGTGTTCCAGGAGTTCCAGCCCATAGGGGGTGTGTTTTTAATCATTTTTCGACCTCCGTCAAATGAATTGATTCAACCACATTTTAACAAACGGCTTAAAAGAAATATAGTGTATTGTGTATAATTTATATGTTCAAACAGTAAACAGGCAGGAAGCAAAAAAAGAAGAAGCACTTGCAAAAATGCAAGTGCTTCTTTGGTGGGAGTTAACGGGATCGAACCGCTGACATTCTGCTTGTAAGGCAGACGCTCTCCCAGCTGAGCTAAACTCCCAAACGTTTCGAGCCGACCGAACGGTCTCGCTCTCGACGGGTATGATTATATCACCGCAGAGCGGTTTTGTCAAGAGTTTTTTTATATTTTCCCGAAATTTATTTTGTCCGCGCTTTTGCCTTACCCCTTCTTTTCGGTTTCTATATACTTTTTCAGAGCCTCGGCAAAGCAGTGTCCCAATTCAATCAGCCTTTTCGCGCCGACGGGATTTTCGGGTATGCCGAAATATGCGGTTTCAAGCGTAAAAGCAATGTCGTTTTCGGGTCTTTTTGCCATATAAACCAAAAACTGACGGAACACTCGGTTCCATCCCGTTTCGGGCGGATAGTCGTTTTTGTGTTCGTAACGGAACGCTTCGGCATTGCCCGCCGCTTCAAACAGCTCGCCGAACGGTCCTTTCTTTTCGGGAAGATTCTGCACGATGAACGCCGGACCGAAACAGCCGAGACGGTTTGGGTCAAATTGAAAAGTAAGCTCTTTGCCCGCGGCGCCTTCCGCGCAAAATTCCCAATAAAACCAATCGTCCCCCCGAATCGCGCATTTCGTTTTTCAGCACATATCCGTTTTCATTTCTCATTTTTTCCCGTTTTCAACCCTTTTCCCATGCCGAACCGCGACAACTTTTTTATCAAACGGCAAAAAAGAGGACACGTAAAAGCACGTGTCCTCCTTGCATTATGCTTTGAACGCCCACAAGACCGTTTTGGAATATCCCAAGATTTCGGCGATCGTCTGCGCGGGAAGATACAGCTCCCCGTCATACAGAATGATACCACTGTCATACACTCTGCCGCCCCACTGTCCCTTGATTCGTACTTCCTTGCCGTTTGCGAAAAGGACACTTTGATCAAGCCGCACGGCGGTAAGCGTATCGTACGTCGGGGTCGAGCCTAAGTTCTCGCGCGGATACCCTTTTTCCGGTATCACCGACACTTCGACGGAGGGATCGTATTCAAAATAAAACTCTTCGTCGCGCAAGGACCATGTCCCGCCGAAAAGGGCGGCAACATCATCAAACAGCACGGCGTCCGCGGTTCCGGTGCCGCTCACCAGCGCCCTGACCGGCTTTTCCGCCAAAACCGAATCCGAAAAACTGCCGTCTTTCGAAAACTCAAGTACCCCCTCGGCACGCTCCGTAAACGACAGCGGCACCAAAAGGCTCCGTCTTGATTCGATCGTTCCGAGCGGTGTTTCGTAAACGAAACAGGTCGCTTTTTTATATACCCGCGCAAGCGTCACGATCGCCTGTTCGACCGTATAATTGCCCTTCGGTGAAAAGTGCGTTTCGTCGGTGCCGAGCATATATCCAAGCTCACAGACCGCCTGAATCGAATTCAGCGCCCAGTCGGATATTTCCGCGCCGTCGTCAAAGTCATGCCACACCCCCTCAAGAGCGGGCGGCATCTCACGCATTACCATGCGTATGACAAGCGTCGCCGCCTCCTCCCGCGTCAAAAGATCGTTCGGAGCGAAAAGATCTTCGCTTTTCCCCTTGACGATATCGAGGCGCGCAAGGCGCAAAATTTTTTCGTTGTCGGTGTCGGAAAAATGCGCTTCGTTATCGGGAAGATCGACACGTTGGTTCACGCTGCGGATCGTATTGTAAACCAACTCGCAGAACTGCTCCCGCGTGATCGGTTCATCGTAACGGTATCCCGTATCGGTCTCGGTAATGCCGACCAATCCTGCTTTTTCAACCTCTTGCGCCGCCCAATCGGACGGAGCGGCTTTTTCGTCGTTTTCGGAAAAAACAAATTCATTGTCCGCTCCGTTTTCGGCGCATACATCGGCGGCGCAAAAAGTAACCGCCGTAAAAAGAGCAAGGAGAAATACCGCGATACGTCTCATCGTAAACCGCCTTTCTTGTCCGTCTATTTTTATTTTGCGTCTTCGTCGTTAAACGGGTCGCCGCATTCGGGGCAGAACTTCGGAGGATTCTTGGGGTCCTCGGGCGTCCAGCCGCACTTGTTGCAGCGATAGGTCTTTTCTTCGGGTCTTTGCTTTCCGCATTCGCTGCAGAATTTGCCCGTGTTGCCGCTCTTGCCGCACGAACACGTCCATGTGCCCTCGTCTTCGGGCTTTTCCTTACCGCATTCGGTGCAAAATTTACCCGTGTTTCCGCTCTTGCCGCAGGAGCACGTCCATCCGCCCTCCGCCGCGGGTGCGGATGCGGGCGCGGCGTTTTGCTTCCGGCGCTCCGCCTGCTGATACAGTGCGCCGATCGGACCGCCCGCATTCTGAACGGCGTTCATGCCGAAAATGCCGCCGATCGCGCCCATTCCGCCTTCGTTCTTCGCCGCATCCTGCATTGCCTGCGCCTGTGCGCCGACAAGATGTGCCGCCGCCATATCGACGTTGCGGAAGACGGCGTTGCGCTGAACCTCATGCAGCATATTTTCGGTTTCTTCCGTCGTGCTGACCGAGGCGATTGCCGCCGAGACGATCGCAAGACCGCGGCGAGCCGTCCAGCGCTCGTTCAGAACGTCGTTCATCGCGTCCGAAAGCTCGGGCGTATGACCGGGAAGCTCGCTGTAGCGGATCCCGAGAGCCGAGATCTTCGAGAACGCGGGCTGGAGCGCCGCCAGAATCTCGCTCTTTAACTGGCTGTCGAGATTATCGCGCGTATAAGCTTCGCTCACGTTTCCGCACACATTGGTATAGAACACAACGGGGTCGGAAATCTTGTACGAATATTCGCCGTGGCAGCGCACGGTGATATCCATGTCAAGACCGATATTGCGGTCGACCAGACGGAAAGGTACGGGCGTTGCCGTGCCGAACTTGTTGCCGAGAATTTCCTTCGTGTTGAAGTAGTAAACGCGCTGATCCTTCGCAGTATCGCCGCCGAAGGTAAAACGCTTGCCCATCGTGGCAAAGCTCTTTTTGATGCCCTCGCCGAGACCGCCGTAGAAAATGCTCGGCTCGGTCGACGTGTCGTATACGAATTCGCCCGGCTCGTCACAGACCTCGACGACCTTGCCCTGCTCGACGATCATCATACACTGACCGTCGTTTACGGCGATGATCGAGCCGTTGGTGATGATGTTGTCCTCCGCCTTGGTGTTGGAGCTGCGCTTCTGTGAAATGCGCTTTGCGCCCTTGACCGCCAAAACATCGGCGTCCATCGATTCGCAATAGAAATACTCACGCCATTGATCTGCCAAAACGCCGCCGAGAGCACCGGCTCCCGCTTTCAAAAGTCCCATATTTTTTCCCTTTCTCAAATAATACATTCGATTTTGTCTGTGTGCTTAAAAACGTCCGCCGTGTCCGCCGGTCGAACCGCGGCTTCCGCCGCCTCCTCCGCCGCCCGAGCTTGAATCATTGTTATCGTCCGGCTTTGCCGTGCGGGTGACGGTGCTGTAAAGGAAAATGTCCTTTTGCTGTTTGATATTCAGACTTCCGCTGCGCAGATAGTTTCCCGCGCCGCTTTGTGCGCGCGCCGTTTTCATGGCAGCCGATTTTACGCCCGTCATAACTGCGGCGGCGATCAGCGAAATCACGAGCGCCGCAAAGACGAAGAGCCACGGAAAACCGCTTTCCTCGTCGTCGATCGTGCCGTCGCTGATACAGTTCATGTAATCCTCATATTGTGCCCGTGCTTCTTCAAGATCGGCGTTTTCAAGGATCGTCCGTCCGACTCTTGCGTACTCCGTAAAGGCGTCGAACATCTCGTTGTCCCTCATGTACGTAAGAATGGCATCCTCGATCTCGGTGACTTCGTCACTGCCGAAAACATAGTAGCCCTCACTCACCGTGAGCAGATGGTAATACCGATCGCCGCTTACATAGAACAGAATGCCCGAAAAGTCGGCGTATTGATAGTAGAGGTCGTAAGCGCGCTCTTCTCCGTCGTCATATTCCGACGGAAGCTTGGGCTCGGTATAGATCACGAGCCGATAACCGTAGTCGTCGTAAATATCCGAGAGCATGCCGCAAACCGTGTCGGCTTCTTCTTCGGTAAGATAGCTGTTTTCGTCGGTGAGGAACGGAATTTCCCCGTAGTTTTCTTCTTCGTCGGAAGCAAAAGCCGCGGCCGAAAAAGAAAGCGTTATCGAAAGGAGCGCAAGAAGCGCACCGAGTGTGCGGAGTGTGCGGAGGAAGCGTTTTTTATTCATTTTCATACTTCTTCTCCTCCCGTCACAGTCTCGAAAGCAATTCCAGAACGGCAACGACGCCGAGCGTGATGAGCGCCCATATCGCGAAGGTCTTCCAGAAATACCGACGCTTCTTTTTCTTGCAGGTCGGATATTCGCCGACCACCTTTCCCGTCTGCCCGTTTACGGCATAGCGATAAACTTTGTCCTCAAAACGCATGCTGAGCATCCAAACGGGAAGGAGAGCATAGCGGACTTTACCGTGCGAAAAGCTCACGTTTCCTTTTTCCTTGCAAACGCCCTGAAAATCGGTCGTCGTATCGCGCAGATAGCGCTCGACGCTCTCCTCGACGCGCTCGTTTGCACGAGACTCGCATTCCTTTGCCGAAACGTCGTACTTGTTCGCCAAAAAACCTGCGAGGAAAGCGGTGTCAAAGGGAACGGCGTCTTCGTACGCAAAAGGCTCAAGCGCCTCCATATAATCGTTGTCGATCGCAAGCGAACCGTCTACGGGCAGATTGTCAAAGCCCATTTCGCCCGCGCGGATCAGTCGATAGTGATCGGTTTTGGTATAATCGTATTTGCTGTCGCTCCAGCAGGTGATCTTCTCCGCACCGAACTGCATCGTCGCATCGCAGTCGCAGCCGAACAGCCAAAACGGAACATAAAGACCGCTCATTTCCGCGAGCTTTTTTTCTTCGGTGAAGGAATCGGGCAAAAACGGCGCTTTTTTGCACGCCTCTTTAAATTTTGCCACAGCCGTTTTCTTGTCGATCTTAAAAGGGATAACAAGATCGGGCTTCAGCGTTCCCTCAAACTGCTTTTTGATAATGGTTGCGCCGCCGCAATACGGACAAACCGCCGCGCCCAGCGTATCGTCGCCCGTGATCTCCGCGCCGCAGGAGGGACAGGCGTAATTCGAAAGACGGATGCTGTCGTCGGGCGTATACTCGCGCGGAGTGTAGCTGTCCCAGTCAAAACGAGACTCCCTGTTCATCTCCTTATCGGTCTGTAAAAGTTCGTCCAGATTGGCGCGGTCAAAATCGTTTCCGCAGGCGCTGCAGTGCAGATGCTGCGTATCGACGGAAAATTCGAGCGGTGCGCCGCAGGAGGGACAGCTGTAGCCCTTAACGTCGGTCATAAAATGCGACCATCCTTTCCGTTCTTCTCTCTCAAAATTGTATTTTTATTTTTTCTTTTTCAGAATCACCGATTTTCTCGTGTTGTCGTCGGTCATGCGCGTAAGGATCGCCGCGACCTCGCTGCGCTTGATATTGCTCTTCGGCTCAAACGTACCGTATTCGTCCATACCCGCCAAAATACCCGCACGATAGAAGGTATAAATTTCAAGCGCATATTCGTGGCTTTCCGAGACGTCGGGAATATCGCCGTACAGAACAAGGTTAAACTGTGCGTATTCCTTCTGCGGAAGCGCACCGAAGAAGATGTGGACATATTCCTCGCGCGTTACGGCTTTGTTGTAATCGGCGTAAGTCTTGTCGGTAATGCCGTTTTCCTTGGCGTAATCGACATAGTTTTGATACCACGGCGTTCCGTCGGCGGTGAGAGTAACCTTGCCTTTATAATACTGCTGATGCATGCACGCGGCAAGCTTGATCGCCTCGGCGATCGTCATGTTTTCATCGGGGCAATATTCGGTCGCGGTCTTGCCGTTGATCAGTCCCTCGTTATAGGCGTTCTTTACGTCCTTTAAGTACCATGCGTTTTCCGAAACATCGGTAAAGGGAAGTCCCGTGTTCGGCTTTTCGTCGGTTTTACCGTCGTCTTTTCCGCCGCCTTCGCTCGCGTCGGGCTTTGTTTCCTCGGCTTTTTTCGTCACCGTAAGAGTCGCCGTTTTAGTGGTCACGATCGAGCCTGCGCTGTCATAGCCGCAGCAATAAAAGCGAAAGCCGTCGAGCGCGGTATCCTTGATATTCGAAAGGGTGAGCGTTGTTCCCGTCTCGCCGAGGATCGAAACGCCGTAGGTTGCGGCAAAGGAGGAGTTGATATACGCCGCCTTTTCGCCGCCTTTGGGAATATATGCCCATTTATAATCGACCGCACCTTCAAATTCGGCTTTAAAGGTCGCCGTATCTCCTATCCGAATCGACACATTTTCGGGGTCGGCAACGCGGCGAACCGTACCGATGGTGTTGATGACGATCTCATCACTCGTGACGGTTCCGTTGGTATCGGTCAGACGCACGCGGACGCCCTTCACTTCGTCGCCCGCGCGAAGAGGATCGAGCGGATTGAAAAGATTATACGAAGTTCCGCCCGCAATATTATTCCAGACCTTGACCTCCTTTGTTCCGCCGCCGAAGACGTTCACGGTCTTGGTCGTGCCGTCGGTGTACTGCCACTGGTACAATATCACGTCGCCCGTTGTCGCAGCGTTGCAGTAAAGGTTGATGGTCGCGCCCTTATAAAGGCTGTATGTATTCTCCTTCAGCGCCCCCGCCCCTTCGACGCCGATATAATAAAGCTCGGGTGCGGAGTAGGTATCGCGAACCGTGACATAGCAATCGTCGGAAATTGCCTTTTTGCCGTTTGCGTCGGTGACAAGGCAATGCACGCGCATTTTAAGCCCTGCGGGCGCTTTGGTAAAAGTGAGGATTTTTTCGTTCACACCGCTGTATACATCTCCGGCACTGAGAGCTGTCCAGTCACTCCCGGTATATGAGGTGTATTCCCAGCTGTAGGTATACGGCTCGGTGCCGTTTTTCGGAAAGACCTCCAGCGTAAAACTGTCACCCGTTGTTTTCAGATAATTTTTGACGCCCGTATAAGCGGAAAATTCAC